>Ga0208905_1001755_pt1 | contig 10714 bp, 14 predicted proteins | sample AntAceMetag02UKS_FD_184776 | JGI IMG/M metagenome (GOLD analysis project Ga0208905, IMG submission 184776) | Saline lake microbial communities from Ace Lake, Antarctica - Antarctic Ace Lake Metagenome 02UKS (SPAdes) (version 2) | ecosystem: Environmental > Aquatic > Non-marine Saline and...
TTACTATCCTTCAAACTTTTTTAATATTGAAGAATGTAAAGAAAAAGCAATATCTGATAGAAAAATACCTAAAGGGGAAAACATAGAACAAGAGTAAAGTACATGGTTTAACTAAGAATGTCAATTACTAGGAAGGTGAACAAATGAATAAAGAACAAAAAGATATATTTATAGATTACATTTGGGATAAACATTTCAAAGCAATGAAACATGTACAGAAGGTGAACAAATGAAAATGAAAAGATATGACCTTGAACATGCAAATGCTGTGAACTATGTTTCTATACACCCACAGCTATTTAACTTGGATATGAGAAAGATACAATGGCTATTTAAGGAAGGCATTTGGGCACCAACGAACAATTCTTGTGACTATGCAATGTTCCCTGATTTTGTTTATTTTAAACAGGATGGGACAGGTGGTGCCTTAGAAGTGAAACATAACAAAGGATTAAGAAGACATGCTCTTGAACAAATTGTAAGTGCATCAAATTTCTTTAAGGAAGTGCATAATACCAAATTAACAGAAGCAAGTATTGTCTACTATGAAAACATGCCATATCAGCAAGAGCTTTTATTTAACTTAAAAAATGGAATTATTTAATCCCATAATGTTCATAATTCCATGGTGGTATTATTACTCCAGAAACAGCTTCAACATAAATCTTATCAACTCTTACAATTCTGTGACCACCATCGTATTTCTCACAACTAGACTTCTCGAACAATCCTGAATCGCAATCAACTGTAACATGTATGTCTTTCGCTCTCCATCCTAATTCATTTAAATCATGAGCAGTATTTTCAGCAAATTCTGTACAATCATAAACATCAATCTCATAAGGTCTTGCTATTGAATTCTGAGCTAAGACTCTGTAAAAAGAGTCTTCTTCCTTGGGGAAATAGAAATTAGTATTGCATACACTTCTCCAATCATAAACAGATTGTTTTATTTCTTGTTCAGAATTGTTTATCTCATTAAGAATATTATCTGCATTACATTCTACTGAGATGTTAGGTTGAAAGTCTATACTATCTTGTTCCAAATAAAACTCATAAAGTGCCCAAGTTCCCAAAGATCCTATAAGCATTCCTATATAACATAAAAACATCCCAGTTATTATAATTGTTGATTTGTTCATTTTCTAAATTCTCTATATTGTTTTAAAGTCCAAATAAAAAAATCAAGGAAAGAGTTGTGTTTTGATTTGATAATTATTTGGACTTTACTTTCGTGCAGTCCTTCTATCATCTCATTACGACCTCTTATATTTCAGACCTCACAATTATATCTTTTTTTGTTCAATCTTAATCTTGTGAGTCTTGCCGACTTCTTCTTTATAAGCTGGAGTTATTGGGAGTGATTTATCAGCATTCCTATTTCCAAACTTTCGTTGTAGTTTGCTTTCAACTTCCTTCTTCCACTTTGGTTGCCCATCATTTCCAAGATATTTTGCATTCAAACTAAGTCCCATTTTTTGCTTACCATACTCATGCTCTACTTCAACTACAAGTGCGCCTTGTGTTTCATAAACATCAAGTATTGTATATTCAAAATCTTCTTGTTTTGTCGTCATCGTTATTTTACCTTCTTACTAATTTCTTCTGCTACTGCTTTATCTATTGCTTCTTGTTCAGCAGATTTTTCTTTATTTTGATTATCAAGTTCTATCATATCTTTGAAAAACGGAGAGGTTGTTTCGAACTGAACTCTTCCTGGAACTACATTCATATATCCAACATTACGATTCTTGAAATTTGCATCTCCGTTTGCCTTTGTTGTTTCCCACTCGTCTTTATTCATACGAATGCTTAATGATAATTCATTCTGGTCTAATCTTCTTATTTTCATTTTATGCCTCAGTTATCTAAATTATGTTTGATCTTAACTATTCCCTGAACGAAGTCAGGTGCTACACCATTTGGTTCGATTCTTACTCTCCAATATCCTGCAACGTCTGGATAAACTCCTCCATTAGAAATGTCAACATCTGAATCTATTATTTTTTCTGTTACAAGTATGCTGTGTTTCTCAAACCATTCTGCTCCAGTCCAAAATTCAAGATAGAGATTGGTGCTTGTTGCATTCACAGTTTCTGATTCTGATACAGAATCTCCAATTGATATATGATCTAAATCTGCTGCATTTATATCATAACTACCATCTGGGTGATCGTGATTGTCAGCTGATAAACCAGATGAACTATGGTCATGATTGTCAGCTGTTAATCCGCTTGCTCCGTGGTCGTGTGCTGAACCAGTTAATCCTGTACTACTATGGTCATGAAGTTCAACTCTATAATCTCCGTAACTATGTTCATGGTCAGCTTCATAAATTGACATCCATGCTCCTAATACAATCGCTCCTGAATGAGGATAAACTTGAACTCTTATTTGATCATTATAATTATTAACTCCTGCTCCTATTGCAGTCATTTCAACTCGGCAAACATCTCTGAAACCATCTTGATAAATTTCAAATCTAGTTGCAGGAAGGTATCCAGTATTTGTTACCCTAATAGATATGTCTTCAGCTCCACCACTAACTCCTTCAACATAAAAATTTATCCATAATGATCTGTCTGAGTTTGTTGTATTAACATAAACTAATGTTGTCCAAGTTCCTGATGAACAAGATGTCGAACTATCTGAATCGGATCCAATAATATTTCCTGTCCATTTATAACCTGAATCTCCTGAATCTAGATCTGGGTTTTCATCTCCTGTTGTACCAGACACACCAGAAGTTTCATCGGCCGTTGTTCCATTAACTCCTGGAGCATCATCACCAGTTGAACCACTAACATTTGCATCTTCATCTCCACTAAGATTTTGCACTTGTGGATCCGTTCCAGAGAATGTTGCGTCTCCATATTGAGCATTGTATCCATCTATATCATAATCCACCGTCAGGCTGTGTATTCTAATATTTCCAGCTTGATCAGTAACAAACTCTTCAGGAATATAAAATCCAACTTTAGTAGATGTTCCAAATTGAGCATTGATTCCACTTCCCCAAGTCATAGTGTTTCCACTTCCTTGCATGCTAGATTGGCTTTGGTCGTAATTGTTTTGATTACTATTAGACTCTTCAGCACCATTCTTATTTGCAATTCTAAGCTCTGGGTTGGTAACTTCTAAAGTTAATTTTTCAGTTCCGTTGCCATCAATTGAAAAACTTGTTCTTACTATATTAACAGTGTCGTTTATTCTTGCTGAATTATTAGAAACATTTCCTGAATCACCAAGTTCCAAATCACTTGGATAATTAGTTGGAGTTAATTTGTAGTTTTTTCCTTCTGGATTAAGTTTATTATATTCTTTTTCTGCTCTATTATCTGCTTCATCTTTGGCGATTATGTTTCTGTCTATAATTTTTTTAACAGGTTTTGCACTTCCATAACTTCCTATGATTTGATTTTCACCATCTCCTTTTCCATAAACCAAAACTTTTCCAGCTTGAGAACGAGATTTAACTCTTGAAACATCTTTAGCATTTTTACCTTCAACAAAAGAGAACTTGTTTGCTCTTGTTAATACATCATATAAATAAATTGTTCTTGTGAATTGGTCAACATAAATATCTTTTCCTGTTTGCTCTATTAATCTAACTGCACAATTCCAAACACTGTCTGAAGCAGATGCTCTAAAAGAACTAATAGTCGCAGAGGTGGAATTAGTAAAATCAACACTCCATCCTGAAACACTTGTAATTAAAACAGAAAGTATAGTTTCATCACTGGTTGTTGTCCAAACTCTGGTAGTTGCAGTTCCAATCATAGGAGCACCATCATCTGTAAGTTCCAATTCTATTCCACTAAAAGAAAGTATTAAACCTCCTCCATTCATAGTGTCTTGGTCAAATACTATACCTTTGAATTTTCCAACACCATTTTTATAAATTTCAATTTCTTTATTAACATCAAATTCAGAAGCATAAGCAGAATTAATTCCATCCAATCCTATTTGCCCATTCGAAACTCCATTCAAAGTTTTCTCATAAGTTAATTGCACCCACTGATTAGCAGAAGCATTTCCAATATTTATTACATATCCACTTGCCATTTTTAATCCGAAGACCAACCATTTCTAAAGTAAAATGTTGGAGTAATTCCTGTTACAGTTCCAGCAGAAAAAATATCATTTAAACTTTCTCCTACTTCTAATTTAAGCATGAAGTCTCCACTATTGGAAGCATTCTTGCCATAAACAGTAGTTCCTGCAATATCAATGTGCATATATTCTGTTAAGAATGTTGTATTGTCTTCAGAGGTTACTTTGATTAAAGAGTAAGTCATAAGTCCTGAAGAACTTGGAGTAAATGTAAAGCCATTATTGTTTTTGTCTTTAATAGTTACTGTGCTTCCACTTGTAACATTTCCAGTTATTTTTTCAATTGGAGTTACTATATTACCTCCATTGGAATTTGTACTGTTTTTTAAACCACTTTTTTGAACTGCATCGAATAACATTCCGAAAGGTGAAAAGTAACTTGCAACATAATCTACCATAAGTGGTCTTGTTCCAGCAGGAACTTTTTGAATGCTCATACCAGTGCAAAGATAAAACTTATCTAAATCATTTTGAAAGTATAGTTTCTGAAAGCTTGTAGAATTTACTTTTTTAACTAATGCTCTATAGTCAGAGTTCTTATTTGCTCCATCAAAGTGTCCATTTAATCCTATTGTAATACTTGATTTAATTGGAGAAGAGAATCCCATAAATGTAAAAGAATAAGGAAGCTTTCTTTGGTCAACAAACTTAGTAGTTATTAATTCTATTGTGTTAGGATTATATGGAAAACTAAATGAATCACTTGCATTAGTATATTCTTCTATTTTAATGTTTGTCATTATCTTGTAACTCCATTTTTACTTGAGAACTTGATTTCATTACCGAGAATAAAGTCTAAAACATTACCAAAGAAATCGATAATTCCTGTTTTTATCTTTGCATCTGTATAAGAAAGATTCAACCCTGCTCTTTGGATGCTACTTATACCAAGTTCTTCTTGGTTATCTTTTGAAAAATAATTATCTTCAGGATTGCTAACAATATTTTTAGCTTTTGAAATTTCATTACCAAAGAAACTTCCAGCAGCACTCCCTAATGTTCCACCAATAGTTGCACCAGTCATCATACCTGCTGGTCCACCAAGTATAAATCCTATGATTCCTCCAGTAATTGCTCCAACTCCTCCTCCAGCAACCATTCCCTTAAATATAGAGTCTGGGTCTCCACCAGCTCCACCAGAAAGGAAACTATTAAAGTTATTAATTAAACTATTGAATCCTTCAAACACTGGTTGAAGTTGTCTTCCAACAGTATTAGATAGTTTCAATAAACTTACGTCTATCTTTGCCATAGTATTTGCCATAACAGGCGATTTAGTTGCAAGAGCTGTCATAGCAGCAGCACCAGCAATTCCTATTATTTTTAAATTAGTAGCAAGTTTATTAGTGATATTTGCTGCTCTTGCCATAGAAGCATTTGTTTGATTAGCTTGATTCTCAACACCTTTGAATCCAGATTTAATCTTTGTAAATCCTTCTTCAATATTTTTGGTCTCTACATTACCTGCAATTGTTACTTTTCCTGCTTCTACCATTATCTCATACCTTCCATCATTTGTTTTATTTCTTGATTTCTTTTTTCTATTGTTTGTCTTTTATTTACAGCATTTTCAAATTCATCAATAAATTCTAAATCCGAAACTAAACATTTCCTAAACTCGTTTGGACTTATTCCTTTCTGCCAAGCTTTGTTCATTTGCAAAAATAATTGTTCTGTTCTCGTTAAAATCGATTTGCCTTGACAAGTCTCTACTAACGAGATTATTCTTTTTTTTGGACTTCTTTAACTCCATCAATCGACTTAATTAAAAAGTTAAAAACATCTCCTGATAATTTAGAGAATAACAAGTCTTTCTCTTCATTTGAGTATAAAGTAAAAGCTTTATTTATTCCACAAATTTCTTTTAATTCTTCTTGGTTAAATGGAACTTCAACAATGTTCCTAAGTTTACAAAGAGCAAGTTTACCAGAGTCTTCTTTGTTGTAAAACTCATCTTCTCCTGTATCTTTATTAATTCTTTTTTCAATATAAGTATAGTCTTTTAGCCAGTTTAATTCATCACCTGCAGTTGAGGGTTTGTATTTAAATATTTCTCCTTCAACACTAATATCAACTATTTTTTCATTAACAAAAAAGTTGTTTTTATTTACCAATTTGCCACCCCATCAATAGCAACTACACTTACGCCAGTTGCTGTAAATATTAAATCTCCTGTATTAACTCCTTCAATGTTAGTAGCTCCGATTGGTGCAGGTTCAAAGGTTACTCCTGATAAAGTAAAAGTAATTTTGTTTCCACTTGTTTGAGTAAATGCTAAAGAACAAGTTCCACTTATTGCAGCAGCAGCTTCCCATAAAGTATTAAAGTCGGAATTAAATAAATTTATGTTTATTCTTCCATTAATTCTAAATATAGTTACGATAGGAGTTCCAATGTTTCTATTTAATGAAGTATTTGCATATCTTGAATCACTTGAGTTTATTCCTTGACTAAAAGTAATTTCTCCTGAATTAACTTCAACAACTGAGTCTCCATCTATAACAGCATTTAAGTGTCTATATTGAAATGGGTCACCACTTGAACTAAAAGTACCTGCTTGAGCACTTGTGGGGGTAGAATAGTTCTGAGCAATAATATTCTCAGTACAAGTGATAAATCCATCATTACCTTCTCCATTAGACTTGTTAAAGTTAATAGAGTATTGATTAACTACATTTCCTGTGATTTGGAATATTAAAGGGTCTAAATCATGTCTAATTGCCCACTCAGAGCTAAAAGATTTTATAGTATTTCCTACACTTAAAGTATGAGTATAAGTTCCACTTCCTGTTTCTGAATCAATATCAAACACATATTTTAATCTTTCCCAAGTAACTGGATAATAAACAAGACTATATGCTAAACTAAGTGGTCCAGCAACTTTTTTAGTTATGGTTCTATTGTCTTCTCCTGCTGATTTAATCTCTTGAAATCCTTGAGTAAAAGTTGGTGTTATAATAACATCTACTCCTGGAACTTTCGCTGTAGAAAGTCCTGGATTTGTACCATATATACTTTCCTCGACTGTAATGAATCTTTCTCTGATTCCTAAATATCCTTCTTGTGTGCTCATTTTTCAATCCTTCCTAATCTTAATCCTTTTAAATTCACTTCAGTAACTGTATGGTGTGCTTGGAACTCTTCAGTATAAGGAGCTTCTCTTGGTCCACCATTGCAGTTATAATTGTATAAAACTGGAAATAAATCTTCTTCGTTATCTTCAAAAGCTTTAGTTACTTTTCTTGATAAATATCTTCCATAATATTCATTAGAGTATTTCTTTCCATTAATAGTAAAAATTTGTCCATTCTTTGCCCAAGTATCAATCTGTAACATTATAGAAGATTCCATTGGAGCATCATATTGACCGAGTCTTCTAGCTGACCCAGAAACATTAAAAATTGATATTCTTGGGAATCCAGATTCTTTCAGTCTTTGGTCTGGACGATCGCTAAAGATCCAATTAGACGCTCCATATTTATAAGTGATTATTACTTCATCGGACAAAGATAATCCTGAAAAGAATGTTAATTTCGAATTTTGATAATCCCAGAAGAAATCAAGCCATTTCTTTTTTGTTACTCCTTCAACTGTTACAGAAGTAACACAAGAGACACTTCCCACAGGAGATGTAAGACTAAAATCTGTTTGACTTAAAGTTGCTGCAAAGGTTTCAGAAGTAGAAGTTTCGGCTCGACTTTGGGGGTCTATTAGTCTAACGCGAAGGAAATCCGATACAATATCTTCAGGGTCTATTTCGAATGTAGTCATTTATCCTCTTGGATGAAAAGTAAACTCTCTTGAGTTGTATAAAGATTAATTTGTTTTAATATATTTAAATACTACTTGAAAAAAACTTGTTTAGAATAAAAATCATACCAGAAATTCAATACTTCATTAAGAGCGGGTCTCATAAAGGGATGGGCATTAACTCCTTCTTCTCTTATTTTTTTGGCAACATACCAAGCAACATTTTCAGCACCATCTCCACTTGCTATTCCTTTTCTCTCAACCCAAGCTAATATATCTCCAAGATTTACATTTTTTGGTGTATTACCATATTCTAAATCTGCAGAATAATCAGCATTTGAAGTTAGAACATATTTGTTAGATAATAATTGGGGGAATAAACTTATGTTTAATCTTAAGAAACCTTGGTCAACTGGTGCATTCTTGATGGCAAGTTCTTCCATTTTCATCATACAAAGCATAAGAATTTTTTCTGCTTTCTCTTTTGTAATTTTTTGGCCTTCTTCAAGACCAGAAATCTTAACATTAAACTTGAGCATTTTTTCTGATTAGAAATCCTTTATAGACGATTTCTCCTCCAACTTGCTCTCCTTCTATTTGAGCAACAATTCTCCAAGTTGCTCCATTATAAACAATTTCATCCTCAATACTTATTACTGCATTGATTTTAGTGAATAACATACCATCACCAATCTCAGCATCTGCGATGTTTAAATGTTGTAAGTCTTTTTTATTAGTCCATTGAATGTCTGCAGCAATAGTTGTAGAAGTTGGGACTCTTGTTAAAATTCTTCCCATACCATCAAATGTTTCAGTAAAACTATTAACTACAACTTTAGTTGCAAACTCAGAAAGATAATTACTAAACCTAATTCTAAAACCATCAGCTCTACTTCCAGTGCTTCTGCTAATTACCATTTATGCACATCCGAACTTCTCTCCAAGTTCTTCTGTAATCTCTTTCACTCTTAGTTTCATTTGTTTTATTGAAGACTCAATATTAACATATACTTGTCCTATACTAAAGGATTTTCTACCAAGAGAATAAGTTGAGACATCTTTATAAGAGCCACCTGAGATGTTTACAAGTGCTCTAACACCACCTAAGAGTGCTATCATTTCCTGAACTAAGTCAGGTGTTGAATCATAACCATGTGTATAAGTTATTCTAACATTATTTTTACCATTTGGAATGCTTCCTGCTGTAACAATAACTCTGCCATCTTGATATTCATCATCTATCATTAATCTGATATACTCAGCTTCAACATCATTTTGAACATCTCCTGTATTATCCAAGAATTCAACAGCTTCTACAGTTTTTATTCCTGAATATTTAAGCTCGAACTCTGGTTGGTCTGTAATATCAGTTCCAAAAGGAGCATCGGTGTGAACATAACCAGACGAGTATCCGTCAAAATATTGAATAGATGTTTTAATTGGTCCCCAATAGTTTGCTGTTAATTTCTCAGCTTCAACTTGAGAAGATGCTAAGTAAGTTTCCAAAACAGTATCTGATTGTTTTGGAGAATAAGTATAAGAGATATAAATTGACTTTCCATTAACAAGATTAACTCCTGTTGTAGTTAATAATATAGCACCTGAATCTTTGTCAATTGAGTAATGAGTAGTTTCAACAAGCTCTCCTAATTCATTTGAACCAACATCACCATAAAAAATACTATAAGAACTTCCAACAATATTTCCGTTCTCAGCATCATAAGAGTTTTCAGTTCCATCCCCAGTTCCTAAAGACTCAACTTGGACTTCAACTCCAATTCCAGCATATCTTGTAATTTGTAAAGTAGTAGCGTAATAAGTTCCAGGAGCAGGAGTCGGATTTTGGTCAATCATAACTTGCACTGTTTCTGTATTAGTTGATGGATAAGTATCAATTGTTGCTGTATAAGTAATTAAGTATTCTCCTAAGTAAGCATCGTCTGCAATATCCCAATTAAAGTAGAACTGGTTTGTAGTATTAATTTGAGTCATAGCAGTCAAAGGAACGTCTTCTATTTCACTTCCTCCTGCAATATGAATTATCCTAATCTTTGCATCTGAAGGAACATAAGCATCTCCATTTATATCAACAAATGTTGCATATAAAGTTCCTGTTGAATCTCTTTCGAATATTGTCATTTTAATTTACCTAAGTATAAAAGTTAATGTAACCTGTTGAGCCGTTTGGCATTTGAATTTTAAGACTTCCTGCTAATGTTGTGTGTGAAGTTCCACCATCTGTACAAGCATCAAAATCAAGAACCTCTACATCTAAAACTTGTTCGATGGCTATAGATGCTCCTGTTCCTCTGTTTTCAAAATGTTGCATTGTTCCACTTGTAGTAGCTTGGGTTTGTCGCATAAAAAATAATGAACCAGATGCAGTTCCTGTTCTTACTGCATCACTTAATATTTGTATTCCTGACCGAGTAGTAGATTCAGTATCAATTACTACTCCTTTTCCATTTCCATTTTGGTCGATAAATAGTCCATCTCCAGTTCCATCATTTTTAATAGTTTGAACAGGAATAGTTGAACTTGCTGAATCCATATACCCATAAATTAAACCTTCTCCAGTTGTTTGTGCAGTCCCTGAATAAACAGTTATTGCACCTTTCCCTGCAGCTAAAATTCCATTTTGACCTATACCTATGCTTTCTTCATTACCATTGTTACTTATATTTATAGCATCACTATTACCATTCTGGTCGATAAATAGTCCGTATCCAGTACCATCTTGTTGAATATTTAAAGCATTTTGGTCGTCTCCTGAATTGTCTTGTTCTATGAATACTAAAGGTCCAGCAGTATCAGCACTTAAACCATTTCTATAGAACCAATTTGTTCCAGT
>Ga0208905_1001761_pt1 | contig 10705 bp, 7 predicted proteins | sample AntAceMetag02UKS_FD_184776 | JGI IMG/M metagenome (GOLD analysis project Ga0208905, IMG submission 184776) | Saline lake microbial communities from Ace Lake, Antarctica - Antarctic Ace Lake Metagenome 02UKS (SPAdes) (version 2) | ecosystem: Environmental > Aquatic > Non-marine Saline and Alkaline...
ATATCCTCAGTGTGCTTCAGGAGGCGGGTGTGCCAGGATTTGAGGAGCTTTATGATGAGGTAGGCCAGGAGGAGCGCCGGGCTGTGCAGAGCCGGCAGCTGATGCGGCTTGATAAGACGATCTTAACCCGGCTGGAGAAGGACGGGTTTATCGAGCGGGAAAAACAGGGGAGGAATGTGTTTGTATCGGCAACGGAGACGGGGCTGTATGCTGCCTGTGCGAGCGGGTTGTTTAGGAGAGAGGACTGAATAATTCTGTCACTTTTTCTGAAGCGGATGTTACCAGAAAAAAGTGAGAAGATCACTCTCTTTACATAGAAAGTATCAAGAGAATAAATGATATTAATATAATATAATGGAACCTGAAAATAATTTTCCCTTAGACAAAATCAATGTACTTAGAAATCAGATAAATTCCGGTAATTATAAGCAAAAAGTAAATCCGAATACGATGTGGGGCGGGGCAGATGTCCTCATTCGTAAAGAAATGAATGCAGAATTGTCACAATGGCAAGATAATGAAAATATAGTAATTAGTTTTCAGAAATTCACTCCTCACCGTCAGGTTGTTGTTACTGAATACGCAGCAGAGCTAACTTGGCTTTTTTATCAACTGGGAAAAATTTTCTCGGATCAAATTAATTTCAGTTCTAAATACGATTTCTACGGTTTTCTTGCATATTCCTCTCGAAAGTATATACAACAAAACTCCTCTAATGGATCCTGCGAACAACTCCTCCTCTCAGTTCTTTCAGCACTAGAAAATCAACAGAAATAAAAATTCAGAATGGAGCTTTACTTAAGCGGTCAAATCGTGATTTGAGAGATCTTTACCTTCAAGAGAAACCCATGATTTCAATGAATTATCAATATGATAATTTTTCCATTGACACATAATTCCAAAAATGTTCCATTATTTTAATGCCCTAAGAGTATCATTCTAAATATAGCTTCAATTTCAATTCGTATTGCTTTAGGGACAAATTTTGTTATGATTGAATATAAAGTCGTAATGTTTCTTGCGCTGTCCCTTCCAGATTATTAATCCATATTGAATTTTTAATTTCTCTCTCTTCGCTTTCAATATTAAGCCATTCCAATACTTCATTTACACGTGCATCATAGGGGATAAAAAAAGATGATTTTGGACGTCTTAATCGAGATTCTAATTGTTTTAGTAATCTTTCATCTGAATAAAGGCTTAATGATAATCCTTCAACATGAAATGTATTCATCCATGAAGGCTTTTCATTTTGTAATGAGGGAAATTTCAGATACCATTCGTTGCAACTTATCCCTTTTGCTTGTGAACTATACTGCTTCAGGAGTAGCGTGAGCATTGCATTACGAATGGCTCCTCCACAATGAAAGACATAGAAAAATCCACCGTTTTGAACAATTGGCCACACATTCTTTTCAATGTTTAGATAACGTTTAAGTGCCTGTGGCTGACTAGAATCAACAAAAAATGGCTGTGAGTAATATTTCCACTTACCTTTAGATTCACCTTTATTGATCAACTCTCTTACTTCAAGTTTCAAAGAATCACGTGATTTTATTTCGAGATTTTTTCCTGCAACACCAAGTCCCTTACCTTCATAAAAAAGAACTTCATTAGCTAGTACATCTCCACTGTCAAGATCCACCACTTTATATCCGCCACCACTTGAAATATTTGTATGAATCATGCCCATCGTTTCTGCCTTTTTCCACCAATAATCACCTAATTTTAAAACCCCACCTTTTTCCTCAATTATTTCCTCATTTTCAATCATCCTAACAAGTATAGATTGAAATATTGATGCAAGCTGAGTGGAAGAACAGAATAAATCTTGAAGACTTTTTTTTGACCTTTTTTTTCTTGAACCTTGATAGATATATGAAGCGATCTGTTGTCGAATTACTGCATAATTAGGCCCTTTTTTCCCCTCACCAAGCCACCCCTCCTGTGCAGCATTAATCATGGCATGTTGTAAAATGTAATCTGGGAGATTTTCTGCACAAATCATTACTCGAGTTTTATCTGTTCTTCTATTACCACGACCAATACGTTGAAGCAAAGATGAAATATCTGGAGGAGGCCCATCTAAAATTACTAAATCAATATTTCCTATGTCAATTCCAATTTCAAGTGTAGATGTTGCAATTAAAATTATTCGATCTTTATTTTTTATTGCCCATTCTGCGTCTTCCCGAAGTTTTTTGCTCAAGCTGCCATGGTGAGCATAAATTTCATATCCTGTCTTATTTAGCTGTGATTTTAACGAAGAAGTCAAATCATCAACACGTTTTCGGCTTTTTGAGAAAACCAAAATTTTTTCTTTTTGTTGTGATTGATTAAGATAGGCTAAAATCTGAGGTAAAATCGAACTACTTTCTAAATTTGTATTTACGATTTCAATGGGTCGTTTTCTATCACTAGATACTACTTGTGCATTTTCCGGGAAAAAATCTGAAATTATTGATTGTGGGTTAGGTAGTGTTGCACTAAGACCTATAGTTTGTAATGTATCAATATCTGACCATTTGTTTTTAACCGAATATGTTCTAAGTTTTCTTAATCTTTGAAGAAGCCACTTTAGTTGATCACCCCGAGGTGTCCCATAAAGAAGGTGTATTTCATCAAGGACAATTGCTTTAACAAAAGCAAGATCGTGTCCATATTTATCTGAACGTCTGTTACGACACATAATGCTATCAAATGATTCTGGTGTTGTTATTAAAATATGAGGTATTTGAGTGAGATTGTCGCGGTGGTCGCTTGTCCTTCGTTTTATACTAAGATTCAATAACTGAGTGGGTTTGAGAAGACGATAATACAAATCATTAATCAGAGCTCTTGTTGGCGAAATATACAAAATTGTCCATGGTTCTCTCTCCTGAATAAACCGTTCAATAAGAGGTGCACATGCCGCCTCTGTTTTACCAGAAGCGGTGCTAGAGAACAAAAGAACATCATTTCCCTCAAGAATTAGAGGAATCGAAGAACGTTGGATATCAGTAAAACGGCCAAATGACTGAAAAAAAGCACTTCCAGTGTGAGACAATGAGTACCGTAATTGACAATCAGTTTCATGAAAGTCATCAAATATTGGTGAATTATTTTGAGTCATTATTAGTAGAAATTAAGAGTTTAAAGATGGGGGACCATATTCAGAGTCTAAAAATCCAATATACCGTTTCATAAAGCTGCGAATGCCTCCACTTTCATACACATCCAGATCAACCATTTGTCTATCTATTGCCGCAAAAAACTGTTTCTTGGGTAATGGATTGCAATTATAGATATCGATATATAGCGAATGTACTTTTTCGACCAAATTTATTTGATCAATATCTTTGCTATTCCACCCAATATATGGTTCAAGCTGAAAATTTGTCCCTCCTGATGCTTCCATAAGATTGTCTATAGATATTTTTTCATCCATCCCGCCTCCACTGGATGGAACTGTTGCAATATAAATCGCAAAAGGAACGTTGGGAAATGAACTTTTTCCTGAAAAATATTTATGCAATAAATTCAGTAACATTTTGGCCTTTCTCTCATTTTGCCGTCCACTACTTAAAGTTTCTTCAACCTCATATTCATCAATTGTGATGATAAATCCTTTATAACCTGCTTGTTGAGCTACAAGAGTTGTTCCAATAAGAGATTCAATAAAATCATGCGGTCTTTCATCAAGAAGCCGGCCAATCATCGGATAAATGCCCACATTGTTAATATCATAGGTAGATAATCGCTCTTTTGTTTGTGTGCAAATCTCAGTTTTTGCCTCGATCGCTGTCCTATCGTCGCTGCAAATTAAAACGTCGTAAAGAATATGATCAAGAGATTCAATGTAATTATATCTATTAAGCAGTTCAATCATTTGATATATTGTGTTGACCCTTTGAATATCTTTTTTTGATGAAATATTTGGATGTTTATATCCATTATTAATCGATTTGAGATACAGATTTAAAAGTGGACGTACTTTACTGAGTTCGTTACCTTCAAGTGAATTCATAATTGTATAAAGCAACATTTTTGGATCAGCTAAGGTGATTCTCTTTCCATCTACTTCAATACGACCCACAAGATATCCTTCTTTTTTAGCTAAATAGCGAATTACAGACATTGTATGGGTTTTACCCTCTCCAAATTGTCCGGTTACCTGATGGATTTTTTGTGGAATCTTATCTGTTATTTCAGGAAATGAAGTCGATATTGAATTTTTAATATTACTATACCCCAGGGTAAGTTCTTCAATATATTCATGCGGCACAAGACCAAATCGAAGAGCATCAATGCATTTGTACTTCTTTAGCAGATCTGAACTTTCATCGGCCTCTTTTGGAATACAAACATCAAAATTTTTATTGACTTCTTTTGAAGTAGAAATGTTGGAATTTTCATCTTTTATTAAGATGGGAATATCATTGGGTTTATTATTGGATGAATCCATTTCTTCAATAAGTGAAATGGATATTTTCATATTTTTGCCTTGCATTGGACCTGATTGCATCTCAACATAAACACCATCTCTGGATGTACGTAAAACTTTAGCTTTACCGTACTTTGTTTTAATAATCATACCAGTTTCAAGTGTCAACATCATCAATCAGACCTCGTCATCAATACTATTAATTGATACTTCAAGAGAGATCGTATCTGGATCTATAAGAGTTCCAGTATCATATAGAGTTAATAAAATGCTACAAATCCCTTTTACCATCATTCTTCTACCACTAATATCCATATCTTCATCATATGTTCTAAGAGCAAGATGGTTTACAACCTGATACACATCTTCTCGAGGTATTGTAATATTCGAATTTGAAACAGAATATACCAAGTCTACTAATTTATTTCCAATTTTGCAAAGTTCATCGATAATTTCATCTTTTGAACTCATATCAGGGCGACTAATTTCTATCAATGGTGCACGGGGATTTTGTGGAAAAGGAATAGGATGACTAATTCGTTGTTGAAGTGCTGGAAAATTCATCATTCCTTCTTTTATTGCAGGAACAATAGCATATAAAATAAGTGCTGATCCATCTCTAAGCTTATTAATTGCATTAATATCAGACTGCATCAAGGAGTAAAGAGTGCTCTGTTTCTTTTTACTAATTTCAAATCCTTGTTCAGCCTCATCAAAAGCTATAACCGTACCCGTATAATTTGATTTTTTAATGAATTGATATAATGATAAATTAACTCTACTAGCGATAAGGTTTAGTTCTGGTTTTGGATATGCTTGAATATCTAAAAGTTTGGCAATCCTTTTATCATTAAATTCACCACCAATCCAACGGCATGCTACATCATATGTTTCAAGATCACCCTTTAATAAAGCATCATATCCTTTCTTTATTACTCTTCCAAATACATCTGACTCAAAATCTTCCTGATCTAAAGAGTCAATATAGAGCCTTAAAAGCTCTTTTGCATCTGATGGATCTTTAGTTTGATCATTAGTCATTTTTTCAATGGAATCCAGACAAGAATCCATTAATGCTTTCACTCCACGCCTTGAATCTTCAGGTGAACGAATCTCTCGAACAATTTCTTTATAGATAAAATAGTTGCTGGTTACATCAATATTTCTTGTTAATGATACTTTGGAAGAAAAACAATTTTTTGAACGGGCTACTTCACACAATTGATTGATAAAATGAGTTTTTCCGGACCCAAACGGACCAACAATAAATTTCTCTGCTGATGATCCTCGCTTAAAAGCGCCTTCCAGATATGTTTTGCTAATGATGTCAATATTTTTTTCATTTCCTATACCAAACAACACACAACCTTCTTCTGGAGCATGACCATTTTGGGCCATTTTTTCTATCATGTCAATAATGTCTATAGATCCATCTTTATGAGATTGTACTGGCTCATCGTTAGCAACATCACTTATAGTTTTTTGTAAGGTAGAAGAAATATCAGAATCAAGCAATTCTAACATATTTTCTGTCCATTCCTGAACATTAAATTCCTGAACAATATGGTTCATATCATCTAAAGTTAAAGTGTAACCTGTATGTTGAAGTTGTATTTTTTTGACAAGATTTTCTTTAGAAACAACAGAGAACCATGGCGTAATGTTTAAATTCATTTGATCTGGGGGATATGTACTTCCGCTTTTAAAATATCCCCAAGCATTAATTTTACGTAAATCTTCAGTTTCAATCCGAGGAAAAAATTCTTCCCGAATTTTTTCTAATTTTTTAAAGAGATCATTCCTTTCATTTTTCAACTGTTGAAATAAATTTGTGTTTAAAGAGATATCTTCAGTATCATCCCTAACAAACCAATCGCCATTTTCGGTTCCAATAACTTCACCGTAATAATTCTTTAATTCAAGAATTATTGGACCATTTTTTGTTAGGAGAATACAGTCAATATCACCATTTGAAAATAAAACATTAGTTAAAATATAAATGTCTTCTTCTGATAGTTTATTTTCAACAAGTTTTATAATTTCATTTAGTTGCTCAAATTCATGTTCAAACTTTGTTTTTTCTCCATAAAATAATTTAAATGTCATAATATCATCATCTCACAATGTTCCTTTAGATCTCTATACACTTTCCTCAATACGCAATAATGCAATTTCACTCAGGGTCTTAATCAACATTCTTCGATATTCCTCATTTGTCCAATTATTAAGTTCGCCATGTGCATATTTATCGAAGTCATCATTAATCCCTTTAATATCCCCACCACAGTAATCAACTAACTCAGTAAATTTTTTCTTTGCAGCCAAGAAAAAATTCTCTTTCTGCACAGAAAAATCCAAATTAAAATCTGACATCGAATTCACCGCATATAATGGCAAAACAGGCCAACGCCAAGCTGCTATTTCATTTGAATTATTCTGAAGAATTAATCTTTGACCAAGAGCAGGATAGCAATCAATACAGTCTCGAATAAAATTTGGTAATACAGCAAAAATTGCCAAGGTTCCTTTTATATCACCTGCAGAGCATGCATCAATAAATCTTCTTATTATATTTGCTGCAATTTGTACTTTCTTTGGAGTGGGTGTTCGATTTGATACCCACGACCTTTCAGTTTCGTCGTAAAGTAGAATGAATCCTTTAAATCCAAGATAATGAATCGAATTCAAAGCAGTTTGAAGAAATTGTTCTGCACTTTTTTCAGTTAAAGATGTTTTTATCCCCTTTAATCCATTCATCTTTAATTCTCGCACTAATACTTTTTCTCCTAATAAATAACGATTGATAAGGCCCCATGCTTCATTATCCAGAGTTGAACGCTTTATAGCATACCCGATTGCATTTTGTAAACAAGAATGTGAAAGTTGTACAGCATCAAGTGAATGAGATTGTATTATTTTCTCATATCCTGCTTTTTCGAGTATGTTTGGATAATGTCGTATCAACTGACCATTTATTTTTGCCTTACAATGTTCAAGAATGTGCTTCGTTATGATATGAGGGCGAGAAAAATCAATATCTTTTGTAAGTTCGATGCGACAGATAATATAGCCTTTATCTAAAGCCAGGTCCTCAATCAACTGAAGTAAGTGTGTTTTCCCGGCTCCATAAACACCTTCAAAAAAACGACAGGTTGACCCCCCTTTTTCAATAAAACTATCTAAAATTTCATTGTCAAAAAAATTTATGAAATCAGAACTACCGACATCAATTAGATTTGCAGCACCCGGTTTAGGATCTCCAACTTCAGAAAGAGACTGTAGAATATCTCTAATTTTTTCAGATGGAGGTAATAAACCAGTTTCCATTTAATTCACTCTTCCAATTTTTGAAATATAATAAAATTTTTTATATTCATTCTGTGGATTAAGTCCATTCATTACAACTCCATTCTGTTCCGTTTCTGCCTGACTCCCAGTTTTAAATATTACTTGCTTCTCTGAAGGAAGATTCGGCAAAATCGATTTGTAAACATCGAGATTATATCTAAAAGCCCATTCTGGGAAATAAATTTCTTTATATATCTTTTCCAAACCTTTTTTTCCTTTCATTTGATTTCGCAATAATCCAAAAATCATTTCTTGGTGGAGTTTATAAACCGGAACAAGTCCAGAGTTTGGTTTTCTCTCCAATTCCTGGATTTTCTGGATGTTATTATAAGAGCTAACAATCAAATTTGTAAGTGTTTGTTCAGATATTTCAGATTTATTTAATTCTGTTAAAGCATCATTATAGACTTTATTTATATCTGTAGCATTCCAGATATTAGTCCAGGGTTTCAGAACAACTTTATTGTACAAAATTCGAATTTGTGCTTTTTCTTGACTAATCTCAATTTCAACTTTATCAACCCGAATATTTTTATCAATTGTTTTAAATTGAATCTGATCTTTCCGAAGTGATTCTAAAAATTGATGATAATACTCATTAAAATTGGAAACACGAAAACGTTCGGATGATTTTATGTAATCAGAAATATGAATCCGATTTTTTTCAATGATATTTTGGATTAGTTCTCCAGAGGGAATTTTTTGGTAGTATTTTTTCAATTCTAAAATGAAATTAGGATCATTTGCGTTAATTGAATTGATTGATTTAATATCATTTAAAATTTTCATTATTTGCTGGATTTCAGATTTTATCACTTTGAATTCTTCTTCTATATTATTTGAAGAATTAAATGTTGTCTGTTGATTCATAGTTCTCAAATTCATCATTATTCACGGAACAGGTTAAGGCTTTCTAAATACGTTTTTCGAATTAATATTGAAATTTTTCATTCATTTGAATCCATCTATAGTCCTATCAAAATCACCTATTTTGAATCGTATTCCTAGGGATTGTATTTTCTCCAATGACGCCTTGAGTGCCATCTCAGAAACCGAAACAAACAGGTAATCGCCAATACAATTTAAACAAAAAGAGAATAATGTCTACGTTGATGCAATGACAGATGAACAGAAATGGTCCGTTTTGTCAATTGGCATAGAAGAATCAGGAGATTTTCTCTGCTTGGACTCACAACGAGAGGTCTATAACAAAGCAGAAGAATATACAAATGAAGGCATCAAAATTCTGAAATCACAGATGGACAAATATGGCCAAAATAACTATCCCAAGGCTCTGGAACGGGAATTGAAAGATATATTGGGCATTCTCGAACCTATCCCATTTTTCTGGACTGATATCATGATTCCATCCAACATCACCCGGACAGACATTATTAAAGCTCTTGAACAGACCAAAAGAGAAGGAACTCCACCGAACCGGATCTCATCAAAGTACCAGCTTGTTTATCGGGGTGACATTTTTCCGCCAAAATATATAGTATCTCTCGCAAATCTGTTTGCAAACGGCTCAGAACACCCCGCCAGCTCATTTAGCGGTGGAAGTGAGACAAATGCTTTTCTTTCGGAGCATGGTTTTACAATCATCAGGAAAAGAGAGACACCGCGTATTCCCGAACAGAAGACGAAAAAGGCACGAACTGCCCCTGTTCCCACAAACCACTCTCAGACCCATAATACTGTCCGGTTTGATGATGAAGAGATTCTTAGCACTCTGATTCGGTTTGAATACCTGACGAATGCGATGAAACTTCAATACCTGATTGATTCTCTCGAACATGATATCAACAAAGAGACCGTCGCATTTTTTTATCAGGTCAGTGCTCCTGAAGATATCCTCTCATCACGAATGCTTCACTCACCTTATGGTCGTTCTTTTGCTCTCTATCTGAACCGCCCGGTTTACAAAGGTGGTGGACTTGGCAATCTGCTCTTCCCACCCCTACTCACCGGGTATCATCCCGAATGCTCACCCCTTGTTGAAGAACTCAACACCGTCAACGCAGAGATCATCCGTTTAGTCAAGACTGAAGAAAACTGGTTGCCGATCTTATGTGAGTTTATTATGATAAAAACATCAGTCCATGAACTTGTTGTGGACGTGGATGACAACCAAAACGATTGGGGTTATTCTGATCTCATGGGGCTTGCATGGTATCTTAAGCAAAACAAACCCATCTCAATCTCTTTGATACGAGAGTATATTGTGCAGGCATTCCGGTTGGGTTTAGATCCCTCAGATATCAGAACCGGGACCAAGACTGAGACTGAACCAATAGAGCTTAAAAATCTGGATTATGTAACCTTCTCAAAGAAAAGAAATGAATGGAGCGATTATGCCTCAAACCTTCTTACCAAAGCAGTCCCTCTGTTTTCCCGTGAGAGAATTGCTCTGGTGATGAACTGGCAGAAATATTCTCTTTGCGCCTTTGACTGTGGACCGGTTTTCATGAGAAAAAAACGTGAACTTTTGTACCCAAAAATCTGCACAGCTCTTTCAGACTATCAGGGCTGGGATTCCAATAAACCGGTCTATAAAATGATGACGGATATCGTGGGAGAAAATGCAAATATAATTATTGGAAGATATTGGGATTATTTTGGACCTAATATCGATACCGTTGGCTATTTTACAGACAATAAAGAGAAACTTGCCGATCTCAAAGAGAAATTATGTATTCTTAAAGACCATTACAATAATCTCCTTGATTGACCCTTCTTTTGCTGTTGCCCGTTTGAGTCGTCTGAGTTCTACAGTGCCGGCACGGCGGAGAGAAGCGGAGCTGTGCGGCTGGAGAGGGGGGTCACTGTCATAGGCCACGGGGCGGTCACTCAAAGGAATGGCAGCGGGTTCCCTCTTATCCTGGAATAAAATATAAAATCTGGACGGAAATTATGATTTGTGAGATTCAGAAT
>Ga0208905_1001765_pt1 | contig 10693 bp, 8 predicted proteins | sample AntAceMetag02UKS_FD_184776 | JGI IMG/M metagenome (GOLD analysis project Ga0208905, IMG submission 184776) | Saline lake microbial communities from Ace Lake, Antarctica - Antarctic Ace Lake Metagenome 02UKS (SPAdes) (version 2) | ecosystem: Environmental > Aquatic > Non-marine Saline and Alkaline...
GCCAAAGCATGGAATAGGCGTGGAATTCTCCACAAAATAATCAAATTCCGAAACGTGCATCCAGTTATCACCATATATTACCGGCATCTGATCATTGATCTCCGCAATAGTTACACGCTGTTTACCGGATGCCTTTCCCTGTCTCATAGCCTGAAGACTGTAAAAATTAGTTAAACCAAGATTAACATACCCTTGTTTATTCGGCGGCGTGACCATTTCAATGAAGACATCTCCTATATTCGCCATCTTATCTCCAGAATCGGAACTTGTGCAGACGGCAAAATCGGCCAACCTCTCGGCATGCATCTGGCGTACCGTTACCACTCCGAAACCCGGACAATAGTTAATATGACCATCCATTCCCGCCATAAATACGGGGTCATAGAGTTTACTGAGACGAAGCTGGAGCGAATCAACTATCCGTACTCCGCTCAATTCTTCATACTGATCGAACAGTGCGTCATAAAATTCAGGTGAACACGCTCCGATACCAAGGCCCGTTCCGACAACATCCCCCGATTTTACCTGTTTGGCTACCGCTTCCATAGAAACCAGTTTCCGTTCGTATTCCTCATGCCAGCTCATAATCAACCTCCTTTTTATTATAGTTTCATCCCGCACAGGATTTAACAGCCTTTTAAAATGCCTATACCCCCGACGCAAATATGCCCACCCGCCCAACGCGTATACTACCGGCCTATTTACCGACCGATATATCGCATTGGAAAACCACAGCGTCAGAACCGGAACGACTGCTTATAGCTACCCCCCCGTTCTCAAATAGTTTTATTGACTTTTTGCTGAACTAACAAAAACGACTTAATTTGAAGCTGAATTCAAACTATCAAAAGATTGATTCCATCAATCTATTCAGCATAATGATTCCATCAAATGATGGACTCCATTAACCAGAAATATATTTGTATGTCAAGTAATATTTTAAGGTAATTTAATTGGAAGGAATTCGGGGATTTTCAGAGACATTCCGGAGATGGGTATAGTATATATTGTTGTCACTCTTCTCCAGAAAATAGATATACTATCCTCTGAATTCTCCAAGCGGGGCACCCCAAAGCAGCCTGATAAATCAGGCAGCTACGGCATACTGTGAAGCTCTCCGCCCGCAGAGCGGGGCTTCCCGGCAAGGAAATCGAAGATTCATGAGCCGAAGGCTAATAATATGTTTCTTTTATATTGCGCACCTTACCCCGCTTAAAAGCTGGGCTTGCGGGTGCGCTCCCGGTCAACTTTTATAGACGGAATCAAAGAACTTTTTTACATCTTTGACGCTATGGGTAATATCGACCTCCGGAAGCGATGAGATGATGGCTTTTCCGTATGAGCTTTTCGCAAGACGTGAATCGAGCATGGCAACCACACCGTATTCGTCGCGCCCCCTGATGAGCCTGCCAAAACCCTGCCTCAATGAAAGGATCGCAGACGGAAGGGCAAGCTCATAAAACCATCTGCCTCCCAGCCTGTTGCATCGTTCCTGATATACCGGATCTCCCGGAGAGCTGAAGGGCAATCTGCTGATGATAACCAGGCTCAAATCAGCTCCCTTTATATCGACACCCTGCCAGAAGGTGGATGTCGCAAGAAGCACGGAATGGGATGTATCTTTGAACCACCGGATGAGCTTTGCATGCGGCATATCCCCCTGTGACTTGAAGGGGTACGGTATATTGATATTTTCCGCCACATAATTAAGCTGCCTGTAGGATGTAAACAATACCAGCGCCCTGCCGCGGGACGCGGTGATAAGGCCCTCTATCACATCGAGGCTTTCCTCATTAAAGATCTCATCATTCCCCTTACCCGGCGCCGGAAGATTTCTATCAACATAGAAAATGGCCTGTTTCCTGTAATCGAAAGGAGAACCGACAATCTTTTCCTCAAAATCGTTGATCCCCAGCCTCTTTCTTAAAAAGGCGAATCCCCCCTCCGTCGTCAGGGTGGCCGACGTCATAACGACACTGCCGTAGCCTTCGACCAGTTGCCCGAATGCGCCCTGAGCTTCCACGAGACTGCTTTTAAGCTCCCGTTCCTTTCCGTTTCCCGTCATGTAATAAACCCTGTCCGCATCGCCCTGCCCTATAAAATCATCGATATCCTCGGCAAGAGATTTCACATAATTCTTTGTTGTTTCTATCCTGTCTTTTTGCTCGTCATCGAGAGCCTTTTTCTTCTGCTTTTCCAGTGTTGTGACCGTCTTATCCAGGGCAAGTTTCTTCCGTAATTTTCGCAGTTGCTCTATAACCGGATAAGGAATCGGGAAGACCGGCCGCGATGGAATATCAGCCTTTTTGAAAAACGCCTCGGCTTCGGCAAAGAGATGATCAACAATTATTTTCAGCCCCCCCAGGCGGTAAAGAAGCCATACCACCCGTGAATGGCTGAGATTGCTCCCGAGAACAGTGGAGATGACATCCTCGATATCGGAGGCCTCGTCAATGATTAAATTCTCGTGAAAGGGAAAGACATTAAAATCAGAAAGCAGGTCGTACGCGAGGAGATAGTGATTGACCACAAGAATATCCACCTTATGCAGCTTCCGATAATGACGATAGTAAAAGCATTCTGAAAAATAAGGACACAGATTGCTGTTGCAGTCCCGAGAATCACCGCAGACCTCTGACCAGAATTTCGGGATAAAGGTGAGGTCATCCTTTCCGCCAGTTTTTGTTTTCGACAGCCATTTTTGAAACCTCTCATAGGTCTTCCCGGACCCCTCGTATTCCCCTTCCCTCTTCCGGCAGATATAGTTATTCCTCCCCTTGAGCATACCGAAGGAAAATTTCTGCGGAAGTGCCTTTTTAAGGAACACGAGGTCTTTGTTTACAAGCTGATCCTGAAGGGCAAGCGATGAGGTCGATACCAGGGTTTTTTCACGGGAAAGAACAGCCGGAATGAGATAGGCAAAGGATTTGCCGACGCCTGTCCCGGCCTCGACAAGGAGCCCCTTCTTTTTCCCGAGACATTTCAGGACCGCATCTGCCATTTCCCGCTGCTCTGACCGCTCTTCATAATCGGGCAGACTCTTTTCCAATATGTCAAAATTCGATGATAATGTATCCAGGTTGCTCTCCCGCCTTTCTTAAATCCCTACCAACTACATCCGCTAAAAATCCGGCGCCCCTCTTACGCTTTTGACGCCTTGTCCTTCGAGGATTTGTATATGTTCCTAATTATCCTTGACATATTCCCCCTTTATTTTCAATAATTTCCTCGGCCTGTCAAAATATCAAATCTGTGGATGCTAAATATACTGATATTGCAGAAAGCGTCAATAAAGAACTTACTCCGCACTATCGAAGTATATTGGATGATACGGATATTTTTCCGCTTAATAAATTGTTATGTCTAAAAAAAGACGAAAAACAAAAAAGAGTGTTAATCATAAACGACCACAGCACGCAGGTTGGAATGACAGTGTAAAAATCATGCTTAAGCCAGAACATGTTGAACGGCTTAGTGATACTCAAGTCAAGATAACACTCCCTCCATGTGAAGATTACGATATTGATGAAGATGAAACTATTCATGTAACTATCCCACCAACAGCGGTTGTAAATGCAACAGAGCCAATTTACGCAGGACCATTTACCATTAAAGCACTTACATTTGAGGAGAGAATAGATAATGCTATTAAGGCGCTAAGTGAAGAGAAAGAAGGTCTTAAAGAAGCTGCTGCAGTTCCCACTTTTATGTTTACCTTTTTTGCTTGTGAAATTGTTGCAAAATCAATTGTCAGTATTTGTAAATATAAAGGGACAAGCAGAAAGACACCAACTGATAAATGGTCTACCAAAGATATCAATAATGCAATAAAGGAATTAGGTATAGAAATCGATGAAACCTCTGTAAATACTCTTTTTGCAGAAAATAAGAGAGTAGTAGCAAGTGAAATGTCTACAAGGGTATTACGCGATAGTATCGCACACCGGATGAAGTCGGTTCATAGAAATGCAGTGAAACGCAGATACAATTCTTTGATAGACACAATGGAAAGGTTTTTAAAGGCTGTAGATGCTTGGCGTAAAAAAAATAATTATGTGGTGCCAGAATATGGGAAGTTCCGGGGACACCTTACTTAATTATTGACAAAAGCCAGTGAAAACTGGGGACAGCACCCATTATTTTGCCGGTGAAATGATAGGCTGAATTATACAATGTCGCACTATGATATATTAAAGGCACGCCTCAATGAGCTCCAGAGGATTAATCTACTAGTGACTCTGATTCCTACTATCTTCCTCCTTTTCGTAATCACAAAATGGACTTGGGACTTATTATCTATTTTTCTGATTTATTTGTTCTGGCTAGTGGGTCTATTAACTGTACCCATCGGAATAAAATTTTTTTTAAAAAGTATTATTCATAAATATAGAGCATTACAAATCGAACTTCAGGAAATCAAATCAGAAATCAACAAATTAAGGCGTTCCGTAGATGCAATATATAACAAGTACCGATTAAGAAATAAAGGAGAACAATTTAAAAAGGCTTACGATCTTCAGGGGAAAGACATAAAAAGTTGTGAAGAGAGATTAGCCGTAGGTATGAATCGTGAGAAAAAAGAAGTCTTCGTTACCTGTTTTATTAAGTCAGGTAGAGTTGTTAGGGTTACAGCCTCTATTGGCTCAGCCTTTAGATGCACCGCCTCTGATAATCCTCGGCATTGGAAAGGACACGTTGTCCGTCTATCTTGTGATGAAATAAGACAATATCACAATCATCCAATCAGTAATAATCATACTCGACCAACAATTGCTGATCACAAGACATCGAAATCACTTAAGGAAATTCTTGGCAATCATGGAGACAGATTACGATCTTTCATCATCTATTGGAACGAAATTCGTGAGTGGCGCATTATGGAATATGATGAGGGAAACAAACATTGGCCACAATATGAATTTGATGTAGGAGCTCAACCAATTACTCCAGCAGCTGGCAAATAGCCACCGCTCCTTATGCCAGACGTTATGCACGAGAGTGGAATACTCGATATCAAAAGATTTGGAGGTTTGCTATGTCAACGCCCAGGGTTTTTATCTCATATTCACATGATTCACAGGGGCATAAAAAATGGGTATTAGATATTGCGACGAGATTAAGAAATAATAGAATAGATGCTATAATTGATCAGTGGGAATTAAAGCCAGGGGATGATTTGCCACACTTTATGGAAACTCATTTGGCAAATTCTGATTATGTTCTTATGATATGCACCGATAGGTATGTTTCAAAAGCCAATTCAGGTGTCGGCGGTGTTGGTTATGAAAAAATGATTGTAACCGCAGAATTAATGAGAAGCATTGATTCAAACAAAGTCATCCCACTCATCCGTCAGCAAGGCACACACAAAGTTCCAACTTTTCTTAAGACAAAGTTATTTCTAGATTTTTCAAGAGATGATGATCTCGAATTCAATTTCGATGAACTGATTCGTACTTTGCACAATTCCCCTCTGTATGAGAAACCACCAGTAGGTAACAACCCGTTCGCTCATCCTGAAAATATTCGACCTGAAAAAACTGGCGATTCTATCAAAGAGCTAATGAAAGTAGTGGTGGAACTCTACGAAGATGATGAGGATTATGAGGGTGTTATAGAATACCAAATAATCAAGGACTCAATGAATATTTCTCGAGTTATGTTTGACTTGCTTCTTCTTGAAGCTAAGGAGAGAGAGCTTATTGAGTGGGATGGATCTACTTATGTTGAACTCACCGATAAAGGAAGGTACTATGCTGTTGAGCATAAACTAATAAATGCATAACAAAATAATTGAGCAGATGCCTAAAGCTGGGGCATTTTAAAAGGATTTGTCTTTCATAGAAGTTTTAGCATTTTGAATGGTTGTGCCTTTTAACCGGCACTGCTCATTATTGGCGTTGTCGAGGACGCTTCGCGCCCTCGACAATCGCCGCGTATTGCCATCCACTGGCCGTGATGCGCTCCGCGCCTCACAACCAGCGAATGCAGCCGGCATCGCGCATCGGCAAGCAAGCTTGCCTCCACGCTTGCGGCTGATCCGCGGCGATTATGCGTGATTCCATATGAATTATAAAAGAATAATTATTTTCTGGGGCATCTTAGATCTTTGTTCTATTGGATGGTACTCCCTTTGGAGGATTCTTCATGGGCAACTTCCATTTTATTCAGATATCCTTTTCTCCATAAATACTACGGGGTCTTTTGGGTATCCATTACCAATTGTTATGACAATAATTTCTCTATTGCTGTATTTATCCCTCATCCCTTCTGGCTATCTTTTATCTATGCAGAAATCCACCGCTTCAACAGTTGCATATTTACAGACACCATTCAGGTTAATAGGGCTAATACTTCCTTCAGTATTCTTCATTATTTGGCCATTGAAATATATTTTTGAAGATCGAGAATCGTTTTTAGCAATAGTGACTCTTATTATTTTGTTGTTGTTAAGTGAGTCATTAAAAATATGTAGTGTGTTTTTTTGGCGAAAACAAATTGGGGTTGCATAACCAGACACTCGAGAGAGACTGCTCCTAACGTCGTGGCCCCTCAGTTCCAGCCTTCGGCTGCAATATGCCCTAACTGACGCCCAAACGTATTAACACGGGCAACAAGAAAAGGAGAGGAAAATGAATTGGTATCTTGAAGTTTTAAAAAAGTATGCCGTGTTCAGTGGTAGGTCGCGAAGAAAAGAATACTGGATGTTCTTTCTCTTCAACATCATCATCACATTTGTGCTTGGATTTATCGAAGGACTTGTTGGCGGACCTGGTATCATTAGTTCGCTTTACAGCTTGGCTGTTCTAATTCCTAGCATTGCCGTGTCGATACGCAGACTCCATGACACTAGTCGCAGTGGGTGGTGGCTGCTTATTGGTCTGGTTCCGATCATTGGTCTAATTGTTTTACTTGTTTTTATGGTGCAGGACAGTCAACCGGGCGAAAATCAATATGGGCAAAATCCAAAAGCCGAAATCGCCTAACAATGCAAATGCACTCGGACAGGGAAAAGGGGACAGATTTATTTTTGCACAATATTCGTATATTATGACTGGACACTACCGCTATTTATTGAAGAAACTACATTAAAATAAACTAGGGACAGCGCCCTTTATTTATAACCAGCGGCTCCACATGGACCGCCCGAGTTCCGGAACTCCAGGGCCATGTCTTTAAGGTCCCATTACTCATGCAACAAATCAAAGGGGTTAGCTGTTTCCAGTTAACCCCTTTTTGTTTTCATAATGCCGAAGCTCAGACTTGAACCGGGACGACCGTGGAAAATCTATGTTTAACAATCCATCCTGCCCATTCTCTTCGGAATGAGTCCCAACATCTGCACCGTTTCTTCCTGAGTTAATCAAAATTCTTTTCATGTCTCTACAGATCGCATATTCAGGATCTCCCGTGATATCTCTGACCGTCTCATGGCCACCCCCTGATGACAATCATAAACCGGAGAGATTACGTGCTCCTGATACTTCAAGACAAAAACACTTGACACTACACTTAGTCTATGACACCCTTTGGGCCAGAATAAATAATATTAACCAGATGGAGGTAGCGTTGTGGCTACTCTGGACAATTTACATGAAGAGAAAAATATAATATTATCAAATATTTCCAATTATGCAAACAAAAGGGAAACTGATTTAGTACTATCGGAAAGCGAGAAATTAGAAAAAATTGAGCTTCTGATCAACCGCCACGGACAGCTTGTCTTAGAGTTAGAGGAATTAAGAGGTAATAAGTCTATCTCAGTTTCCACTCCAAATGCCGTCAAGAAAGAATCACTTGGAAAAGACACTATGACGCTTGCATTGGCAAGAGAGATAGGGAAGAAACTTCGAGAGGTATTTTTAAGTAAACTGGAAGGAGAAGGGATTCATCTTCAATTGATTAAAGGAACGACTATTTATAGAACACAGTCGGGAAAACGAGTGGGTATTGCTTCTGCCACAGAACGGCAACCTCACCGTTGGTTTTTAGGCCTCCCGGTCGGTGGTTTTGATCATGCGGTACTTCTGTGCCAGCGTGAAAAAGGAGATTTAGTCGAAGTTTCGCTGCCAGAAAATTTCTTTATAAAATATGGTAGTTCTATGAGCCAATCGAAGGGACAAGTTAAATTTAATATTGTTCAGAGAGGTAGCGAGATTTTGGTGCTGGTTCCACGTACAGATGGTGTAAATGCCACGCCTTTCGCAAGTGACCACTCATTTCTGTTGTAGTCGCGGCTGATTTCTATGGTTTCTTATATTGACTTCGCATAATGGACTTAACCCAACCGTTGGAACGTCGGCTCGGCAAGTTAGCAGGGCCGTTATCTTCTTAATTTCTTTAATTGCTTGAAAATTTTAGAAGCTGCGGACTCGTTTCTTCTCCATCAATGTCTACTGTAAGATATTGTACACTTAAGGAAAGGATATAAACTTGATGCATAATTCTCACCATAAAGAACATGTGACCACAGCATTACTTCTTGCAGCCGGTATGGGTAGCCGTCTTTTTCCATTGACGCATAATGCTCCAAAATGCCTGACAATGGTTAGTGGCATGTCGATACTTGAACGGCTGATCTCAAATCTAAGTCAGCATGGTTTCAAAAGGTTGGTTGTGGTTACAGGGCATCTGGAAAATCATATAAGAGAATTTCTAGGCACTCAGGTCGGGAACATTAAAATCGACTATATTTTCAGTCCGTTATATAAGACGACTAATAATATCTATTCTCTCTGGATGGCACGTAAAATTATCAATGAGCCATTTCTGCTGCTCGAAAGCGATCTTGTTTTTGACGAATCACTTCTGGATGAAATGCTGTATCCTGATAGATTAGCTAGTGCAAAAATGCAACCGTGGATGAATGGGACATGTGTTACAATCAATAGATATCAAAAAGTTAAGGCATTTTTGACGGGCAGCGCAGACTCCTTTGGTGAGATCAAATACAAGACTGTTAATATTTACAGCATTTCACTTAACTCCTGGCATGAAATAGTAAAAAGATTAGACAAGCGTATTTCAGATGGCAAAGTAAATGATTATTACGAGACCCTATTTGCGGAAATGATTGCTGATGGCAGTCTCTCTTTTGAAAATGTCTCTTTTGATGGTAAGCCATGGTATGAAATAGACACTGTTGAAGATCTGGAAGAGGCGGAGAAATTATTTTTCGCAGATGATTATACGATCACGAAAATTGCTCCTCTTTCACATCACGATTTTTTGCTCAATGCCTTACCCTCTCCATGGGAAACAATAGGAACCTTCAGTGACGCAAAATAATTATAAGACTCAATCCGAAAAATACGAATTCATTTCCGGCCAACATGGGGGTTACTATCGGCATAATTTTATAGATCATGCCTATCTTTATAACCTTTATTTTCCACCAGAGGCTGTTTTCACCAACTTCAAAGATCAAATTCACGACCTTGTCCTGAATTATCCGATGGCACAAGATGCCCTTGCCGGGCTTGTTGGCAAAATAATTGACCAACCTGCGGACAGAATTGTTGTGGGAAACGGAGCTGCTGAATTAATAAAGATACTATCCGGTCACATATCAAGCAAGTTAGTCGTTCCCGTGCCATCTTTCAATGAATATGCCAATGCAGCACCTTCAGGCCAGGTAGTCGAATTCCCGCTTGAGTTCCCATCTTTCCAGTTGGATGTAGATAAATTTGCTGCGGAAGCGGTCAGAGTAAAAGCAGATGTAGCTGTTGTAGTAACGCCTAACAATCCAACATCTATGTTGATTCCCACACCCGATCTCATTCGGCTTGCGAAAAATCTTGAAGCTCATGACTGTAAGCTGATTATTGACGAATCATTTATAGATTTTGCAGAGAACCCTGACCAAATAAGCCTAGAACAAGACATCGTAAATTACCCGAATATGGCAATTTTTAAAAGCATGAGCAAGGCCTACGGTATCTGTGGGCTGAGAATCGGTTACATGCTGACTGCAAATTCACAATTTGCTGAAGCGGTAAGAAAGGGCGTGCATATCTGGAATATTAACGGATTTGCAGAAGAGTTTCTAAGGATTTTGCCTGATTACAAACAGGAATTTATTAAAAGCTGTAAACAAGTTCGATCCGATAGAGACAGCCTGTATAAAAAACTTTGCGACATTAAAGGTATGACTGTTTTCAAGCCTGATGCAAACTTTATTTTTTGTCGCCTACCCGATTATGTGCAAAGCGGACCTGAAATTACGAAAATATTATTTATTAAACATAATATGTACATAAAGGACTGTGTGGGCAAAACTCAACCGGATTCTGATCGTTATCTCAGAATTGCCTGCCGTACAGAAGCAGAGAATTGTAAGTTAGTTACAGCATTGATCGATATAATGAACGTAAAAACCGGAGACGCATAAGATGATGACAAATTCTGAACCGGAACAACCACATCAGCCCACGATGCTTTCCTTTTCCAGGGATCTCCCCAATATTTGTTCGCTTGCAGGCTTGTTATGTGCGGTGCTTGGTATTTATTTCGCTATTTTGGGCAATTTTCCTCTTGCGATAATTGGAGTTCTGTGGGCTGTTCTATTTGACTGGGCTGACGGAATAGTTGCTCGCAAAATTACGGGGCGAACAGATCACCATCGGGCTTTTGGGGGCCAGCTTGATTCGCTGATAGATATTGTAAGTTTTGGAGTATTCCCTGCTGTTTTTCT
>Ga0208905_1001773_pt1 | contig 10670 bp, 9 predicted proteins | sample AntAceMetag02UKS_FD_184776 | JGI IMG/M metagenome (GOLD analysis project Ga0208905, IMG submission 184776) | Saline lake microbial communities from Ace Lake, Antarctica - Antarctic Ace Lake Metagenome 02UKS (SPAdes) (version 2) | ecosystem: Environmental > Aquatic > Non-marine Saline and Alkaline...
ATGAACGCATTTCGTCAATTTTCGACACAAAATCTGAGAATAATACGAGCAAAAGGAGATTGGAAATATGGAAGATTACATTAAAAATGATAAAAAAACACCCGGTTTTGGGCATTGGTACAGGAAACTGGAAAATTGTAGTTCCTTCATATTTCGAGACAGATTATTTAAAAAATTATTTTCATAATTGGCGGCGTCCTCATAATGACTTTATATGGTTGTTTGCCGAAAAGGGAATATTTGGATTATTGGCTTATCTGGCTTTTTTCTTTTATTTGCTTCTGTATTCAATTCGAATTTTAATAAAATCAAACAATCCTACATCCAGGCTTTTCGTCATTTTTATGATTTCCGGAATATTTGGTTACTGTTTCTTGGCATCATTTTCATTCCCGTATGAAAGAATTGAATTGCAAATATTTTTTATGTTAATGGCTTCTGTAATTATTTGGATTTACCATCAAAGCTTTCCTGTAAAAACTAAAATAAAAAAACAAACACGAACAATATTTATAGGAATTATAATAATGTTTTTAATTGCAGCACTTATAGTGGGAAGAATATGGATAAGGGCTGAACAAAATACAAAATATGCTTATACTGCATTAAACAGTGGGCTGAATCAACAAGTAATATATTTTATTGATAGAGCTTATTCGCCAATTGCTCAGATTGATGCCAGAAACGGACCAGTGCTTTGGTTCCGAGGTAAAGCCAATATGAGTTTGAACAAGCTTAATGAAGCCAAATTGGATTTTGAAAAATCATTAACTCAAAATCCTTATTCTGTTATGGTTTTGAAAGATTTAGGAACCGTCAACGGATTGTTGGGTAATTATCAAGAAGCTATTGAATGCTTTGATAAGGCCCTGGAAATATATCCCGGCTACACAGACGCCCTTATGAATCTGGCAGTGGTTTATTATAATCTTGAGCAATACCAAAATTCTTTGGATTGTTTCAATAAATGTAAAACAAACAAAGAAAATCCAAAACTTGATAATATGATCAACGAGGTGGTTTCTAAATTACAAAGTGAGAAAAAATTAAAGTAGCATAAATGGTTTTGTTTTCTAAAACAGATTTGACTTTTTTTCTTAAATCTTATAAATTGTTTATATATTAAATCTCTCTTTCATATTTATAATATATTCTAAACTACTCATTTTTCAAGCAAATTCTTGTAAATTAAGAATGCAATTACTAATTTTGCATAACTATTTTATAAAATAGCAAAGGCTTGAATTAAATCTAAATAAATCCGAAAACAAAGAATGAAAGATAATGATAGAATTAAAGTTAATTATCCGCATGTTGTTCATGATACCATTGAAGGAGAAACCATATTGGTTAACCTTAAAAATGGTCATTATTACAGCTTTGATAAAAGCGGTGTTGTGATATGGGAGGTAATTACTCAAAATCAAACCCTCAACGAGCTTAGCAGGATTGTTACTAATATTTTTAAAGGACAAAAAGAAAAAGTTGAAAATGTGATAACAGTGTTCGTTGAAAAATTAATAGCAGAAAATCTTGTAATCATTGACAATGATGAAATCGTTGAATCTTCTAATTTGGATGTAGAAGAAATAAAATTAAAATATAAAGACATTATTTCTAATTTCGAAGACCCTGTTTTACATGTATATGCCGATATGCAGGATGTACTTTTATTGGATCCAATACACGACACTGATGAAAAAGGTTGGCCTTCCGGTAAAGATGAATTTCAATAATCGCTTAATTTTGTAAATTTGACTCCTTTTTTATAATAATTGTATCCATGAAAGCTTCTGCTGAAAGCCCTTTTCCAACATATGAACAAGAACTTTTGTTAACCGCATCACTTCTGGATGATAAAAGAGCTATTAATGCAATAGAAGAATGGCTTACATTAGTTGACCTTGATGGTGTAATTGACCATGGCTCTTTTAGATTATTACCACTATTATTCAAAAACCTTCTAAAGCAAAATTACAAAGGCCCCAGAATGAATATGCTTAAAGGTGTGTATCGATTATCCTGGTATAAAAATCAAAAACTTTTATATGATTCAATTAAAGTTTTAGACCTGTTTCAAAAGGCAAATATCAGCACAATTGTTCTTAAAGGTGTAGCATTAAGTTCTTTGATTTATAAAGATATTGGTGTTCGACCGATGTTTGACCTTGATATATTGGTTCCGATAAATCAGGCAAAACAAGCAATAGAGGTTTTAAAAAAGGAAGACTGGAAACCGGAATTCGATGAATATTTAGACTATAACTTAAAGTTTGGAAAAAGCATGAATTTTACTGATGATTCAGGATTTGAATGTGATCTTCACTGGCATCCTTTTTTTGAATCACATGATTTAAATTCCGAAACTGATTTTTGGGATAAAGCTATTCCAATAAAAGTTATTGAAACTGGAACTCTCTCACTTTGTCCAACGGATATGCTACTTCACACTTTTGTCCACGGTATTAAATGGAACAAAGAACCTCCAATTAGATGGGTAGCTGATGCTTATTTTCTAATTAAATCAGAAGAATTTGATATTGATTGGGAAGGCTTTATTTTGCAAGTAAAGAAATATAAAGTCGTAATGCAGGTGAAGGAAGCTTTAGAGTATCTGGTTAAAGTTTTCGGTGCTAATATTCCATTTGAAGTTATTAATGAATTATCGAAAATAAAGATTACTCTTGCTGAAAAACTTGTCTATAAAGAGTGTCAAAAAGACTCAGATGATTATACTGATAAACTGTTCACTAAACTCTATAAATTATTCATAATTTATCTGCACCAATCTAATAAAACCAACATTTTCATGCATATAATTGGATTTATAGGTTATTTGTGTTTCCGAACAAAAGGAAAAGACTATTTTCGTATTTTGATTTACTATTTTACAAAGAGTTTTGGAAAATCAATTAAATCACAAAATGATATCGAAAAACAATAAATACAATTCAAAAAATCATTTTTTTAATAAGCTCGCATGGAAGTATTTTGGGGCATTTTACAAAGAAGATAAATACAAATTAATATTAACTTCCATTGGTTCTTCTGCTCAAGTAATCTTAATCATTCCAGTTATTCTACTTGTCCGTTATGCTTTTGATGAAGTAATTCAAAATAAAGAGATTAATACTCTAATTCAAATTGGAATCGCAATTTTTATTTTGAGAGTTTTAAATTCTATTGCATCTGTTTTACTAAAAGCAGTTAACATAAAAATCATAAATAAAGCAATATATAAATTTCGAAAAGATATAATAATAAAGCTTTATAGTTTTTCCAGAAATTTTCATACGCAAGCTGACCAAAAAATTCTTCACGCAAGAGTAATTCAAGACACTGAAAGGTTGTCGCATATGAGTAATGCCTTAGTTTCGCGACTTTTGCCTTCACTTGTCATTAGTTTTTCTTTGGGTGTTGTGCTCGCCTTTCTTAATTGGTATCTATTGCTAATAATTGTTGTCCTGACTCCATTAATATATTTCTCCAATCTTTGGATGGGTAAAATAATTAAGAAAAAAGTATTTGTTTTTCAACGTGCTTTTGAGATATTCAGTACAGGAGTTTTATTTGTTTTAAGGTATATGGATTTAACGAGAATCCAGTCAGCACAAAAATCTGAAATAAAAACACAAAAAAGCACCCTAAAAGATTTGGAGAAAAAGACCAATGTAATGGCAATAGTTTATTCCATTAACTTTCAGTTACAAGAAGTGTTAACAGGGATGCTGGGTATAATTATTATTATAGTTGGAGGAATAGCAGTCGCAAACGAAATAATGACTCTTGGTGAATTCCTTTCGTTTTATATGGCTGCAATTTTTCTTAGTAGATATATTACAAATATTACTAGTTCTCTTCCAGATATAATTACCGGTAATGAATCATTAACAACGCTTCATAATTTAGTTACTAAGACTGAATTAAATCCATATTTTGGTACTAAGCAAATTGATTTTCAGGGTAATTTAACTATAGAATTTGTATCCTTTAAATATCAAAAAGATTTATTACTAAAAGAGCTTGAACTAAATATAAAACCCAGTTCTAAGATTGCTATTATTGGTCCTAACGGAATAGGAAAAACTACTATTATAAATCTCATTCTTGGTTTTTATAAACCGGAAAAAGGACAGCTTCTTGCCGAAGGAATTCCTTATGAAGATTTAGATTTATCAAACTTAAGACTTTCAATAGGAGTTGTTTCGCAGCATACTCCTTTGTTTTCAGGAACAATCAAGGAAAACATTCTTTATGGAAATCAAGAAATATTGGATGATGAACTTATTGAAGCTTGCACCATAGCTTCAGTTCATGAATTTATAATGAACTTACCTAATGGCTATGAAACACAAATTGGAGAAGACGGTGTTCAGCTTTCAGGTGGTGAGAGACAGCGAATTAATCCGAAAACCTAAATTACTTATTCTTGATGAGCCAACAAATCACCTTGACCAAAATCATGTAAAACAAATAATGAATAATATTGACAATCTTAACTATAATCCTGCAATTTTATTAATAAGCCATGATGAGAGTGTTGTAAAACAAGCAAACGAGATTTTTACTTTTGAAAACAAAAAATTAATTCAAGTAAATCAAGCCTGAATAAATAGTAAGTTATTGCTAATATGGACGTTCCAAAAAAAACCGAATCAGAACAAATTGAATTCTTTAACCAATGTTTAGAGAAATTTCAAAAAGCTGTTTCCACGACTAATGAGATAAAGCATTTTTTTAATATTGGTGGGATGAAAGTTTGTCTTTCGTTTGCAGGAGAAACTCTTGTTCCTTATCTAACTCCTGCTTTAGAGCATTTAAGAATTCCTGAAACAAATACTCCCGATGCAACAATTTGTGTTTGGGAAAGCGAAACCACTGCAGTTAAAATGGTTCCGCCACCATGTGAAAGGAAGGCTTTTACTGATCGTGGTGACATTTGGGGATTTACAAGTGAAAGAATAAAAACAGCTTTTCATTGGGGTGAATTTTCCGTCAACGTAATGGATTTAGAATCCAATACCGGAATTTACTGGGTTGAAACTGCCAAAAAAATTCCTTATTGGGTTTTTTCTTCGCCATTTCGTACGATGTTTCACTGGCTGATGGAAAAAAATAATTGCCAGCTTCTTCATGCCGCTGCAGTTGGAACTAAGGATGGAGCTGTTTTGATTTCAGGAAAAGGTGGGATGGGGAAATCATCGACATCAATAATATGCTTAGAAAATGGTTTTTATTATGTTGGCGATGACTATGTTATAGTTAAATCAAAACCTGAACCTACAGTTTACAGCCTTTATTCAACAGCTAAAATAAATACTGAAGACATTGATAAATTCCCGTTTTACAAACCCCATATTAAAACTTTCAGAAACTTCAAACAGGAAAAAGCTGTTTTATTTCTTCATCCCGATTTAAAAAATCAAATTCTAACGGAAATGCCACTAAAGGCAATTTTCACTCCTGAAATTCACCATAGAAAAGACACTCGAATTTCAGATGTTTCTCATTGGCATTTGAGCAGAGCAATGGCATTTACAACTATGTCGCAATTGCCTTATGTTGGAAAACATACTCACGAATACATTAATGAACTTTGTGAATCTTTACCAGGATTTACTCTTGAATTAGGAAGTGATTTTGCTGATATTCCTAAAGTAATTTCAAATTATATAGCAAAACCGGAATCTTATTTGGCAATAAAAGCAAAACCGGAAGCAAGTGAACAAAAACCTTTAGTTAGTGTAATTGTGCCTGTTTATAATGGTGAAAAATTTATTGAAGAAGCAATAGAAAATATCTTATCTCAAAATTATCCGGCATTAGAAATTATTATAGTAAATGATGGTTCAACTGATAATTCAGAAGAAATAATCAAAAATCTACCTATTGATATTCGATATTTTTACCAGGAAAATGATGGCCCTTCTTCTGCCAGAAACAGGGGAATCCGAGATGTGTCAGGAGAATTTATTGCTTTTTTAGATGTGGATGATTTATGGCCTGAGAACAATCTAAATTTGCTTGTGGATATTCTTCAAAAAAATCCAGATATTTTAGTTGTTCATGGATTTGCTCAGATTTTAGAAAAGAATGAAACATCAGGAAAATATGATTATGCCGGTAATCCAAAAGAATCATTTCCTGGATACATTGGAGCAGGTCTGTATAGGAAGGAAGCATTTAATGAGGTTGGTCTTTTTGATGAGTTTATGAAATTTGGGGAGGATTCTGATTGGTTTAAAAGAGCTGAAGAATTGAATATCAACTTAAAAAAACTGGAGGAAGTTACACTTTTTGTTCGTCGTCATGAAAACAATATGACAAAAGGGAAAAGTCTTGTCGAACTGAATGCGTTAAAAGTATTTAAAAAGTCCCTAGACCGTGTCGTCAGCCACACAAGGATAGAAAAACGATTCCGGAAATCAGTGTGATTATTCCTGTTTACAATACCGAAAAATATATTGGTGAAGCAATTGAAAGTGTATTAAACCAATCGGTTAAACCAATGGAAATTATTATAGTTGATGATGGTTCTATAGACAACAGTGTAAAAGAGATTGAAAAATTTGGTTCAAAAGTCAAACTTGTTCAACAGGAAAATAAAGGTGCTGCTGCTGCAAGAAATTTAGGTGTTGAAATGTCAAAAGGTGTTTATCTTTCTTTTCTTGATGCTGATGATTTCTGGACCCAGAATCATCAAGATGTTTTATTAAATGCTTTTGATAAAGACCCGAATTTAGAGATGGCTTTTGGTATGGTTGAGCAATTTATTAGTCCAGAATTAATAGATAGTTTAAGTCATTTGATTAGAAATGATTTAAAAATTCTTCCAGGATATCATTTGGGATCAATGTTAATTAAAAGGAACTCTTATTTAAAAGTTGGGGATTTAAATGAAAACCTTCAATTAGCGGAGTTTATTGATTGGTTTGCCAGAGCCAAAGAATTAAATATTAACACGAAGATGATTGACAAAGTTGTTTATAAACGACGAATACATACAACTAATCAAGGTGTTTTAAAGAAAGAACACCTAAAAGATTATACTTCGGTTTTAAAAGAAGCACTTAAAAGAAAACGAGAAAACAAATGACAAAAAATATTTCAAGAGGAGTATATTTTGTATCTAATGACGGTGTTATTGATTTAACAATAGCTTTTCTTAATAGTTTTAGGAAGTTTAATCCAACTTTCTCTTTATGCTTGATTCCTTTCAAAGATGATATTACAGAAATATCAAAATTAAAAACCAGGTACAATTTTTCAATTTATTCTGATGCTGAATTTCTTGATTATTGTGATGATATAAGTTTGAAATTTCATTCTAAAATTATTGGTCATTACCGAAAACTTGCTATATGGCAAGGTCCCTTTGAAGAGTTTGTATATATCGACATTGATACATTAGTCTTAAAAAATATTGATTTTGTTTTTCCTTTATTATCTGATTTTGATTTTATAACATCTTTTTCAAATTTGCCTTCAATTAGGCAATGGGTTTGGAAGGACTCAATTTATCAAGCAAATTTATTAAGTAATGAACAAATTAATTATGGAGCCAATACCGGTTTCATAGTGTCGAAAAAGAATAATATTTCAAGAGATGATATAGATATGAGCTTGGTTGGCGCATTGGAATTGTCAGAATACATGGAGCTTTCTTGTATGGAGCAGCCTTTTATAAATTATTTGATTGTCACATCTAACAAAAAACACACAAGCTTGTATAAACTCCTTGATTCAAACATATATCCGGGAAATTATGTTGAATTCTGGGCAGGACGTAAGAAAAAATATTTCATGAAAAATATGCAAACAATTCAGGACGATATAATTCGGGATGTGTTTTTTATGCATTGGGCAGGTGTATGGCAAAAAAACAGTAAGGATTTTAAGATTTTTAAAATTATGAAATTTCTTAAAATACGGAAAACGATATGGCCAACCAGTATTTTTATGCCCTTTAGAAAGCTTTGGAAATATTATCGATATTTGGATTTAAATAAAACAACTTAATATTATCATCATTTCAAAAAATGGAAAACCAGAATAATATTAAAGATAATGCATTGAAATTTTCTGAAAAGCACAGAGATTATATCAGAAATTATATAAAACAACAAGAGATTGAAAAGCATAAGGGAAATAAAGTGATTTGCCCAATTTGTCAGTCGAAATTTGAAAAATTTGCTCCCTATTATCCATGGAAAAACGAGCAAAATAAAGCTCTTGATGCAGAAAATGTCAAATGTCCAAATTGCAGCTCACTGGAGAGACATAGACTTTTGTGGAAATACCTAAATGATGAAACTAATCTTTTCAGTACTCAAAAAAAAACATTACTTGAATTTGCTCCTTATGAGTTCTTTTTCGATGTCTTTTCTAACCATAAAAGCATAACCTACCTCCCTTGTGATTTACTGCCTGAAAGCTTAAAATTTATCGATTATAAAGGAAAAATCCTTAAAGAAGATATTACGAAATTATCATTTAAAGACAATTCGATTGAGGTTATTTTATGCTCTCATGTTCTTGAGCATATTGTTGATGATAAACTTGCAATGTCAGAATTATTTAGGGTAATGAAAAAAGGAGGCTGGGGGATTTTTCAGGTGTCGATAGATTATAACAGGGAAATCACTTATGAAGATTTTAGCATTATAACCTCTGAAGGAAGAAAAAAAGCTTTTGGGCAAAAAGACCATGTTCGTTGGTATGGTAAAGATTTCAAAGATAGATTGTCAAGAGCCGGATTTATTGTTATTGAAGATTTGTATGTGAAAAAGTTTTCATCGGAAGATATCGTCAAATATGGCTTCGACCCTAATGAGATTATTTATTTTTGCAAAAAACCATCTTAGGAATGATTTTCCTGGAATCCGTTTTTCTGATTGCGTAATCGGTCAACAGCTTTTTTAAAAACCCTAAGAGTATTAAGTTGAACAAGATCCTTTCCTTCGGTCATATTTTTTCCATGCCTGCGAACAAACAATGTAACTTGGTCTAGCCATTTCATCCTAACATTTAATTCAGTTGCTCTCATATACCAATCGGAGTCTTCGCCAAAATGAAGAGATGTGTCGAATAAACCTACTTTATCGAATACTTCCTTTCGGTAAAGAGCAGCGCCAATAAATGCGGGGAAAGAAAAACGTGGGTCGCCTTCAGTTTCATATACTCCGGACAAAAGATTTTTTTTCATTAGCTGTGCATATCCTCGAACAATATCTACTTCAGTATTCTGAACTAATTCTTTGGACAAGATGCTAAGATTGTTTTCGGGCAATAAATCGTCTGCATCAAGAAAAGCAATATAATTACCTGTAGAATATTTGACACCTTGATTTCGGGCAAAGGAAGGTCCCTGATTTTCAATGTAGAAATATCGCAAATCTGCATCTAGGTTTTTCACAACAAATTCGGTGTTATCAGTAGAACCATCGTTAATAACAATAATTTCCAAAGCCGGATAATTTTGCTCTAAAACATTATTTATGGCTTCTGATATAAATTGCTCTCCATTATAAACCGGAATTATAACAGTAATCAGAGGTTTTGCATAAGTATCTTTAGTCATTATTTTATTCGTCGCTTCGTTTAATTCCACATGGGTGTGCATATTTTTCCTGCATTTTTTGATAGGTCTGTAAAATTGGTTTTTTAAAAGCCGGTAATATTTTTGTTTCATTAAATTCGTTTAATTCCTGACCAGCTTTTGTTTGCTTAAAATCTATTAAACTTACCAGCTTTGCATTAATAAGCTCATCCGCAAAGTCAAAGATTGTTTTTTTCACTATTTCAATATCAACAATATGATTGTAAAGTTTGAATAAATAATTGACAATGTCTTTAGAATTCTCCAATTTAAGTATTAGTTCCCAAATAATAACTCCCAGACCGTCAATTGTATAATAGTTACCATTGGCAAGATTGAGTAAAACTATTTCACCATCAATAAGTTCAAATATTACATCTTTACTATTATGTCGGATAATGCGATTCTTCATGATATTAAAATAAAAAATTAAAGATATTCCATTTTATCATTACAGCAAAATATAAAATACTATGTTTGCTGAGGTTTTTAATCAAAAAAACATCTGAATTTTGGCAAATATATAATATGGAGTCCTATACCTATCCTGACAAACAGGACAAAATGATAGTTCAATTCATCAAAGAAAAAGATGAAAATTACTGGATTGAAAGTGAAAACATCATACTGGATCTTATTAAAAGTTATTTTGAAAACTTACTTCCAAAGAAAAAAAGAAACTTTTTAGATGCGGGATGTGGTAGTGGAAGACTGATTCCATACTTTGCATCTTGTTTTAATGAAATTGATGGCTTTGAACCTGATGAAGAACGATTCAAAGAAGCAAAAGAGTTTATTAAATTAAATAATCTTGAAGATAAAACACGGCTTTTTCAAGGTTCGTTGCAAGAATATCAAATAGCATTTAACAAAAATGCAGACTTTATTTTGTGCAGTCATGTGATTCAGCATATTCACAGTTACTCTGTTGAAGCATTTCTTACAGCTTTATCGGGATTGTTAAATAAAAACGGTTTGCTTGCAATTACTACAAATCATTCTATCAGACCATCAAATTATTTTATGAAGAGTTATCTGAAAAATGGTTTGACAACTAGTGAAGAAATTAATG
>Ga0208905_1001774_pt1 | contig 10669 bp, 13 predicted proteins | sample AntAceMetag02UKS_FD_184776 | JGI IMG/M metagenome (GOLD analysis project Ga0208905, IMG submission 184776) | Saline lake microbial communities from Ace Lake, Antarctica - Antarctic Ace Lake Metagenome 02UKS (SPAdes) (version 2) | ecosystem: Environmental > Aquatic > Non-marine Saline and...
AAAAAAACGGATCACTATCAAAACCTTTAACTGAACCGGAGCTAAAAAGGATTTACCGGAAAGAGTATAATTATGGATGCAGCAGCATTAGAGATAAGAGCGCTTATGTAAAATGTGATAATTGTGAATATAGATTTAAAGACGGCAGATTAAAAGATAGTAATATTTTGATTAAAAATATAAGAATACTGCCGGAACTTAGTAATGCAGAAGCTAAAATAGCTTTGATGCTGGGAATTGTTTTTAATGGAGAAAGTCCTACAATAAATAAAATAGCTTTAAAAGCAAAAATGGATTACCGCACAGTGGGAAAAGCAATTAATGATTTAAATAAAAAGGGGATCATAGATAAGTTTTTATATAACCAAGAAAGTACCAAAATACCCGTAAAATTACGGGTATGATTTCTATATTTTTCAACGGTTTCAGCGCGTAAATGTGGACTAATCTATTATGTTTTTAAGGAATCCCTCTTTATTCTTTGTTTTTTTATTCTTTATCTTGTATTTTATTTCTTATTTTCATGATATTAAATTAATATTGTAAAGAATAATATTAGGAAGTAATAAGACGTGTAAAATTTAAGGCCCCACTTTTTTTCTTCATTCTTTATTTATTGTAAGGACAAGATTTATATTTATAACTGTATAAAATAAAAAACCCGAGCGCATAGGCAACTCGGGGCCAGTAAAATTCCATAGTTATGAAATTATAATATTTATTTTAATTCTTCTTTACTAATACCTGCTTGTTTTAAGATTTCCATTAAAGTACCTTTTGGTAAATCTTTCTTATAATAAGGGATGACAACTCTTATTTTGTTTTCAGAATCATAATATATTCGGTGGCTTCCCTTGCTTCTATCCAATACAAAGCCTTTTTTTTCCAGTATTTTTACAACTTTCTGAGAGGTCAGAGATGGTAGTTTAGGCACTTATTTTCACCTTCAAAGTACATTCTAAAACCCCTTCCTCGTTAGGGATCTCTTCGTGATGAGCTTTTAAACTTTCTATGTATAATTCCATGGCTTCCTTTGCCATTTTTATAGCTTCTTCTATTGATTCACCATAGGTAACGCACCCAGGGAGAGAAGGAACAGTTACCGTATAACCGCCTTCCGGTTCTTTTTTAAGTAAAACTCTATAACTTATCATTTGTGAAGTAGGCATCTTAACCCTCCAAATCCCTTTATATTTTGTATTTTTAATCCCCACAGGCTTTTGCCTTGATTATAATTAAAGTTAAAGGCATTGTCAAAATTACGAATTGCCTAAATGTTGCCTCATCGAAAATCTAAATGAAAATTCTTGACAAAACAAAATTATGGCAGTATAATGCAACTAAGATATAGTTGCATAGTATTATTATAAAGAAAGAAAATATATGGGAAAAAACAAAAAACTACTAAAAAGACTTTATACTCTACCAAAAGATTTTACATACAATGAACTAAAAAAATTAATGAATTCTCTTGGTTTTATGGAAGACAATAAAGGAAAAACTTCGGGGTCGCGGGTGATTTTTTATCATAATCAAAATCAATTGATATTAAGATTGCATAAACCACATCCTAATAATGAGTTAAAACTATATCAGGTTAAAGAAATTGTGGATTTTTTGAAAAGGTCAGGTGAAATTGGATGAAAAACCTAATGGAACACAAAGGATATTTCGCAAAGGTTGGATATAGTAGTGATGATGATATTTTCTTTGGGAGTATTGAGGGAATTATTGATAGTGTCAGTTTTGAAGGTGAAAGTGTAGCGGAGCTAAAACAGGATTTTCATGAAGCTGTCAATGATTATTTAGATATGTGTAAGAGGATGGGAAAAGAGCCACAGAAATTTTATAAAGGTAGTTTTAATGTTAGAATTTCCCCGGAAGCACATAAAAAAGCTGTAACCCTCGCATCATCAAAAGGTATATCATTGAATCAATTTGTAGAAAAAGCAATTACTAATAGTCTTAAATAAGAAGAGAATAAGGGATCTTCACAAGTTCTTAATTAGTCGTTAGTGAATAGTTGTAGCGTTGCGTAAAAAATAAGATAGACTCCCATTCCCCGATCAGAGCCTGTCCTCGACCTGATCGGGTCGAGGACAGGCTCTAACTAATCTATTTTAACCAATCCGATTACTTTACTCCGGCTATTCCCAATCTTGCAACTACAACAACGACGGGGCGGGTAGCTTTCCCCCCCCCTTCTCCCCCCTAAAACCCTCCTCTAAACCCCCTTCTTTTTACTTTTTTGCTTTGGTTTCAATCCCTTGCCTCGCAAAAAGCATAAGTGTAGGTGTAAGCGTGCTGATGCTTTGCTGTTGGCTCGGGATATTCCACGTCGCTAAAAAAAATTAAGGTTAGGTTATTAATAATAGGGGGGAGTATAAGGGGGACAGAAAAACTGCGGTCGATTCACCTTCACTCTACCAGCATAAATATAAGCTTATCGCTCTTTCCTCTCTCCCTTGCCCCGCCCCTATTCTGATACTTTTCGTGATTCTGCTGTCGGTTGGTGGTTTAGTCTTCCGCCCGCAAAAAAAAGATAATCACAAACACCTGGCAAGTAAGAAAGAGGTATCTTGCCTGGTTTGTGCTTTTCTTCTTTTTCGGTGGCCATAGTTTTTTGATTCTTTGCGTTTACGCGATAAGAAAAAATACTTCAAAGCAAAAAGAAAAACACTTTTTTACTTTAAGATTTTTACCTATCGCGGGAGAAGAGAAGGAAAGATGAAAGTATAAGAGCGGGCAGTAAAGATAAAGAGCAATGCACCCACCGGATAAACAGTAATTTGCCTGGTGGAAGCATTGCCAGGAGAAAGAAATAGTATTGCTTTTTCTAAACAGGGGAAAATCACCCCTCTTTTATAAAAAGCAATACCATGAATAGAAAAGCGAAAAATAAAGCATAACACTCAAAAAATAATTAAAATTTATTAAAAGCGGAAATTTGAATTTATTTTTATCGTGTAATGCTAAAGAGAAGACGAATGCTTAAAAAATATATAAGAAGGGAAAATCACCCCCTCTTATATATTTTTATCCTGATATAGAATGTGTAGCGGTTAGCAATGGTTGTTTAATCTTTCTCCCGTAAAAGAGAGATAAAAAATAAATGAGGGTAAATAAGCGGGAATTTTTTATCTCACTTTCCGGTGGCTAATTCTTTTTGATTCTTTATGGTTAGCGATAAGTAAAAACATCCATAAATAAAAAGTTAAAAGAAAAAGAAACATTTTTATTTATGTATTTTTCACCTATCGCAAGAGAAGATCCATTATATTCCGGACCATTTAAAATACAATTAAGATCTTAAAATAAGCCCTTTAAAGCCCTTCAATTTAAATTACATACAAAGGTATCAAAAATAATTTCCAGTCAAGTTTCATGCGTAATACTTTGTTATATCCAGTATTTATTATTAAATGTCGGAATTTTAAAAAGAATTATTTTCTCCGGTAAATACTCGTTGAGTATTTACTTTTCCCTCTTTGATTTTCTTCTCCCGGCGTTTGTAGAAGCCGGTGCCGCAAAAAATCTCGTGCTTAATTGTTGCCTGCATTTTTTGCGGTGCTGAGATTTCTATAAACGCCTACGGTGTCGCACATAAAAGCTCCTGGAATAGTTTTAGTATTTTTTTATCAAAAGATTATAGGCCGCTTTAGCACCGGATAAAAAAAATATTTAAATGGTTAAGTATAGTGATCAGGAAGAGAAGGGGAAATCCTTTATATTCCCTTTATATTCCCTTTGACATTTATTAGAAAATCGTATATTATTTTAGACGTACATCTATTATTTTAGATAATAGATTGGAGATTTATATGAATAATAGCCTTATATCCACTAATGCCCAGAAAGTCTTAAACTTTCTCATCCAAAGCCCGGGAAAGCAATTTTTGGCTAATGAAATTGAGAAAGCTGCCAGGATTAGCAGGGCAGGGGTTAATTTCTCTCTTCGTAAACTCGCTAAAGAAAAGCTTGTCCTGCGGGAAAAGAAGGCAAAAATTTATCTATACTCGGTTGATTATAACAATCCCGTTATAAAGCAATTAAAGGTCCTCAAGAATACCATGCTCTTACAGCCCCTGGTAAATAAATTAAAAACGCTCTCTAAGAAAATAATCCTGTTTGGAAGCTGTGCCCGAGGAGAGAATATAGTCGGTAGTGATATAGATCTTTTCATACTAGCCGATAGCTCAAAGGTTATTGAAGAAAAGATAAAGAGAAGCAACCTTAGAGAAAAACTTCAACCTATTATTCGTAACTCGACCCAGTTTATAAAAATGGAAAAAGATGAATCGGTATTTATTGAAGAGATAGAACATGGTATAACCCTGTGGGAGTCTAAAGATGAATCCAGAATTTGAGCAATGTTTAAAGAGAAATAAAATACGGATATTTCCGCGTGGGAAAGCTCTCATGACAAAAACCCTCGGGACAGCTCAGCGCGATCTGGAAAGAGCTGAGAAAACATTTAATGACAAAGATTACAAATGGGCTACTATTCAGGCTTATTATTCTATGTTTCATTCCGCCAGAGCCCTTTTATTTGCCAGGAATTACCGGGAGCACAGCCACCATTGTCTTATTGTTGCCATGAGGGCTCTTTATGTAGAGACAAGGCTGCTTCCAGTCAGCTTAATAGAAGCTCTCGGAAAAGGTAAAAGGCTAAGGGAGGATGCCGATTATTATGACAGATGGTCGGAAGAAGGCGCTATGTTTGCTTTAAAAGCAGCTGAAAATTTTCTTAAAAAGGCTCGGGAGCTTACCAAAGATTTGCATTAATCCTTAAGATGATGAATAGGCCGCTTAGGTTTAGAGTCTTTAAAAAAAATGGCTTTTATTTGTTCTTTGCGGGATTTTATCTTAGTTTCTCTCCCCCTTTTCCTCTTCTTTTTCTTTGAATTATCTTCTTTGATTTTATTTCTCCCGGCGTTTGTAGAAGCCGGTGCCGCAAAAAATCTCGTGCTTAATTGTTTGCCTGCATTTTTTTGCGGTGCTGAGCCTTCTATAAACGCCTACGGTGTCGAACATAAAAGCTCCTGGAATAGTTTTAGTATTTTTTTTATCAAATAATTATAGGCCGCTTTAGCACCGGATAAAAAAAACATTTAAATGGTTAAGTATAGTGATCAGGAAGAGAAGGGGAAGTCATTCGATGAGTAAGAATATAAGTTTTGCCCTGTGATGAAAAGTATCAGATTTAGCCCGCCATGATATTTTTTAACCTGGCCAAAAAAGCTTTTAGCCGGTTAAAAATATAATGCATTTTTTACTATACATAACACAGCTTTATCGGATAAGATATGCAGGAAATTATTTCTGGTAGAATGTCCGATAGAGTCGTGTTATGTATGAGTAGGCTTTCAAATATGCTCCTAGTAAAAAATGCTCCTGGCGGGCGGTTGTGGGGATGAGATGGTTAGAAATTATTTACCAGGAAGTCAATAAAAGCATGTTAACAGATGATTATTTTAACAAAATATCGGGGAAGAGAGAAAGAGAGGCCATCTTTTAACTGTGATTTTTATTAATAAGGGTGAGTTAATAGAGCGAGAGAAAGCCTTTTTGCTGATCAGGAAAACTCATTTAAGCCTGGTCTATTCCCAATGTTATTTGCTGGTTTTCTGTTCAATTTGGTGTCGCATTCATTGTTTGTGCTGATTTTTCCAGTCGTTGTTAAATTTTTTTGTCAGTTCAAAAGGTACTTTTTTAATATACCGGGAAATCCCCGCCTTCACAGGTGGGGATTTCTATTTATGTATTTATAAAAACAATAGTCTCGAAATTAACAATCGTTATTTCCTGATAAATGCTTACGGATTCTGACTTGAATGTAAACTGGTTAATTTTCTTTGCCATCATTTCCTTAGGATAATTTTGGCGCATAGTTGCATTATAAACTTTTGCAACATCGAGTATTGTATGCCCGGGATCGAGTAGGATGTTAATGGCGGTCATCGCTACTGGCTTGAAACCCCAAGGCCATCGCATCAGTTTCCGTCTTGCAATTGCATGATGGTGGAAGGCCATTGGCGCGAATTGCTGCGAATTCGGCTTTAGCAGCCTCCATATCTGCGAGGAAAGTGGGATCTGCGTGCAACCTTGACACGGTGGCTGCACCCATGAAACGACCCCAAATAGTATCACTATACCAATGATGGTTACATACGATGCGGCTCTCGCCAAAGGCCCTGCCCCGGTCGAGTATCTGGTCGGCATGCTCAGGATCAATCTCGGTCAGGATGAGGGCAAACCCCCAACCAATGGCATTGTGTCCCGATGGATAAGATGGATCATTCTCCAAGGAGGATTTTGCTTCAGGAATGGCAATAGGCTCACCATTCTCTTGAAATGGACGCTTACGTTTGTAGTATTTCTTTGCAGCGTAAGTTGACATAGCTATATCGGTGAAGGAGCGACATAACAAGTTATATAAATATGGGGCGTTCTCCTTTGTGATCTGGACATTGAGTGCGCAGGAAAAAACATCCATAACGTGCGGCAGTTTCAGATCGAAGTCGGAAGCGGCTAACACAAAGCGCGGTGTGTTACGCAAAGCGAATGTGTTTTGGGTGACCTCAACATCAAGAGCGTATGCAGCCGAGCCAGGAGCAGGAGGCGGAGGAATCAGAGCGAGGCTGTTCGGTAGTTCCTTGAGATCCAGATAACCCTGCAGTGCACCCAATTCGAGTTCAGGATGGAACTCAGGAATCGTACCAAGCTTGGTCTGGGAGTTGGCTTCTATGCCGGTGAACAGGCTTAGTGCCAGGACACAAACTAATACCGCGCTGAGAAATAATAACCGTTGGTGGTTAATTGTTTTCATTATCTTGTCTTTTACGTGATTGCTGGATTTTGATTGTTGCGTTTCAATGAGTGCTCTTGTTAGAATATTATGTTTCATTTTTTTTATTTTCTTCCTCCATTTATATTTATTATTATAATAAGGTTTAAATCTGAAATGCATCTAACTTAAAATAATCGAACTACTTTGTATGTTCTTATAGATTCTTAGTTTATAATATACCAATTATATTAATTCTACAAGAAATAGGACTATGATCATAAATTATAACCGGATAAATCGATTTAAAAAAAGGGAGTGTAATCTTTAAAAAACACTCCCCGAAATAAGATATAAAGAAAAGGAATGCACTACTAAACCTTTTCCCTGCATATTAAATATATCACGGGCTCAAGAAAACATCAAAGCTCTTACAAAATTACATATCTGGCAAAATATGCTCTCATCTTATCTTTTCTTCTCTTCGCGATAGGTGAAAAAAATAATAATAAAATGTATCTTTTATTTCCTGCGTTTGATTATTATTGTTTTTTACTTATCGCGAAACCATTCGGAATCCGTTAAATAATGGTCAGGTAATAGAAGATAAAAAGAACTTGCGCTTTTTCTCTCAATTACTTTTTATCTTGTTTTACCTGGGAATAACCGTTCTATCTTCCGGAGGAGATAAAGCCGGGATTGAACGAAGAGAAACCATTTTTTCTAAAAGCCGGGCAGAGATAATCATTTGGCATAACTGTATATAATCCGGCAAATAAAACTCCAGGCAAAAGAAGAGAAAGAGTCATATTGGGAATAGTTTTAATGAGCTATAATAAGAATATGAAAGATATAAGTAGATAAATACTATCTAATGCACGCTTATTGACAAAAGAAGACATATACTGTACAATATAACCATATACCGGCTTGTTTCGCTTGATTAAGATCTTTAAAAAAGGAGGTGAAAAATAATGGCTACAGTAATAACCGTTCCTCGTGATTCATCTTTGCAGTTAAGATTAGTAATAGGCACCAATCCGAGTACCGGAGCACCGATCATTAATAGCAAGTCTTTTGCAAAAATCAAATCTACTGCTATTGAGCAGGATGCATACGATGTTGCAGGTGCTTTAATCGACCTGCAAAAGTATCCCGTAGATGAAATCAGATTCGAAAAAGAATCTCAACTTACTGAGTAATCAATTAGTCGTTAGCCAGAAAAAACAAGAAAGTAAAGGAGCGGACTAACAGCTACAAACTAAAAGTTAAAATAAATTAATCAATTATCCTTTCCTGATATGAATTGGTCAATTGGAAAATTGGTTAATTGATAAGGAGGTGAAAAATAGAATGGCAACAGTATTAGGAGATGTAACCAGTTATAAGAGACTGTATATGCAGTTTAGAGATAGTACTGCAAAGACTGTCAACATCACTTTGAATAATCCTAAGAATTTGGATGACGGGGATTATGTCGATTTAGCGGCACAAGATGCAGCAATAGAAGGAGTTATGGATACGATTATTGCTAAGAACATCTTCCATAATAATGGTAATGACTTAGTGGCTAAGGTAAATGCCCGCATACTTGATTATAGTTCCACTGATGTTGTGGATGTGTAAACTAGTCGTTAGTAAATAGTGAATAGTCGTTAGCCGGAAAAGAGAGGAAGTAAAGAAGAAGGTTAACGGTTAGAAAATAATTTAACATAAAGTCTCCTTGGAAGGCTCCGCGGACCTTCCCTGGAGCATTGGAAGGAGCAAAAAATGATAGAAGGATTTATCACAAAATATCTGCTTGATTTTGCCATTGTTTTTATTGTAGGCATGGTGAGTAAATTGATGATCAGTAAATTCGGAGAAGACCGGGCAGGCAAGATAAAAGATGCTATTCTTGCCGCCATGCTTTGGGCAGAAGAAGAACTGGGCATAGGTAACGGTGAGGAAAAGTGGAAAATAGCCTGGGTTAAATTAATTGAGATATTAAGGAAACAGAAAGTGGAGTTAAAAGAGGGTGAAATATCCTATGTAAAGGACTTAATGAAAGCTACTGTTCCGGAGGTGAATGAAATAATATATAAGGCTATGCCGGATACAGTAAGAAACGGAAGGACATTAAGATATAAATAAATTATGGGTATAATCAATGATATAGAATTAACTGAATATTTTTCTTTATATGAATTCCAATGTCCTTGCTGCAGGCGAGTGATGTTGTCACCTGACTTATTTACCAGGTTAAATCATTTAAGGATGGTGATCAATAAGCCGGTATATATCAATTCCGGATACCGTTGTAAAAAAGAAAACCATAGGGTCGGGGGAGTTACCGGTTCTTATCATCTCCTGGGTATGGCGGTAGACATTCATGTAAAAGACTTCTTACTTTTCGATCTTCTTCTTTTTGCCCAGGAAATGGACTTTACCGGTATCGGTTTTTATGAAAAGGAAAATTTCCTGCATCTGGATATTAGGCCTGGAAAAAAGAGGGTTTGGAAAGGAAGTCAATTAATTGGATATTGAATATATGCTGAAATTAATAGCAAATAATGGCTTTCCTTTGGTACTATCCGTCTATCTGGTATGGAAATTGGAGTTTTTTATTAATGAAATCATCAAAAACCAGAAGGAATTTTCCCAAAATGTTACCGTTGAAATCAAGGAAATCAAGAAAACCATCAATGATCTACGGGTTGATTTTGCTAAAAATCAATGAAACCGTTGATATATAAGGGTTATAGCGTTTTTCTCAGTGAAGCTCTAATACGGCGTATAAGAGCTTTATTTTTTTTGTTTGATGATTTATACCAAAAGACTCAAAATAAGTGCTTAAAATGCCCTTATATTAAAGCTTATTTTTCGTAGTTTCTTAAAATACCCGCTTTTAGCCATCTATCCATCATTATTCCCCTTATTTCTCTCGTTTACTCCATATTTTTCCACATTTACAGGCCTTTTTGGGTATAAGCTGTGAAGAACTAAAAAACACTCTTTTTTCACTGCAAGGATGGTGAGGGTAGTCTTTTTATCCTTTTACCCTTGTATTTACCGCTCTTTCTTTGTTAAAATAAATAAATAATATATTTTTTTCGTTTTATACCGTTTTTTTATCTCTTTCCTGTCTAAAATTTCCACAAATAGGGAACAGATAAGATAGAAGTACTTTTAAAATTAACCTATACTAAAAATTAACAAGCATGACAAAGGCAAACTGTCCGAAAGGGCAGGACGCAAAGTAATGAGTCTAATACCTTTCTTCGTAGGGTGATGGCTGCCATACCGCCGGCTTTTTTTGCTTTGATATCTCTTTTTATGGCATCCGTCTTCTCGAAAAGTAAAAATAAATAAAACCATAACACCAGTTTGATGTTATAAAAAGGAGACTATCTATGTACCAGAAAAAAATTACCCTGTCTTTACTCATTCTTTTCCTTGCCTGTTTTATCCTAAACGGTTGCCAGACAATCCCGGCAACCCCCGAGACTCCCACAGGTATCTTATCAGGCTATGTTGCACTACCTGACGGCACCAAAGATTTAACCGGCTATACCCCTATACCGGGTGCCACCGTTACCATAGTAGATGCAGAAGGAGTTGCTCATACAGTTTTAACCGATGAAGACGGTTACTATTGTTTTAATAATATTAACATTAAGGCTAATACCATCATCAATATTACAAAAGATACCGAAGGTGGGGGAAAATTAATCTTCAAAGATATAGTTCCCCTAACAGTTTTATCAGAAGAAGACTATGATGCAGGAATAGCTGATATCGAATCTACTGCCATTGCTTTGGTAGTAGAAGAGCTGGTTAAATTAGACCAGATTCAGGAAGATATAGATCTTGATGAGATTACCTCTTCTGATGGGTTTGATG
>Ga0208905_1001775_pt1 | contig 10665 bp, 14 predicted proteins | sample AntAceMetag02UKS_FD_184776 | JGI IMG/M metagenome (GOLD analysis project Ga0208905, IMG submission 184776) | Saline lake microbial communities from Ace Lake, Antarctica - Antarctic Ace Lake Metagenome 02UKS (SPAdes) (version 2) | ecosystem: Environmental > Aquatic > Non-marine Saline and...
CAGAAATGAAAAGGAAATATATTTTTGTAGTTTTATTTTTAATATTAGCTATGTTTTTAGTAGGTTGTAGCGGTGATGGGATACCCACTACTCCAGGGATATCCATTACCGATGAGGCAGAAATAAAAAGTGTTATACAGGATTATTGGTTAGCACTATCCAACCGGCAATATGAATTAGCTAAAACTTATTGTATACCATTCGGAGATTTTTACAATTTAGCTGAAGTATATCAAGATATGCCTTATTTTGAAGGGTCAACCTTAACTTGGAATGCTTATTTTAATTATATTGAAATAAATGGAAACAGTGCTAAAGCAAACATTAATCTTACATTAGTTGTAACCGTTTGTTTTGAAGATATTTGTTCAAGTGAAAGCGAAACAATTAATAATTTATCTATGGATTTAACTAAAAGTAACGGAACTTGGAAACTTAAATAATATATATCTTATAAAGGATAATAAAGCACAGGGGTTTTAACCAGGCTAATAAAAGGGGTTTGATAGATTGTTGGGGCTATAAAAGATACTGGAACGCTTTAGAAGGGTAAATTAACGATTTAGGGGTATTCTGAACGAGTTATTAATTAAGAAAGGGGATAAGAAGATGAAAAGAAAATATTCTTTTGTAGTCATATTTTTAATATTAGCTATGCTTTTAGTAAGTTGTGGCGGCGATGGAATTATCACACCTTCAACAAAAGGTGGTTAGCATGAAGGTTATTTTAAGCAAGATCCCCCACATTCTATTAAATCTTTTAAAAGCTATTTTAATTTGGGTATTTGCACTTATAATTATTTGGTTATTTTATCCTCTAATAAGATTTTGGTTTGAAAACTTTATGAGATAATAATCTATAAAAATCTCCTCATTACTTAAAGGGGGGTATTATGAAAATTAAAAATATTAATAATTCTTTAATTTGGGGATTAATTTCAATTGTATTAATTTGTTCTTGGTATTTACTTTGGTTTATTTATCCCTATATTATAAATAATATTCTAAATTTTATTAATTCTCCTAAATTTATATGGTTTTCAAGTATTATATTTATTTTAAGTTTTATCTATCTTATTTATTTACTAATAAAAGAAGGTTTTAATAAAAAAACACTTCTTAAATTTTGGCGTTGGACAGATAAAACTATTATTGTAAGACTTTATATATATATTTTTATTTTTGTTTTAATAGTTATTTATATTATTTTACCGATACGAAAATATTTTTTTACTTAAAACCTGTCATTATTTCTTGTAATCTTTCATAGTTTGTTTTAGGATTTTTTAGTTTCGCTTGTGAAACGCCCCGAAAGCATTGTGGGAAATATATCAAGCCAAGAAGAAATTAGAAAAAGAAGGATTTAGTTGGTCAGAAAAAGTGAAGAGTTAAAGGAACAACTTCAAAATTGCTTGAGGTTGTCCTGGAAGAAAAGAGGAGAGAGATAATAAAAGAATGGATTAATTCCGGGAGAATTGAAGATATAAATATTAGATAAAATATAATACCAGGACTCAAAAAATATTATAAATAATTAAGGGAGGATTTCGAATTATGAAAAGGAAGGCAAGACAAACGGAAAAAGTATTTTTGTTGGGAATAATTTTAGTATGTATGTTTGTTTTGGTAAACATAGGGTTTGCTCTCCAATCTCAGTTTTACGGAATGCAGGTATTAAATATAAGCAAAGCAAAAGATGCATTCTCAGTAACAAGGAGTAAAACTGGTGTAACTTATACCCATAAAGAGGATTTGGTTAATACTTCTATATACTCCTGGGGAACAATTGAAGGAGAAATAATAACTCTTAGTATTACCAATGAATCAAAAATGCCAATTGAAATGAATTATTTTATTGATGAATACGGATTAATAACTAAAGACGGAAGTATCTATAAACTAAAAATTAAAACACCTGTAACAGACTACCCTAATATAGTCAATCCTAAAGAAACTAAATGGGTTAGAGTATTTAAGCCCACTGTGGTAAAACTTACAGACATAGAATATCTTGCAATAGATTTTGAATTTGACAAAGTCGTAATACTTTTAAAAAGGATAAAAGAAATATAAAGAAGGTTTTACAACGTTACTTATTTTTTAAAGAACTTTAATGTAGGGACTATTAGAAAATTCTTGAGACATGAAAGTCTTGCTAAGGTGAAAAGTTGCAAGCTGAACAAATATGATTAAATGTAATTTATGTATCTGTTTTTCTTTTCTATTCAATCTTAATGATACAAGGCTATTCTAATAAAAATTAAGGGGCATTTAGAAATGAAAAGGAAATTATTTTTTGTAATTTTATTTTTAATATTAGCTATATTTTTTGGGTTGACAGGACAAATTGGAGCGTTCGAGAAACTAAACTATGCTGATATTTGGGGAGTTATAGACGAAGAAGAAAAAGCTTTATTCCTATTTGGAGTTATTTGTAGTCTCAATCAAGATATAATTATCTTAGGTGAATATGCTAAGGGAGAAGATATAAAAATTGTAAGTTTTGTTTTAGATTACTTTACCTATATCGCAACATACGCATCGTTTTATGGTGAAGATAGGGATAATGTAAATGCGATAATCGGCTCAATAAATGGATTTTACTCTGACCCTAAAAATAAGTACGTCAATCCAGCAGGATTGGCATTTATCAGTTACCTGCAATTACAGGGGAAAGATATCTCGAAAGAATTAATCCAATTAAGATATTATGCAGAAGCTGGCACTGAAACTTTATTTAAAAAATAAATAATGGGGGATTAAAAAGAAATAGAGATAATAGTAGAGATAATAGTAGAGATAATAGTAGAGATAATAGAGTTCAAATCTTTATTTTTGACAAATAGTTTAATGAACTGTCAAGAATAAAGATTTAAATCCGGTAATTTCTCAACTTCAAAATTGCTCGAGGTTGTTCTGGAAGAAAAGAGGAGAGAAATAATAAAAGAGTGGATTGATTCCGGAAGGATTAATAATATAAATAGTGAGATATAAAAATTATTGTCTATGAATCTATTTTGAGAATAGGTATTTTTCATAAAGGAGATTAACGAAATGGAAATTAATAAACCATTAAAATCAGAATACTCAATTTTATTGAATGCTCGAAAAGGAGTAATTGTTACATTTATTATATTTGTAATTTATATTTTTTTCTCTAGTTTTTTATTAGGATATGTAAAGAATATCTATTTTGGAGGTTGGAATATAAATGAACTACCCTTTTTCATGAGGTTATTTAGTTTGCCAGTTGCGGCTTATTATGAAAATAATGCAGATGACTACAGCATGATTTTTACTTTACTGATTACCACTTATGCAATTTTTTGTGGAAGACTATATAATATAATGTCGAAAAATATAATTTTATCCTTTATTATCGGAATTTTAATAGTGGCTTTTAGTTGGGTAGCTCTGGGGGCAGTAACACATCTATTAACAATTTATCTACTTGTTAAATCAAATAAAGCCTTAAAAGAATTATAAAAATAAAAAGAGGCAGGAAGAGATTAAGAAAATAGAAAAAATCTATAATTCACTTGATTCCCTAAAGCAGGAAGAAATAAGAAAAGAGACAGAAAACCGGCTACCAGAGTTTTGGAGGGTGCAGTTAAACAAGGGAAGAGTTAAAGGAACAACTTCAAAATTACTTGAGGTTGTCCTGGAAGAAAAAAGGAGAGAAATAATAAAAGAGTGGATTAATTCCGGAAGGATTGAAGTGTGATAAAGAACCGTCATCTGCCATATTATTATACTTTCACCATATTTTAAAAAAAGATATCACGTTGAACGTTCAACAATAATTCCTGTTGATCTGTTTAGATAAAAAGGAAATTTTAGGAGGAATTTATATGAAGAACCAAATAAAGAAATTATTAATATTAATTTTAGTTATCGCTTTTCTTCCGCTAGGAACCTTTGCCCGCTCTGAGTCGTCAATCCCTGCTAACTTTACTACCTATACTGATGAAATAAATTTTTTCAGTATCTCTTACCCAGCAAACTGGGAACCCGCTTTTTCTATAATCGAACGACTTAAACAGGAAACCAGTGATTACCTGAAAAGTATTGATAAAGAAGAATTTTCTGAAAAAAATAATGTGGTATTCCTTGGAGGGATTCCATTAGATAGTGGATACTATAATCCCAATATAACTATAGCCATCTTTGATAAACCTTTGGTTGACGACAATGTAAAACTAGAAGACCTTGCTGAATTATTGGTTTCTGAATATAAAAATTATTCTGAAGGATACCGTAAATTCTCTAGAACTAAAACAATTATTGACGAAAAACAGGCGATAATCTTGGATTTTGAGGCTCGCTTGCCTAATATGCCATTAGCACATTTTTTAGTTATGTATATGTTTATTGATAAATATTTATGGACAACAACATGTAGTATTTCTTCACCACTAAATTATTATGATTTTAAAGATGATATTTACGCTATAGTAAAAAGCTTTAAAACATTTAAGTAACATATTATTTGCATTAATTTCATGATTATTAAAAAAGGGACAATACATTTCAAGCTATAATACCTTTAAAATAATAAAGGCGGGTTTAGAATATGTGGGAGAGTTTAAGAGAGGTGTGGGCTAAGGCTTTTTTAACTACTACGCTTCTATTGATTATATTCGGGTTTTTTTATGGTGTAAAGATAATGTTAAAAAACGTAAAAAATCGGAGATCCAACAAAAAAGAGAATCAATAAAGTGCTACCACGTATGGGTATAGAAGAAAAGAGAAGAAAAATAATAAAAGAGTGGATGAAATTCGGAAGGATTAAAGTATGGCGAAGAACCATAATTTTAAAAAAAGGAGATAATATCTATGGTAACGTATATAGCAAGGTATTTAGCAATATTTATCTTCGAAATACTAACCGCATTTATTTTATGGTTTATTTTAACAAAAATATTTAAAAATAAATTTTACTTAATAGCCATAATAATTTGTATAATTTCACTAATAGTAGGTCATATTTCGGCTTATAGAATGCTTGGTTATTCTGTTACGCAAAATTACTTAGAAGATATAAACAGAATAAAAATTAGCGAAACGGGCAAAGGTATCACGTTAGAAGAAGAAAATAATTATAAAAAAAATTTATTTAGTGATAAAAAATTTAAAAATATGCTTTTCTCACATTCATTAAAAGTAATGTCCGTTCCAAGTATTTTGTTAATTATTATTATATTTAGCATAGCAATAAAATCTCAGAAAAAGCACTTAAAATCAAGTTGATTTATTTTGTATAAAATTTAATACTATATTGGTAGGTAGAAAAACGACAGGGGACGGGGCATTGTCGTATACTAATATAGAAAGAAAAAGTTTAAAAAAGCTAAACAATATTAATTTGTAGAATTTAGTTAGAAAACAAATATTATTTGTCAATAATAAAGATTTTACCCCGGTAATTGATTTAAGCACAGAGACTTTAAAGATAAATAAATTTTGTATTTTAGGAAAGGGAAGAAAATGGTAGAAAAAGATAACAAAAAAAGCAAAATAAAAAAGAAATTAACAAAAGAAGACTACATTAGTAGTATTGTAGGCTGCTTTATTACCTTTTTTATTGTGACTATTATTATTCATATTGGGAAAAAAGAATATATTAATAATTTACCTTTTTTGATTGGGGAAACTATATTGCCAACAATAATAGCAACCATAATAACTCTTTTTAGTCGATTACCCATTATAGGCATTGGGATAATTTCGTTTTTTATTATAGTGGGAAATTTTTATAACATTTTTCGAGATATATATAATATATCACCTGGAATTTCAAGTATTTATTCAATACTTATATTTGTATTAGTAACAATGTTTGGTGTAGGAACGTGTTGGATAATAAAAAAAACATTAGCAAAAAGAAAATACGCTAAAACGTCAAAATATTAAAAAACAAAAACACAAAAGAGTTGCTAAAAAAAGAAACAAACGATTTATTTATCTCCTGAGCAATCAAAAAAACTCAGGATCTATAGGTGTCACGGGGACGGTTCTTCTTACAAAGGCAACAATATAATTTAACGGAAAAAAATTGGGGGAATAGAATATAGATGAACTAAGAAGGGGAAGAGACCTAGTACTTTTTTAGACTTTATGTAGTATATAAATACTGAATACTTTGAAATATTTAACCACTTCCTTTTACGAAATATAAATATTTAAAAAGAACTTATAATGAATGTTATAAGGGGAATTATAATGAAAAAAACAATGCTTTTAATTTTTATTTTGTTTATACTTTTTTACTTGGATTGCTCTACAAGTGTTTCAGCTTTTCCCCTTTCCAAAAGCAATCAAGATTATGCAATAGAAGAAACATCTAATAAAGTTTTAAATCGAAAATTTATCTCGGCTAAATACAACATATCTTTCCTCTTTCCCTCATCTTGGGCTATAACTAATCGTATTATTACGGAATATTCTGTAGTTAAAATCCGTAGTGATAATGTAAAAGGATTAGAAAGTATTAATATAACTATTATTCCCCTAGACAATCAAAAAGAATATTCCATACAAGACTTCAAAGAGCATAAACTCACTAAAGGAATGGAGCTAATTGATTCGGGATATACTGAAATTGCTAATGAAAAAGCTATATGGAGAAAAATATATTTTGATTCAGATACTATAGATACCATAATAGCCAATAAAACCATTAAAGATATGCTCAGCGCCCCTTCCTTTCTTTATAAAAAAACAGATGAATATGGCATTGGATATCAGGCACAACTGGTTAAAAACAATCACCTCTATACAATAACTTGTAGTGTATTAGATAGCTCAAAAAAAGACGCATTACATAGATTCGAGAACAACAAAGATCTACTTCTACAAATGCTTCATTCTTTTAATTTCGAAAAAGGCAAATATTACTCTTCTGAACACAAGTTGTCCATTTCCATACCCGATGGCTGGTCTAAATTATCCGCCCGGCAGGGAATTTTAGTTACTTATGGTAAATTAGGTTCCGGTGAAAGTTTTTCAATCAACTTTAATAATATCCCCCCAAACCTCACGATAGAAACTTTAACTTTGGAACAACTATTTTATCCAATATATAGTAGTCTTTCGATCGAAGAAGAAGGCTCGATACTTCTTAATGGGAAACGCTTTAAATATTGCATCTATGAAATTACTGATCCATCTCTTAAAAAGCAACAGGAAGGTTCTTATAGACTGAAATACCTTGTTACAACTTTTATTAATAATTCAAAAATTTATGCAATTACTTTTGTTGACAGTAAAGATAATTTTAACGTACATTACCCTTTATTTGTTGACACCATAAAATCGATTAAACTGTATTAAAAGCATTAACTCCGGAAATCATCAAACAACTAAGAGAAAACAAATTAAATATAAAAATATTGGGACAAATAGGGACATGCACCTATTTTCATTGACATCACTTCTACTTAAGTGGAAGATACATAAATATTTATGGTTCGAAAGTATCTTTGGTGATTTATTTTGAGGGCGATATTAAAGGAGATAATAGGCTCAAATCTTTAATCTTGACAAATAGTTTAACGAACTGTCAAGAATAAAGATTTGAGCCCGGTAATTCCCCAACTTCAAAATTGCTTGAGGTTGTCCTGGAAGAAAAGAGGAGAGAGATAATAAAGGAGTGGATAAAATCCGGAAGAATTAAAGCGTGACAAAGAACCGTCCCCTGTCACAATACGTCCATGAAATGTTATATGAAATTAACTTTATTACAGTTTAAGGGGTGATAATTAAAATGAATGAACAAGATGAACTTTTCTTCGATCTTCCCAAGAGGCCAATAAGCCATATTATTGGAGATCAAGCAATCTTAGTTCTAAGAAACTTGCTTCCGAAAGAATGGATATATCGTGAATTAAACAGTGATTATGGTATTGATGGTGAAATAGAAGTAGTTAAGTCAGATGGAACTGTTATAGGAGCACTTTGTAAAGTACAAGTAAAAGGTACAAATTCAGACGTAAAATTGTTGAAATATGGAATATCTGTTTCAACTACTGCCGTAAGGTATTGGGCGGCCTTGCCCTTACCAACTATTATATTTAGAATTATTGATAATCCTAAAGAAGTATTATGGATAAACGTAAGGAAATATTTATTAGAAACTAAACTACTCGATATATTATACTCTACACGAAAGAAAACAATTCATTTTAACTTTAAGAATGCATATGAGCTTCCGCAAACCATAAAAGAACTCGAAGAATTAATAACAGAAAACCAAATTGAGATAAACAATTTTAGGTCTGATACCGAAGCCAAAGAGATGGGCGATTTTTTTGGCTTTATAGTTCTTGTCCATGTTTTTGAGAATGATCCAGATAAAATGATCAAATGGTTAAGAGAAAATGGTAGCCATGACCAGTTAATAGATGATATAAATTTTGCAATTTGGGTGAAGAGACAATCAGAAGAAGATCCTGATTTATTAAATAGGATATATTCAATGGTTATGTCAATAACGAAAGAAGATAATATTATACTGGATTAAATTAACTTCGTCTAACAGCGAATAAAATGGAAATCAAAGATTTCCCCAAATTGCCTTCTGCAACGTCTTTTATCCGTGATATGTTAGGCGTAATGCTCGGCTGATAATTAATGAGTGAACTAATGGAATGTGAAAAAAGTACAGGAAGAATTATGACTATTAGCGAAAAGCCTATGGGGTCTGAGGAGTTTCTTAATCAAATGATTGAAACTTTAGGCATTACTATAATAGATAGAAGTTCTAAAAGAAGGTCTTGTAAAAGGGAAAATTAAACCATAGAAAAAATAGTATGTATTCCCATTTAAAGAAAATATTACCAAAAGGAAAAATAATGATCTATTTATTTTCAGTTTTTATTGATTTAGGATTTTCTATTTGGACTAGTTTTGGTAAGCCTTGGCATATTTATTTTATTAATTTTATTTTGCTTTTTATAGCAAGTAGTGTAATAAACACATCTTATATTCAAGGCCTTACAAGAGGGGTTTCTTATATTGTCCTATACAAATTAAAAGGTCTTTCAAAAGCACTAAGAGTGAACACATTAACTATAATATTAATGTCAATTGCTTATATTATTACAAGATTTGTGTTTCTAATTAATCTACAATACATTTTATTTTTTATAGCCTGCATTGCCCTTTCGACAATAGTTGCATTTATTGACAATCAATTCCAGGTAGCTGTTGAAAGAACGAGGAGGATGGAAGGGATTATAGAAAAAATAAATAGAACAAGATAAAATTTATAATTCCCTTAACCCTTCACAACAAGAAGAAATAAGAGTAGAAGCAGAAAACGGGCTGCCTGATTTTTGGAAAGAAAAGCTTAATAAGATAAAAGTTAAAGGAACAACTTCAAAATTGCTCGAGGTTGTCTTAGAAGAAAAGAGAAGAGAAATAATAAAAGAGTGGATTAAGTTCGGAAGGATTAAATTTTAAATATTAAGTAAAATATCTTTTTAGAAATTAGAAAAATATTAATTAAAATAAAAGGAGGATTTTGAATAGTGAAAAGGAAATATTTTTTTGTAGTTTTATTTTTAATATTAGCTATATTTTTATCAGGTTGTGGTGGTAGCGGGGTTACTACTCCTCCTATTACTTCCAATCAATCACCTACAGCAAGTTTTACCGCTAACCCCACTTCAGGAGTAGCACCACTGCAAGTCTTCTTTAATGCATCAAATTCTTATGATTCAGATGGAACTATTATAAGTTATGCCTGGGATTTTAAAGATGGAAATATAGGAAGCGGGGAGACATTAAATCATATTTTTAGTTCTATAGGAAGTTATAATGTTTTGCTTACTCTAACAGATGATGATGGAGCTACAGATTCAACTATAAAAACTATAACCGTTGCAAGCTTCCAGGAAACTATCAGTTCACTGGATACCCCAGAAAAGCTATCGGATTGGATGCTCAAAAATATTGAATACGAGTCGCACTACGAGATATGGGTAGAAACTGGAATTATGTACAGAGCCACCCCAGAAGAGATTTTCGAGAGCAAATGCGGGTGCTGTGCTGAGTTTGCCATATTTGCTTGTGCAGTTCTCGAATATCACGGTTATGAAGCAGAGATATTTTGCATTTCCGTAGCATCTGACTCTAGTCAAGGGCACGCTGTATGTGTGTATCAATCCTCCAATTTACTTAATATTGTTAATGTTGGCAGAATTGAAGGGCCATATCAAACGTATCAGGATATTGCCTTTGCCCTTAATAAAGATTGGACGGAATATAGAATTCATGATTCGTGGAGCACATACCAGGAGCAGGGTTATCCAGACGAGGTTGTTTATAGGGAATAGTAACAGTCTTTGCAGTAGTCAGTTTTTAACAGCGACACTAGAGGGAGTACAGGGAATAAAGTTTAAAGGAACAACTTCAAAATTGCCCGAGGTTGTCCTGGAAGAAAAGAGAAGAGAAATAATAAAAGAGTGGATTGATTCCGGAAGGATTGAAGGTGTGTAGTAAATAGAAATATTACCGGAAACAGAAACATTATTAAAAACAAAAAGAGGTTTTGAATGAAAAGAATTATTTTTATCTTATTGATTATAGTAACCAGTTTAATCGTTTTTTCAGCTTTGGTTTTTGCTTCAGATACAATTAATGTAAAAGATTATATAAAAGATA
>Ga0208905_1001777_pt1 | contig 10664 bp, 6 predicted proteins | sample AntAceMetag02UKS_FD_184776 | JGI IMG/M metagenome (GOLD analysis project Ga0208905, IMG submission 184776) | Saline lake microbial communities from Ace Lake, Antarctica - Antarctic Ace Lake Metagenome 02UKS (SPAdes) (version 2) | ecosystem: Environmental > Aquatic > Non-marine Saline and Alkaline...
ACGGCGACGGCACCGAGCCTGAGAATCGCAAAGTAGGCCACCACACAGGGAATTACATTTGGAAGGAGTATGGCGACGGCATCGCCCTTTGTGATGCCGAAACCGGCAAGGCAGCTCGCAAAACGATCCGCCATATCTTTGAGTTCTCTGAAGCTTACGCGGTATCCCTGGAAAATCAAGGCATCTCGTTCGGGGAAGGTTTCTGCCGATCGTGCCAGGAATTCACTAAGAGTGGCCTTCTCATAGTCGACATGCTCAGGCACACCCGATTCATATGACTTCAGCCAGGGTTTGCTTTTATACATATTTTCTCCCGCTTCGTACCTCTCTTTCTCTTATAAAGCGCCCCCCCCCGATTCTGGTGCACTCTATTAAATATCGGGAGAAAAAGCCACCAAAAAGAGGGACCGAAGGGGTCATGAAAAAAGGCCCCCGATTTCGATCGGGGGCCTTTTTTCATAACAATCTATTTCTCGTCCGTGACGATTACTCTTCGCCCGTTTTTTCTTCCTTTGAAGGTGCCTCTTCAGCAACTTCGGCCTCCGGTTCCGATGGTTCCGCAACTTCCTCGGGCGGAGCCTCGGGCACCACTTCGGCCACCTCTTCTTCCAGACCCATGGAATTCCAGATTATTTCGGCAATATCAAGTGCATCCATCGTCTCTTCCTTTTCACGATCCTTGATACCGTCGGATATCATCGTAAGACAGAAGGGACAGGCGACCGCTACTGTGTCCGCCTTCACCTCTATGGCCTGGTCTGTCCTCATATCGTTGATCCGCTCTCCGATATCCTCTTCCATCCACATCCTCGCTCCACCGGCGCCGCAGCAGAAGCTCTTATCGTGATTACTGGCCATCTCCACAAGCTTCATGCCCGGAACGGTACCGAGGATCTTTCTCGGCTCTTCATAGATATTATTGTAGCGGCCGAGGAAACAGGAATCGTGATAGGTGAAGGTCCCTGAAACGGACTCTTTCATCCTGATCTTTCCCTTCGCTAAGAGATCGGCGAGTATCTCGGTATGATGATAGACTTCATAGTTGCCACCGAAATGGGGGTAATCCTTTTTCAGTGCATTGTAACCATGGGGACAGGTACAGATAATCTTCTTGACACCATAGCCGTTCATTACTTCTATGTTCATCTGGGCCAGTGTCTGCGAGAGATATTCATTGCCACCCCTCATGGCGGAATCTCCACAGCAGCTCTCTTCCTCACCCAGGATACCGAAACTTACGCCGGCTTCCTTCAATATCTTTGCAAAGGCAACCGCTACCTTCTTGCCCCTGTCATCAAAGGACCCTGCGCACCCTACGTAGTAGAGATACTCAACATCGGGGTTCTCGGCAAGTGTCGGGACACCAAGCTCCTTCGCCCAGTCGCCCCGGAGATGAGCACCGATTCCCCAGGGGTTGGAGTTGTTCTCCATATTTCTGTAAGTCAGTTGCAGTTCCGGAGAGAAATCCGCCTCCATCAGTACCTTGTACTGCCTCATGCCGACGATCATCGGAACGTGCTCATTGAATACCGGGCAGACCTCCATACAGGCCATACAGTTTGTGCACGCCCACAACTCGTGAAGATCTATAACCTCGCCCACCATTACCTTTTCCGGTGCCGGTATCTCCGGCTCCTCCCCCTCTTTGGCGGCATTCTTTGCGGCCATCACAACCGGCACCCTTTCCAGCCAGTATTCCTTGATATCCTGATGCAGCTTCTTCGGGGAAAGTGGTTTGCCCGACAGATAAGCTGGGCACACATCCTGGCACCTTCCACACTTCAGGCACGCATCGGAATTAAAAATCTGCTTCCACGTGAAATCCTCAAGCTGCCCGACACCGAACGACTCGGCATTTTCAAAATCGGCAATGGGCTCAAGGTAGCCCGCCGGTTTCAGCGACCGCATATACTGGTTGGCAGGAGCGAGGAGAATGTGTATAAGCCTTGAATAAGGAATATAAGCGATAAAGCCAAAGACCACAAAGGCGTGTATCCACCACGTCCACTTGTGAAGAATTTCTACCGTATCGTAGCTTACACCGGTCAGGGTCTTAGAAATGGCGTACCCCACAAACGACCAACCACCCCAGGAATATCCATCCACATTGATGTTAACATGCAGTCTGAATGCCTCGAGCAGAAAGCCTGTCACAATAATGCTGGCTATTAGAAGCAGTATAATCGCATCATCCGCGACGGTATCGGGTTTCCCCCGGTATTCCAGCCTTTCCGGTTTCTGGATATATCTCCTCCATACAGCCAGTACAACTCCGGCAAGAACGGCCAGACCGAACAATTCCATAGTGAATGAGAACCAGAGATAAAACGTACCCGGGAAAAAGGGTACGAGAAAGGGTAAATGAAAGTGAGTCGCGTCAAAAGCCGCGCCGAATGTAAGGATAAAAAACCCGAAGAATATAAGGGCATGCATAATGCCGGGATATGCTTCCTTGAATGTTCTTATCTGCAGAACGGTATTGAGGAGAAGGGATTTAATCCGTTCTCCGGGCTTATCGGTCCTGTCCTCGGGCAGGCCGATCGCCTTCCACATCTGCCAGCGCCTGTAAAAGCCATAGACACATACCGCTATGGCGATTCCCGCAAATATATAAAGAATCAGCTCTGACGGGAAGGGCGCATTCCAGAATATTTCTCTCCCCTCATTTCCTACAGTGTATGCATCTACGCCGTGCGCCATAATGCCTCCCTTTTCACATATGTTACTCGGATAATACCACTCACTGCCTGCAGAACCCCTTTATGGCTCACGAAACTCGTTAGATAACAGTACCATTAGAGGTGCATCATGGGATGACAAAAAGCAGACCCCTCCCCCTTTATAAAAAGAGGTGAGCGAGGCGGAGTGATGATATTTCCGGCTTTTCACTGATGGGGCGGATAGGTCATCCGCCCCATCAACACACTATCAGTTTATCTACAGTATCTTCTTTGCCTCTGCCGTAATCTCGGGCACGACCTTAAAGAGGTCGTCCACGATACCATAGTCGGCCTTGGCAAAGATCGGGGCTTCCCCGTCCTTGTTGACTGCTACAATATACTTTGATGAGCTCATTCCGGCGAGATGCTGAATCGCTCCGGAGATACCGCAGGCAATGTAGAGATTCGGAGAGACCACCTTACCGGTCTGCCCGACCTGATCCGACTGGGGTCTCCAGCCCGCGTCAACGGCGGCCCTGGAGGCTCCGACTGCTGCGCCGAGAAGTTCGGCCAGTTCTTCAAGAATGCCGTAACCCTCGGGACCCTTCATTCCGCGCCCGCCAGATACGATCACGTTCGCTTCCGTGAGATCGACCTTGCCGCTCGTATCTTTCTGGGTCTCAACGACCTTTGTCTTGAGATCGCCTGCTGCGACGCCCGCATCGAATTTGACCACTTCACCCGCCTTGGCATTCTCCGCCATGGCGAATACATTGGGCCGTAACGCGGCCATCTGGGGTGTGGTATCGATGACGATTTCGCCGAAACACTTACCGGCATACATCGGCCGTATGGCCAGAAGCTTTCCGTCGGCAATTGAAACTTCGACACAGTCCGAGGCCAGACCCGTTGCCAGTTTGCCTGCCAGACTCGCCGAGAGATCCTTTCCCTGCACCGAGGAGCCAAGAAGGAGTATTGCCGGATCATTTTCCTTCACGACCTTGGCAACAGCCGCAGAATACGCATCCGTCGTATAGTCTGCAAAGACTGCATCATCTGCCACGTAGACCTTATCCACGCCGTATTTTGCCAGTTCGGGGGCCAAACCCTCGACACCGGACCCTACGATTACGGCGCATACCTCATCGCCAAGCTCATCGGCGAGTTTTCTCGCCGCGCTGGCTATCTCGAAGGAAACCTTACGTAAGGCTCCATCCCTTTGTTCTGCTACTATCCATACACCTTTTGCCATTTCTTCATCCTCCTCCATTTCCTTAGATTACCTTGGCTTCTTCCCTCAGCAACTTGACCAACTCGGCGGCCTTTGCTGCCGGATCATCACCTGCGATGATCTTTCCAGGAGCTCTCTCCGGAGGGGGTGTCATCTTGGCAACCCTTGCCTTCGGCTCAATGGATATGCCGAGTGCTGCCGCATCTTTTACATCGACAGGTTTCTTCTTCGCCTTCATGATTCCGGGGAGCGACGCATAGCGGGGCTCGTTCAAACCCTTCTGAGCCGTCACCACGCAGGGGAGCGTACTCTCGATGACGAACTGCGCACCCTCGATCGGTTTTACTACCTTGATTTTTCCATCTTCCGCATCAAATTTGGTAACGATCGTCACCACGGGAATGCCGAGCAGCTCGGCCAGAATTGATCCAACCTGGCCCGAATCATCATCAATCGCCCTCTGGCCACAGAAGATAATATCGGCGTTAATCTCCTTGATTGCTGCAGCCAGTGCAGCCGCCGTAGTATACTCATCTGCATTGTCCAGAGCGGCATCACAGATATGAATTCCCTTTTCGGCGCCCATGGCAAGAGCGGTCCGAATCGATTCCATAGCTCGCGCAGGACCTGCGGAGACGATGGTCACTTCACCACCCTGCGCCTCTTTCAGTTTCAGGGCCTCTTCAACGCCATACTCATCGTAGGGATTCATTACCCACTTGATTCCGCCTTCGTCAATACCGGTTCCGTCCGGTTTCACCTTGATCAACGCTTCCGTATCAGGAACCTGTTTTACACATGCTACTATGTTCACAATAACCTCCTTTCACCGATGAATACCGGAACACACACAAATGCCGTCCGATTCACCCTTTTAGTTCTTCATTTCTCAACTAAAAGACCGGGCCCCAAGGGAACCCGGTCTCATTTCCTACAGTCTGTTCTTGATGATATCATCCACAACGGAAGGATCGGCCAGCGTCGAGGTATCGCCTATCTCATCAATGGCGTCGGCGGCAACCCTCTTGAGGATCCTCCTCATAATCTTGCCGCTTCTCGTCTTGGGAAGGGCATCGGACCACTGGATCTTCTCCGGTGTGGCAATGGGGCCTATCTCCTTGCGAACATGGACCACCAGTTCCTTCTTCAGTTCATCCGTCTTTTCCACGCCGGCATTCAGGGTCACATAGGCATAGATGGACTGGCCCTTGATCTCATGGGGATACCCGACCACGGCTGCTTCCGCCACCTTCGGGTGTGCCACCAGGGCGCTTTCAACCTCTGCCGTCCCCATCCGGTGACCGGATACGTTGATGACGTCATCGATACGGCCCGTTATCTGGTAGTAACCGTCGGAATCCCTTCTCGCCCCGTCACCCGCCACATAATAGCCGGGGAACTGCTCGAAGTAGGTCTCCTGGAACCTCTTGGGATCACCGTAGACGCCTCTCATAAGACCGGGCCAGGGTTTTTTCATGCAGAGAGCACCGGAGGCTACCGTCTCCGTCATTTCATTGCCCTCGTCATCGAGGAGGACTGGCCAGACACCCATGTAGGGAACCGTCGCCATACCGGGCTTGATATCGGTCGCGCCGGGAAGGGGTGTAATGAGGATTCCTCCCGTTTCGGTCTGCCACCAGGTATCCACGATGGGGCACTCGCCCCGTCCGATAAGATTGTAGTACCAGTTCCACGCCTCGGGGTTGATCGGCTCGCCTACCGTCCCAAGTATCCTGAGGGACGAAATATCGGCCGCCTTGACCCAGGTATCGCCTTCTTTCGCGATGGCGCGAATCGCCGTGGGTGCCGTATAGAAGATATTGACCTTGTACTTTTCGACGATCTTCCAGAAGCGGCTCATGTCGGGATAGTTGGGAACTCCCTCGAACATGACCGAGGTTGCACCGTTACAGAGAGGTCCGTAGACGATATAGCTGTGTCCCGTCACCCATCCGATATCGGCGGTACACCAGTAGACGTCGCCATCGTGATAGTCGAATACCATCTTGTGGGTATAGGCCACATAGGTGAGATACCCTCCCGTGGTATGCATCACGCCCTTCGGCTGTCCCGTGGAACCCGATGTATAGAGCGTAAAGAGGGGATCTTCGGCATCCATCCACTCGGGCTCACAGTTGGCGTCAACCTTTGCCATCTCATCATGCCACCAGAGGTCCTTTCCTTCGGTCCAGTCGCACTGGATCTTGTCACCGACGCGGTTGACGACGATTACCTTTTCAATTGAGGGGCATACCTTAAGCGCCGCGTCTGCACTGGCCTTCTGTGGGACCGCCTTGGCACCGCGGAAGGTACCGTCACAGACCACGAGCATTCTCGATTCGCTGTCCTGAATCCTGTCCCTCAGTGCATCGGAGGAAAATCCACCGAAGACGATACTGTGGATAGCGCCTATTCTTGTACAGGCGAGCATCGATATGGCCAGCTCCGGAACCATGGGAAGATAGAGACATACACGATCTCCCTTTTTGATGCCGTGGGCCTTGAGGACATTGGCAAACTTGCAGACCTCTTCATGGAGGTCTTTATAGGTAAGGGCCCTTTCTTCACCGGGTTCGTTACCCTCCCACTGAATGGCAACCTGGTCTCCCCGTGTCTCGAGATGCCTGTCCAGACAGTTGTAGGACACGTTCAATTTACCGCCATCAAAATACTTGATATAGATGGGGCCTTTGCGCATGTCGAAGTTGTAATCCTCGACGGTATCCCACTTCTTGAACCACGTTACATACTCTTCGGCGATCTCTGCCCAGAAGCCGTCGGGGTCCTCGATGGACCGTTTGTAGAGTTTCTCGTACTCTTCCTTGCCCTTGATCCAGGCCTTCTCCCTGATCCACTCTGGCACAGGGTATACTTCCTTCAACTGAACCTTCTCATCTGCCATATCTTCACTACCTCCATTTTTCTTTTATTTCTATACTGCCGTATTTCTTAACTTTTTATACTGTTCTCACCAACCAGACGCCCGGTGACTAAAAAAAGAAAAACCGATAACCAGAGGTCATAATATGACTCAAGGTCATATCAGCTCTCGGAAAGTAATCAAAAAAAGGGGTTCATGTCAAGAAAAAAAACGGCGAGAGCGCAAGATAAGTATGGAAAAAATTTTCATAAAAATATCTTGACATTGGAGCGATTTTGGTGGTAGCAATGCACAATTTATGTAATAGCCGGGGTGAGTTATACCCCGAGTCCAGAAGAGAGGGGGTGAGCGGGGAAGAGAAAAGTTTTAAGTACCTATAAAATCGGTAAATAAATAAGGGTTTAAGTCAACAAAATTTTAGGAGGAAAACATAATGAAAAAATTACTTATCGTACTGCTCGCGCTCGGCATGGTTTTAGGATTCAGCATGTCCGCCGCGGCAACAGACGTGAGCGTAAGCGGAACGTACCGTATCGTGGGCTGGTATGACAACAACAGTTCACTGAATGAAGACAGTACCGCAAACGCATTTTATCGTCAGAGGCTGCGTGTCTCGACGGTCTTTCAGGTCGCCGAGGGTCTCAAGCTGACCACGCGTTTCGATGCCCTGGAGCAACGCTGGGGAGAGGGTCTGCCAGTTTCACAGAACGCTGGATCACACGGCATTACGGAGGGGTATTCGAACGACTCCGGCAGCGTCTCCTTTGAGCAGACGCAGCTCGATTTCACCACACCCTACGGTCTAATTACCGCCGGTATCTATGACACCAACACCTGGGGTCTCGATTTCGGAAACAACTCCTTCAAGGTGGGACGGATCGTCTGGAAGGCGCCCGTGGGACCGGTCATTGTCGTCGCAGGACTCGAGAAGGACGTAGAGAGAGATGCCAAGCCGATTAATGGTGATGACTATGCCGACGCCGACGGCGACGCTTACATACTGGCCGCCGTCCTTCAGCAAGAAGGCCTGACCGCCGGTCTCCTCTGGAAGTATGTCGACTACGCTCAGTATAGAGATCTTCCTCTTAGTCTTACAACAGCACCTTTCGATCTGACTGCCAGTGTGATTTCTCCCTACGTCAAGGCAACTTTCGGCCCCGCCTATGTTGAGGCACAGCTCTACTACGCATGGGGCACCATGGAATTTGAAGACAACTTGTCCATAGACGATCAAGATCTCTCGGGAATGTCCTTCATCGTCGAGGGGAAGATGGACGTGGGACCGGGGTATGTGGGCGGATTGCTCGCCTACGCCCAGGGTGATGATCCCGCAACGACCGACGAAACCGAAGGTTCCTTCGTCAATGGCGGCTGGGACTGGAACCCCTGCCTGGTTCTCTTCAACGATGACATGAACTACCGTGCAGGCGGTGCCCTGGGTCATGATACCGTTGGTGTAGCGAACACCGATGGCCAGATGACAAATGCCTGGTTGTACCAGATCTATGCCGGCATGAGCCCGATGGAAAATCTGACCATCAGAGGCTCCCTCACCTTTGCCTACCTCGATGAGGAGAAGATGGCTGGCATCGTCTATGATGACGATATCGGTCACGAGGTCGACCTTCAGGCGGCCTACAAGGTTTTTGATAACCTTGAATACTCCGTCGGTTTCGGTTACTTCTGGGCGGGTGACTTCTACAAGGGCGACAAGACTAATCCTCAGAATATCGATGATGACTATCTCCTCGTACACAAGCTGCAGCTGACTTTCTAATCTCGCCTACACGTGATAATGCCAAAGCCCCGGGGAATAATCCCCGGGGCTTTTTTTATTGACCGTCGGCCCCAAGGGGGTATAATTGAGGCACCGAATCACGAAGGAGCCTTTGCAATAGAGAGGATTTACGGAAATCTGACGGGCCTCAGGGCGGGAGAGATCAGAAAGATCGAGCGCCTCTCCCGGCGGAGGATTCCCCCCACCTGCATCATCACCCACGAATTCGCGCGGAGCCTCGCCGAGGTCTCGCGGCTCATTAATCGCCAGATCGGTGTCCTCGTGAGCCGGCGGGGGGACATACCCTACGTCATCGTGGGAGACCACCGGCAGATCATGATCCCGGACCTCACGGGGTTCCGGGCGTCATCGGCGCGTCTCAAGGGCCTCCGCCTGCTGCACACGCACCTGAAGAGCGAGGAGCTCACAAGAGACGACCTCACCGACCTGGCCCTTTTGAGGCTCGATCTCGTCTTGGCGATCAGCGTCACCGAGGAGGGTCTCCCCGGTGTCATGCACACGGCCCACCTGATCCCGGAAAATCCGCGAGGGGAGTACTGGCTCTTTCTGGAGCCCGGCCGCGCCTCCGAGATCGATCTCGATTTTCTCGAATTCATCCAGGCCCTCGACGACCAATTCGCCAGGGCACAGCGAACGCGGAAGGTCACCTCTGTAGAACGGGCGATCCTGATTCGCGTGGAGACGAATCCCACAGGCGACGGCGAGGCATCCCTCGACGAGATGAAGGAACTTGCGCGCTCATCGGGGGTGGAGGTCTTCGATTCGATCATACAGTACCGGCATAGAATCGACCCCAAGTTCATCCTCGGGAAGGGGAAGCTCTCCGATATCATCATCAGGGCGCTCCAGATCGGGGCCAACCTCCTCATCTTCGACCACGAGCTCACCCCCGGGCAGGTCCGCTCAATCACCGATTTCACGGAGATGAAGGTAATCGACAGGACCCAGCTTATCCTCGATATCTTCGCGCAACGCGCCCATTCCAGAGAGGGGAAGATACAGGTGGAGCTGGCCCAGTTGAAGTACCGCCTCCCCCGCCTCATCATGAGGGGTTCTGCCATGTCACGGCTTGCCGGGGGCATCGGCGGGAGGGGACCCGGCGAGATGAAGCTCGAGATCGACCGCCGGCGGGTCCGCGACCGGATCGGGAGGCTCGAGAGGGACCTGAAGACGATCAGAAAGGGGAGGGGACAGCGGCGTGAACTGAGAAGAAAGAAGGGACTCCCCGTCATATCGATTATCGGCTATACCAACGCGGGAAAATCGACGCTCCTGAACGCACTCACAAAGAGCAGCGTCCTCACGGAAGACAGGCTCTTTGCCACCCTCGATCCGAAGAGCTCCAGGCTCCGTTTTCCAAAAGATCGAGAGGCACTCATCACCGATACGGTGGGATTTATCAGAAATCTTCCGAAGGAACTCTTCTCCGCCTTCCGGGCGACCCTTGAGGAGTTGAAGGAGGCCGATCTGCTCCTCCACGTCATCGATGTCACCAACCCCGACTTCGAGAACCACATAAAGGCCGTTGAGGGGATACTTGAAGAGCTGGAACTTCTGGGGAAACCGGTTATTCAGGTCTTCAACAAGTCGGACCGCTTCCCCGAGAAGAAGCTCCTCTCCACCCTCTCCCGGCGTTTCAATGCCCTCCCCATATCGGCGCTCACCCCCGCCACGTTTCCTCCCCTTCTGAAAAAGATGGAGGGGGTCATTGCCGGGATGAAGGGGCGCAGGGAGAGAGCACGTGTCGATTGAAGCTCCCCGCAACAAGTTGCGGGGAATCTCCGACCGGGGGCGCAACCGCAAGCCCCGCCTTGTAGGCGGGGTCAAGGAGCGCACTATAATCAAACTATTCCTTACCGGGGAGCCCCGCCCTGTGGGCGGGGAGCTTCATTGTTAAGGAAAAGTTTTGTTTTGTATTCTCGCTTCCCCCGCCGCAGAAAGCGGGGAATGCTCGCTTTGCAATTCAGTGGACTGACACTGCTTCCGTTACAGGACCCCCCGGTACCACCCCCCGTCGATCTGAATCGCCGCCCCGGTGATATATCCCGACCGTTCGGATGCGAGATAGGCAACGAGTCCGGCAAACTCCTCGGG
>Ga0208905_1001779_pt1 | contig 10662 bp, 17 predicted proteins | sample AntAceMetag02UKS_FD_184776 | JGI IMG/M metagenome (GOLD analysis project Ga0208905, IMG submission 184776) | Saline lake microbial communities from Ace Lake, Antarctica - Antarctic Ace Lake Metagenome 02UKS (SPAdes) (version 2) | ecosystem: Environmental > Aquatic > Non-marine Saline and...
CTCTGCTATTCTATGGAAGTTATTAGATACCAAATTATGTGCTTCATCGTTGATAGTCAACTTAACAGGAAGTTTAGCTTCTGCGAATTTTTCTGCCGAATGATAAGTGCTAAAAACAATAAGCGGAATACCTTCTTTTTTACATTGTTTGTATATCTTTTTTAATCGTCTTGTGCTAGTAGTTGATTCTATCTTTCTATATTGCATTCCCTCTTTACGCATAAGAGCCGAAAGTTTTGAATCATCTTTGAATTGACCAGAGTTGAAATTGACGTATTTGGCTTCTATTTTATGATGGAGAAAACGCGGCAACATATCGTGAAACAACTGGAAACAAAGTAAAATACGACTTGCGTTTACTTTAATTACAGGTGATGCATCCCCTTCTTTTTTGCATTTTTTAATGGTCTTGGAAATAATTTCAGCTTCGATAATTGTCTTGCCAACCCCAGTCGGAAGAATAATTTTACCTTTATCTCCATTTTCCATAACCACATCTACAGCTTCTTGCTGGTGATCTCGCAAAATCAAAGGAGGAGTTGTATCTTTCTGTATTTGACTGCCTTTAACAGATTCATAGAAACGTATCCACCACTCAGATTTGTTATCAAACATGTTACGCAAATCTTCACGATTAAGTACGCGAACCTTCCCTTTTAACATGGTTTCAAGCGAACGTTCGTCTACCTTTTGACCAGTTGTAACAATTAACATATTCTTATCATCTTCAAGAAGAACATTATAATCGACCCACGATGATGTTAAGAAATTAGAAAGATGATCTTCGTTTGCATAGAGAGTATAATCGCCTCTACGAAACTTTGCTTGAACAGTCGCAGGGTTCCCATTTTCTCCGAGACCAGAACCATCAACACCAAAATCATCTTCTAAGGTTGGTTCGTAATCGTAGATACCAATACGGTTATCTTCTGCCCCAGTTTTTATCATGTATTCAACGAATAGTTCTAACATGCTACCCTTATATTCGTTTTCGCCGTTCAAACCCAACTGCGCAGCATGTTTTTTCGCTTCTTTCTTATTACTATCGCAAAATGCATTGATAGTAAATATCGTCGGATTGCCTGCCTTATCTACCTTGAAAAAACTATCTATATCAGGACAGATATTAACAAACGGATGATTAAGTTGTATATACATTGTTCTACCTTTCAACTCTATTATGTTCTTTTATTTTATCGGGAATTATACAAGATGCATAAACTTTTTCTTTTGATTGCGTAACCTAGTTATTTCCCTATATTTACGATGAGTTTTTCCATGAGGAAAAATGACAGGGTTTTTCCTGTTACCGCCTTGCAAACCGTTGCAACTCATGCATTTATCGCATGTGGTCTCACCGTCTTTTGCTGGACAAAAATGCTCATTTTCTAGTAATTCTTCATTTTCCGCAACTATACGAAAAGTACGCCAACCCAAAGACTGAGCCTGTATAGCTTCTTTTTTTGTATCTACAGAAGCCATACAATAATCAGCAAGGTAGTTATTCGACTTCGATTTCCATTGGTGAGTATAACCAGTAATACCTTTGACGCTATTGTTAATAACTTTCCATACCTTTTGCGGGACAGCCGCAGGATCACCATATGAACCCATACGCAATGTTCGATCTTCAACATCATAAATCGTATTTATGTCCATCTTGGGATATGAACCACGTTTGTAGGCAGCATATACATTGTATGGAGCCTGTCCAGTATTAACATAACACGTTTTCCATCTACGATGCTTGCAATCGCCGCAAACAGAACCATCAAGATCATTATTGACAGCATCTACAGGTGGAGTGTTCTGTAAGAGAATCCAAGATTGTAACATCGACCCGGTTTTTCGATTACTTGTACGTTTCAGTCCGGTGACGATTACCACAATCGGTTCTCCGTCAAGCTCACTCGGACCCTCATAAACAATAACACCATTTGGTTTAGCCATTTTTATTACGTCCTTTCGACTCTATTATGATTTGTTTTTTAATCGGGTGAAACTATTCTAACTCAAAATTTGTATACTCAACGTTATCTTAAAAGAGAAAACCTCGTGGGCTTGCCCCGAGGTTTTCTCGCTTCAGTTTAATAACTCTTCATATAGAAAGACATCATGATCCTCAGTAGATGTGGGATAATAACAATCCTTTGTTGCATCATAAACATATAGATCACTATCTTTTTGCCAGACTCTATCAAACTCTTCTTTGTTATCAGAATGAATATCAATGATTTCTTTACGTGTAAACGGAGAGTTCTCGCGTATCAATTCTCGATACAGACTCAAAGCACTTAATTTATCTCCATAGACTTGTACTCGATCTACGACGCCACCGAGTGTACTAATTACTACATGTACTCTATCATTCATTTTTATACCCTTTCAATATTATTATGTTTGTTTTATTTTTCGGGATTCTTCAATTCTTTTTCTTAATTCTATCATTGCTTCAACAAGTTTGCAACTAGATAAATGTTCAAGTTCAAGTTTGTGACAATAGGGACAAACGTTAGCTTGCCAATCCTCTTGATATTGAGAACCTCTATCATTAAAACCTTCATCTTCTATAGCTTCTAATAATTCTAATATTTCTTTATCATTCATTTTGTTCGCCCTTTCAACTCTATTATAAATGATTATTTAATCGGGAAATTGTTAGCCAGTGTAATGTCCGACTTCCCAATTAAAGAACTTGCCCAAAACTTTCCCTGCACGTATACTATTATATACTTCGCATACTAATCCATCTGTACAAAGGTTTATTTCTTTCGGCCAGTCGAGACAACCTGTTTCTACGTAGTCCACTGTCCTTCCTACTAAAACAGTATACCTATTAAGATTTACAAGACTGATAAGAAAATCATTCGGAAGTGCTGTGATAACGATATCATAACGTGTAGCGTCTCCAGGTTCTATACGTAATATGACATACTCATTTCTAGTAAGATCAAAACGAGCTTTTTGTATAAACTCGTCAATATTATCGCCTTTTACATAAGTTAAACGTGTCATTGTATTTCGTCCTTTCGGTGCTATTATGTTTGTTTTTTTAATCGGGTGCATTAACCTTCGACTAAAGTAGTTTCGTAAAAAACAACATCGTGATTGTCAGTAGATATAGGAAAATACAATTCAAAATAAGGAGAAAACATATATTCATTACTATCTTGATCCAAAACATCGTTCAAGTTGACACCACTATGCATCTCTTTGATCTCGGATTTAGTAAAAGGCGTATTTCTACCAATCAATGTACGTCGCAAACTTAGTGCCTTTTCTTTTTCTGTAAAGACCTCAGCAGTATCAATGAGACCATCTACAATATCAATTATTACATATACTATCATTATATTATCCTTTCATCTCTATTATGAATGATTATTTAATCGGGAAAAGCTTCTAAGAAGCGGAAATTAAAGATTCACATCATCGCAAATGTCTCTAATAGCTCTTAAAGCAGCTTCAGCCTTGCCAGGAACGACGATATGTTTAGACATGTCATCATAATGCATATTAATACATCTCCTCAACAATGCCTTAATCTTTGCTTCATCTGGAGAATATGGTAAAGTAGAACTGTTATACAGTTCTTCAAGACTTTTCTCTTTATAAGTAAAAAAGTCTTTGATTTGCTGCATAGTCCATTCACCACGACGAATAGCTTTTAATCTCTCTCTATCTAGTTGGATATCCATGTCTCCAGTAGCAAGCAACTGTTCTACCTCGCTCATGAGCCTAACCAAATGATATCCGTACTTTACGTCAAATTTAAATTCTTCGATAAGTTTATCACGTTTGCTTCCTTCTTCTGGATCCTTATTTTCCATTTTCTTTTGCATTGAATAAGCATATCCCTTAAAAGACTGCCAACACTTTTTGTTCAGAAACATACTACGATTTTCTCTGATGAGATTGCCGATTTGAGTAATATGGAGAACACAGTTATCAGGAACATAAAGTACGTCCACCATATTAGGGGACATATCTTTACATTTATTGAAAAAATCTACAATATTATAAATAGTAATATCATAATCTTTTTCTTTATAACTAATATGATGTTGTTGATAAGTCGAAAAACGTTTCTTTTGTTTTCCGAAACCAGGGATTACATCATTAAAAATACTAGGAAAAAGCTCAGCTTTACTAGGAATACAAACACCAACTATATCCCAGTCAGAAAATTCGCCAGAGACACCATAGCTTACAGAGCCTCCCACTACTTCCATAACCATATTTGTAGGTACAAACTTAGGTAGTCCTGGTAGTTTTCCAGCATCATACAATTCTTTAACAATACTACTTCCCATAATTATTCCCTTTCGGTGCTACTCAATGTAATATTCTGCTACCTACTATATGACAAGGACAAGAACAAGCCCCATCTATGCATTTTTGAATAAGCTCTTCTATCTCAGATAGTTCTGGTGATTGTTTTTTGTTTGCGTTTTTTTCCTTAAGTACAGAAATAGCCCACGCTTCTAGCTCTTCTCTGTCCACAGAACCATCTTCATTCCTAAACTTTACATAACAATATTGGCAACAAGAAATCATAATTCTAATCCTTTCATCTCTATTGTAATTAAAAAAGAAAACGGGTGAATTTAATCACCCGTCTTCTTCCCTCACTCCTCGGCGGCGACTATTCTATACAGATGGACGATCCTCCGCTGTCAGTTACGAATTCCAATTTGAACTTGGCTGGCAAGGTTTCAAATATATCGCAAAGAGTCCTATTACTGACGCGAACACAATTGTCTTTATCAACAATTAAGACAGTAGAAACGCTCTGCGGTGCGCCATCAGTAGTTATGATGGCTCGTTCTTCATCTGAAGGTTCTATGTCTATGAATACTTCATCGCCAGCCTTGACGCCCAACTTCTTCAACAATGCCGCTCTTACGCAAAGCCTACCTCGCTGGTCAGTCGCAACCTTTCCATCATCAACAGGAGCGACAAACGCCGGAGTCGGAGGCGAAAACGAAACAGTACCAGTCGAATTAGGCGTAGCAGTAGGCGTAGCAGAACGATGCTCGTTCTTATCATACTCGCTAACGTCATCCTCATAATGATGGAGAATATTGAATTCACCATTCGAGGTTGCAATGTAATCTGCAAACATGGGATTAGCCAAAAGAGCATTAACGAACTCTCTTACGCCACTTCTACCGTAATGCCTTACGACAAGATTATCGGCTCGACATAGAGTCGTAACATCATGAAGAGAGAACATTGCTCTATCTTCAACCAGTGCTTCAACTATTCGCTGTACAGCATCTTCTGTAATCTGATCCATTTTATTATACCCTTTCAAGGTTAAGTTCATCTCTATTTCATCTTATTTAAAAATCGGGGAAAAAGATTATGCGTCTTCATAAACTTCGTCTTTTGTTAACAGTTTTAAATCTTTAGGTTCGTTTATATAATTTGGAATATATTTCCCATCAACATAACCTTTATGTAGAAAATACCATTTTCCATCTTGAAAAACATAAACCCATTCAGTCCAATTGTCGAAATTTAAAGCTTCATCAAGAGTACATGTTATTGCACTCCCATCCTCGTCTCCCCTATCCCTACCATAAAAAGTAGTCCAACCATTCTTCTCTGCCGGAGTATTTTCGTAACCACCAAACTTCAAATAAGCTTTGAAATCGTGTTTTCGACCTACATGTTCTCGAAGAACAGAAAGATCACCTTGAGCAACAAGTCTATTAATCTTTCGTCTATTTTGATAGCTATTTAAAAGTATACTACCGACGCAACTAGGATATCCATCAAAATGAGAATAGATAGCTTTATAATCCCCATTCGACTGCTTGACTACTATTGTTGATCTCGTACTCATAATATTCTACCTTTCAAGTCTATTACGTTTGTTTTTTTAATCGGGGAATTAATTAACCAGCTTGTTTCCAAAGAATCTCGCTCTTCTCATCAAGTCTACGAATTCTTGGCTGAAACGGCTTACCATCACAAGTTAAAAATAAATACTCAAGCTCAATCCAAACCTCTTTACCAGCAGCAATTAACTGATTATACCTATCGACATATCCAACCGAAGTAGCAGAAATACCGCTAACAGAACCATTTGCGTTAAGTATCTGAAACGATCCTTTCTGCTTACCAGCAACATGACCAACAATCTTGAGTTTAGCTTCTTTCCAATCCTTTAGCTTATAATCTATACCGCCAAGGAGAGACTTAAAGACCATCCCTTCAACTTGATGCTTCTGTACCCATCGCCAAGCTTTTTTGAAGTCCTTCCATTGAAACGGTATCTTAAGATGAGTTAAACCCTTGTTTGATTTCAACATGCGTTCTAATTCTCTACGCTTTGTTTCCGGATCATCATCGATTGCTAATGGATCAAAAACATAGAAATCAGCTTTATGATAGCTTTGACTGTTGAGATCGAGAACATTTCCGAAGGAAATCGCTACTTCTCCTTGTACATCTTTGTTCAGTGCTTTAAGATCTTTAACGATTTGAGGAAAACGATCATTACGAACGCAACCTCTTTCGCTAACAAGTTCTTGTGAGGCATTTTTCCAACTCATGCAGCATCCATCAATTTTACTTTCCATCAAGTAAGAACCGTTGTTTAGGTGCTTTGCTTCTTCATAAGTAATTTCTTTGAAGTTTGGCATAACTATTACCTTTCAACTCTATTATGATTACAGAATTAATCGGGTGACTTGTTTTCTTTAATTATATTTGCAAGATGTGTAGTAAGGCAAATGATTACCCAACAAAACGATAATACGAACCATCCAGCAGATTCATTATTAAAAAACATTGCTGCTCGTACCGCAGCAATTATACTAAACAAAGCAGCTAAATACCAATTCATTATAATAACCTTTCATGCGTTTTTAAAAAGCTCTTCTGTTTCCCAAATTTCTTCACTTGAAATTTTACCCAGACTTTCACTTTCTCGCTCTTCATTCATCCAATCTAAATTAGATTCAAGAAAACGAAGTCTCTAAATTAGATTCAAGAAAACGAAGTCCAAGCACAACAAGTTCTGTCTTTTAGTTAATTCCATGACTATTACCTTTCAACTCTATTATGATTTGTTTTTTAATCGGGAAATATTCTAATCAGAGTTCAATAAACTCGTTTCATCGCTCCGTCCCGCTCTTTCATCGCGTTGCGTAGCTCTTTCACTCGTATGCCAAAATCGAACTTCGTTCAATTTCGTCTTTTTATTATGTTTAAAAGCTTTTTTCTTTTTCCTAACTTAAGAAGTTTTAAAACAAAAAACATGTTCGGATATGAGCTTGCTCATATTCGGCGAGACGTTCGTGGAGCGAAAGCGATAGGAACGTCTCAATTAACCCAGTTAACTTCCTTGTGTTTAGACACCCCACTATGGGAAATTAAAATTTCTTAAAAAATAATAGTTTATGATCAGGTTTTCTACTTATTTCACTATTAATAAGATGCGAGTCTTAGCTAACATAGTTGTTAACCCATGCGCCGTATAGGTGGTTGGTGCCATGCAGGAGTTCTTATCTCCATCCTGTTAGGTCTTTCGCTTCGCAAGGTTGGTGGTCTTATCATTTTTACCACGAACTTTCATAAAATAAATATCTTTCCTTGTATATAAAAGAAGAGAGTCTGTAGAACCCACCAACCACCAAAGTTCCAGACTCTCAACTTTTTGAACATTAATTTTTATTATGGTGGTGGTAGGTTCTTTCTTACATTGGCGGATATTTCTTGACATTCCTTTAACAAAATATTATTTTTATGAAATCCATCAAAAATACTTAACCTGGACAAATCCAGAACCTTGATAAGGCGAAGGAGAATAGACTTGATTCAACTCGTCATTCTCATTTATAAGATCCTCAACAACATCTGCGATATACTTATCATCCTCTTCTTCGAGCATATCACTATCAATATGATAGTGTTTGATAAGTTTAGGAAGCTCCTTCTCTACCGCTGACTTCAAGCCTTTAATCGTCTTGGCTTGAAGAAATTTCTGAGTATCAACTCCATCTGCATCGTCTATGACTACTGTTATTACCGCAACTTTCATAATTATCTACCTTTCATGTATATTATGATTCTTTTTTTAATCGGGATTATGAGTTTGATATTTATCCTAGAGTTTATACCACCTCTCAGCCGATTCGTTGTCCTTCTCAAGTTTAGCAGCTTTGGTATCTGTGCCTAGTTGAGTCTTGTAGACATACCTACCAGTGCAGAGTACGATAGCGGCAATCACGATTCCAATTATCCACGGTGCTGAAATTTTCATGTCTTGGTCCTTTACTTGATGAGTTTCATGGTCTTTCAGAACGGAAAATTTAAGTAGCAGGCTGAGTCATCGGTGCTACAACTGGTGCTACATCGCCACCCCAAAACGGTGTTTCAACGTCACATGCCTCCACAATAACACAAATAATTGCCGCAGGGATAACAATCCCGCTTATTAAAAGCCCAATGCAACAATCAGCCCATGTAGGAAGATCTTTTCCCCAACAAACATTCGTTACATAATCAACACAAAAACCACCAAGGGCAACTATGATAATTAGCCCAATAACTATTCCACAACCAACGCCTGCCATATCATCATTACTACTCATTTTTCTATCCTTTCACATTGTTTTATATCCGTTATGAATCTTTAATTAATTATTATACCAAATATTTCTTCACAATTATCCACCGTATAAAAAAACGAGAAGAAATATAAAAACGAAAATACCAATTATAATAGCAAACGGTCCCCAAAGCGGGCAAGTAACCCACCACCAACTCCAACTAATAGCTCCGCAAAGCTTGAGAATAAGAAACAAAATAAACAAGGGGAATAACAGTGCTGTATTATTTGATTCTGCCATTTCTTCACTTTCGACCTGTAACATGTAATTCTTTTTCAGACAATTCATTCCATGCTACGTTAGCGTCGTTTTTGAATTCATCGATATCCCCTCTGATCTTGAACATATCTCCAGCCTTACCAAGAATCGGGTTAGGCAAAGAAAACCAAAAATGAGAACAAGCTAAGACAGCAGGACTCGTTACTTCGGGATGGTGCTTCTGAATTTTTGCTGGTAACGTGAATCTGTTAAAATTCTCTCCACGTAACTGCATGTCTATTACAGCATTTACAATCATATCATATTGAACATCAGAACAATAGATTGTATCGGTAGGTGTTACTTCTTGCAATCTAATATAGTCTCTATCTGTTTTGATAGAGAAGTGTTTTGGAAAATGAACACGTTCTTTGGTAAAGAATTGGTCAACTACTCCTAACTCTACCAAAACACTTTGTATCTCATCAGGGGAGACAAAACCAGCAAAATCTGTGACAACTCGCTTGATCTTAGCTATAGATTCTTTTACTTCTTGTACTTTCATATTATTATCCTTCATCTCTATTACGTTTGTTTTATTTTTCGGGAAATGAATCTCTCAACTGTTTTACCCAATCCGTTCGCTCAGCACATCTAAACTGCTCGGCTTTCCATTCCTTTTCATGATACTCCACTTTCTCTTCCAGTATTTTTGTCTTATCAGCAAGCCACTTTTCAAATTCTTGTTTAACAGGTTTTGTTGGTGCATATCCCTCGCAATCATGCTTAATCGAATCGTTTAGCTGACTCAACATGAAATCTTTGAGTCCTATATGCTCATCTGTAGGAGGCGTCCATTCTTTAACTTTTAGCAACATACACTGGTAATTAAACTTCTTATCTTCTAACCTCTGTACATAATCCTTATGAGATTGTTTAGAATCTTCATACTGATCTTCCCATTCTTTTTTAAGCTTTTCATTACTCTGCGTTAAAAACTCTATTAACTCTGAACCTGCGGTCGCTAAAGCTTCTTTATGATATGTTGAAGGTTCAAAAACTTGTGGAACCTCCTTATCACTAGGCTCGTCTCTCATAGATATCAAAGCTCCGAAAGCCTTAGCACAATTCATTGCGAACTCTGAAAGTTCTGTTACTGTTCCGTCTTCTATGCAGTATGTATATACTGTTGACATAATTCTATACCTTTCATCTCTATTACGATTGTTTTATTTTTCGGGGAAAGCTCTTTCAGAGCGGATTATTCTTTCAGAACGGATTGTTTAAGAAAATTCGCATAAAAATTTAAGATTAGCTTGATTGTCTTTATATACAATCTCTTCGTTGTTCATGACCCCACTCACTCCCGCTTGAGCAAACGTAGAATCATAACCCTTGACAGGATATCTAATACTTGAATAATTACTTCTCTTAGGAATATACATGTTGCCCATCGCAAAATCAACAACAAACATAAAATATCTACCTAAATCATTATTTCCCCAAAATGAAGTTGCATAATTCAAAGCTTTTGAACTCTGAGAACTTGCATAGATACCTGAGCCGAATAAATTTCCTGTAATGTGTACAGATGTAGGAGGACGAGTTCTTAGCCCTAAACGAAGTACTGATAACAGGTTAGATGGATTAGATCCGTGCCATAATTCTTTGATATTACTTAACTTACGACCATAATTATCAAACGCCTTTGACATCTCTTCTACATCTACCTGCCAAACTTTAACAAGCTTCATCCTCGACGTTCGATGATGATTTCTGTTCAAAGATTCTTTAAACTTTTTGTTAATCCTATCAATAATTTTGCCATCATTAACGAGAA
>Ga0208905_1001782_pt1 | contig 10655 bp, 18 predicted proteins | sample AntAceMetag02UKS_FD_184776 | JGI IMG/M metagenome (GOLD analysis project Ga0208905, IMG submission 184776) | Saline lake microbial communities from Ace Lake, Antarctica - Antarctic Ace Lake Metagenome 02UKS (SPAdes) (version 2) | ecosystem: Environmental > Aquatic > Non-marine Saline and...
CGTGGACGTCACCATAAAATCAGCCATGATTATTCGCCTCCACCCTCGCCGCCGAGTTCCGTCTTCGTGTTCGCCCAGGTCTCAACCGCAGTAACGATTGCATCGTCCTCGTAGCTGAAGATAACCATCTCAGCCCGGTCCAGCGTCAGGTAGAAGATCTCTGAGTTGTTCCCGCACTTAAACCGGGCGTGGAAGAGATCATCGGTCGGGTCGTGGCTTTCGGTTGCGTCCGTGAATGCCGGGGCCGGGATGCTCAGGTTTTCGATTAGGTTCACATAGCCATAGGGAACGTTTTCCGAGCTGCCGACCGGCGTTGCTATCCGCACGGTTGCGGTCTTCTTCCCGTCGCCGTCCAGCATCTTGGTCACATAGGAATACTCACTCTCGGTCTGTTCCACGCTGCCGAAGCTGAAAGGGTCGGTCAGGATATCCGTGACAAGAGCGATGTGCTGGACAAGCGTAAGCTGTGCCGGAAAAGTCAGAAGGGCACGCTTCACCGTGGCGGTTGGGGTAAATTCAGTCATAGAATATCACCTCAGAAAGAAAGGGCCAGAAGGCCCCCTCAGGCCAGTGCCTCCTGCGTATCGGCCCATGCTTCCACGGCGGTCAGGATAGCATCAGCTTCGTAGCTGGTCAGGCGGGTCGTTTCACGGCCAAGAGTGACGTAGTAGATCTCGTCTCCGTTCTCCTCGGTCTGGGTGAGCTTTACCCGTGCGGTGAAGACATCGTCTGACTGGTTGCGTTCGATGGTCGCTCCCTCACCGCAGGCGGTTGCTACGGCATCAAGAGCCCCATTGGTGACAATCTCGGTCACAGCCTGCGTATACGCGGCGGCCGACGGGACCTTCATCGTGACATCGCCGAGCTTGTTGAGTTCGGCGTCGTAGATCACGAACTTCACAGTGTACGCCTGTGAAGCAATCTCTGCACTGTCCGCTCCGGGTTTGTTGCTTACCAGATCGGTAAGAACGGTCCCGAAGGTAGTCACGTCCACGATGGGAGCAGTGTGCCCCCGTTCCGCGGACTTAACAATCTGGGTCTGCGTAAAATTCGCTGCCATTTTTCTGTTCTCCTCCCCGGTAGTGTGAGAGCCGGCACAACAAACGATCGCAGAAAGAGATTCATCAAAGAATCATTCATCTTCCGTCACACGTTAGCCGTCCTCACCTGCCGGGGTTACTATTCTGTTGCCGTCTGGTGTGGATACGCCGGCCCACCCCCGGCCATCCCCGACCACCAATAAACTCAGGTCCGGGCATCGGGAATACTGCCGCCAGCACAGACCCGGGCAAAGCCTTCATTCTGTTTTTCGGGCCACTCACAACAATTCCCTTCCACCACCTGGGCAGGCCGGTATATCCACCGACTCTTCCAATCTGCATTCATGACTGAAAAGGGACTAAAGGAACTGGTCTTCGAATCGCATCGGATGCTCGCCGAGCAGAGTGTTCATCTGCGGTGGATCTGTACCACCCTCGAAGAGATGAAAAGAGAAACGGACGGGCTTGAAAACCGGGTCCGTCACCTGGAAAGCTGGCAGGATCGACACGCCGGCCGGGAACGGAGACTGGCCGGGGCCGGTGGTGTCGCCGGCGCTGCCATGGGAACGCTTGCCGGGAGTGTGCTCTCGTTATTGGATTTGGTTAAATGAAGACAGGGATAAATCAGATAGCACCGGAACAAAAAAAGAACGGGAACCCTCTCTATTATACTATATATACCGTACTGAGAGTACTCTATACAGTACAGTATAAGCATCTGTCTTCTTTTTATTTCCGCGATGGTTTCATGTCGAATGAGGGGGTTCTGCGGCGTAAAAATTTTTCGGAGAGTGAACGTATCCTGAAGAGTCGTGGCTATTCAGGGAGTGATGTCATCTGAGCAGAAAAGAACTGCATGATCCAGCCACGACCACGGTTCGGGCAGAGAGAAAGGCCCTGTTACTTGCTGAGAAACTGGGCATCAATAAATCTCTCGTCTTTCGAAGAGCTCTTGACGCGGCCATTTCTGAGGGACTCAACGATACAAAAAAATCAGTTTCTCACGGGATGGTCCAGGAAGCCCGTGATTATTTTGATCTGCTGGTATCCTGCCACCGGGCAAAAGATCAGGAAGAGCACAGGGCCATTGAAACATACAGAACGGAATGTGAAGTCCGGGAAAAAGAGAGTGAGGAAATACAGCAGGCCGAACGTGACGCAGAACGCCGGAACCTCAGGATCAGAGAGCTAGAGGAAGAGAACCGTGCCAGTCATGCAGCAATGACTGACAACTGGACTGAGAACTTTGCGACAGGTGCCGACAGACTGATTGACGACGAAACTGTGCTGATATACCGTGATAAGTGTCTCCGGCTTCGAAATGACCCGGATAATGGAACAGCTTTCAGAGAACTGATTGTCACCATCAGCGGGCAGGCAGAATTTACAGACGGCCTTTCCCTGTCGGATCTCACAACGGTCGTTCTGGATTATATCACAGAACGGGCCTATCAGATCGAAAATCCTGATGAAGAGATGGAGGAAGAAGATGAAAGCAACGGGAACTGATACCAACCGGAATCCGGTGAAACGTGTATAAGACGCCAGCCTCACACCTTTTTTGGCGAGGGGCCCCCGTCCAGAATTGCTCCCTTACTATAAAATCGGTGAAAATCCCCTACTTCATTCCTTTCTCCAGAAGATACTCCGCTAAGAGCTGAATCTGCCGTTCATCAGCAACGTTATCTTCCCATTCCTTCCGTATAGGATCTGCCTCATCGTAGAAATCCGGCAGTTCCTCCAGCAGGCCTGAACATGATTCCTCACAGAAGCGTTTTATGCCCAGCATGATACCGGCACAGTACTCCCGGGACTGATCAACCATGCCCCGTTTGAAATACATATTCATCTCTTCAATATATTCGTCAAGGATCTCCTCCAGCATCTCATACGCACGTTCACAGGGTTCAATATAGCCATCGCGGGTCGAACCGGAAGTATCCCAGACGTCCTCAATCTTCGGGTAACTAAGATCATCAGCAAGACTCTCAGCTATCATCTCACTATCGACGTCCTCAAGAAACTCCCGCGCCAGTTCTTCAGCTCTGGCCGCAATCTCCGGGGAGGAACGGACCAGTTGCATGAGGATCTGTCTGGATTTTCCTGAAGGCAGGGTATCTAAGAGGGGTGTGGGCAATGGTATTTTCGTGCCGGTCATAGCATACTGTCGGGGTGAGACAGATATAGTTTTTGTGGAATTTCAGAGTAGTAACTATCATGGTTCAGCGTCGTGCATGTTGCAACGAAGAGAATGTACAAATAGAGACCATAAAATTGTAAGAATCCGATGAAAAAACGTTGAAATTGAATAGACACCAGAAAAATTTCTCAGATGACCGGATGTCCCGAATCCGTGAAAGTAGTTCATCAAAGTAATTGCCGGCGCCACCACGTTTCAGACGTTCATCGTCCATAGTGAAGCCCTTGACGATGTATTCTTTCAGTCGCTGAGTGGCCCAGATACGAAAACGGGTAGCAATATGGCTTTTTACCCGGTATCCTACTGATATAATCATATCAAGATTATAATAATCAATATGTCTTTGTACATCTCTCTCAGCTTCACGACGAACTGACAAGAATTTCTTGTGAGTTGCCTCAGGTTGAAGTTCACCTTCTTTGTAAATATGTATAATATGCTGGCTGATGTTTTGCTGGGTTGTCTGAAACAGTTCTGCCATCAATTGTTGCGTTAGCCAGACGGTTTCATTTTCAATCCGAACATCTATTTTAATTTCTCCGTCTTCACTATCATAAACCAAAAAATGTCCTGTTCCATTGATTTCAGATTTCATTGATTTTCTCTATACCTAAAAATTACCTTGGTCTGTTTCTGTTTTGAGTCAATAACGGCGGACAGTTTTTTATAGGGATAAACTGAAATTTTGTCATTGTGTAGTTGTGGAATACATTGTTATTTGTACATTTTTATCCCAAAAACTACAGGAACAGGTGGTCATATCTGTCTTACCGCTTACAAACCCTCACAATCCGCTCACCGGCCGTTCCGTCGCCGAAGGGATTTTCCCACTCGCCCCGGGGCCGGGCCATCATGGTTCTGACCGCTTCCTGTATCCGCTCCGGACTGGTTCCGGCGAGGATGTTGGCTCCGACTTCAACGGTCTCCGGGCGTTCGGTATTGTCCCGGAGGGTGCTTTTATTGGTTGGAACAACCACCGGAGTATTTGAGGCTGAAAGGAGCACTCTCCGAAGGATGTTTCAATTAGTATTATCTTTTTGAAAGCTAATGATATTCTATCGGTGAACGTATGAAAACATTTACTGCTGTTCTCTACTCAGAGGAGGATATGTATATTGCAGAATGCCCGGAAGTTGGGACCGTCAGTCAGGGTAAAACAGTAGAAGAAGCCGTAGCAAACCTTAGAGAAGCTACAGAGTTATATCTTGCTGAATTCCCACCCCTCCGGCGTGAGAATCGTGCACCCGGCGACGGATGCACAGATTTTCCGTTAGAGGGGAACAGAAAACCCATATTCACAACGTTTGAGGTGGCTGTGGGTGCCAATGTTTAAACCGATTTCTGGTGAGAGAGCGATAAAAATTCTTGTGAAAGAATATGGGTTTGTGGTTAGTGGTCAGGCCGGAAGCCATGTGCGTCTCTCAAAAAAACGTGCATGAAACGAATGTTTCAGGCACTGTTTGATGAAAATGGGCTCATCATTTTCATGTTAAGACACCAGACGGGAAGGTGGGGACTGTTGTCCCGCTACATAACGAGCTAAAAAAGGGTACGCTTCGTGGCGTCCTGAAACTGGCGAAGATCGATCCGGACGATTTTGCCCGGCATTTATAGCCGTTCCTTTTTTTCACCCGGACCTCGTTCACACAATCCCACAATCCGATCGCCGGCCGTTCCGTCGCCGAAGGGATTTTCCCATTCGCCCCGGGGCCGGGCCATCATGGTTCTGACCGCTTCCTGTATCTGCTCCGGACTGGTTCCGACGAGCATATTTGCTCCGACTTCAACGGTCTCAGGTCGTTCGGTATTTTCACGAAGAGTCACACAGGGCGTCCCTAAGATACAGGACTCTTCCTGAAGCCCACCGGAATCGGTGAGCACACACGCAGCGTGGGCCTGGAGCTTGAGGAAGGCCAGGTAGCCCACGGGCTGGCATAGAGTAATTATTGGGTGGTGGTCTCGTCTAGCATCTGCCTGATTGATTTGTTTTTCTGGTGTGTCCGGGTCGGTCAACAGTTCCGGCATGATGCTAAAAGACTCCATCATCTTACGGGTCCGGGGATGCATAGGAAAGATGACAGGGAGCCCGTGTTCCTGAGACACAGCTGTAAGGCCTGCAAAAATCCTGGCCAGGCGTTCTCTGCTGTCCACGTTCTCTGCCCGGTGTGCCGTTACCAGGAAGTAACCTTTATCCGTAAGTTCCATATCGGTGAGGACATTACAATGACGTTCTGCAAGTTTGCGGTTCTGGATGACAGCATCGACGACCGTGTTGCCGGTCACAATGATCTTTTCTTCGGGTATGCCTTCGCTTCGCAGATGCTCCCGGGCTCCGGTCGTCGGGGCAAAGAGGTAATCAGAGATGTGGTCGGTGAGCACCCGGTTGATCTCCTCGGGCATGGTCCGGTCAAAACTCCTGAGCCCGGCCTCCACGTGGCCCGTTTTGATGTGGAGTTTCGCCGCCGCAAGGGCACCGGCGAGGACGGTATTGGTATCGCCCTGTACGAGTACCACATCCGGCTCTTCCTTTAACAGCACCTCCTCAATCCCGGCCAAAATTTTCCCGGTCTGTTCCCCATGCCGCCCGGACCCGGTATCGAGATTATATGTTGGGGCTGGCAGTTCCAGCTCGTCGAAGAAGGCCCTGTCCATCTCATAGGAATAGTGCTGGCCGGTGTGGAGGATGAAAAAGTCTGTTTCAGTCGCCTGACAGGCCCGGATAATGGGTGACATTTTGATTATTTCGGGGCGGGTGCCCAGTATTATGGCAATCATATCCAGTGAAGTGATTTTTGTTGTGATGGGTTATGAGTATTCGTATTTTTCTGGGGGGTTTGAGTTGGAACCTGTCACCGGTGTGTATTTTACCTTACAATCTGCCGTATTTTTTATGTGCCTGCTCTATTGTCATAAGATCATGGATTCGAACAAGATAGTTTTTGGTATCTATCATATATATTGCAGTGAAGGTCCTTTCAATCTGAAGTCTGTAGATTTCTATTTCCTTTTCAGGGTGTAAATTTTCTTTGTCGCCACCGGAGCCCGGCCATGGATTCTTTTCAGGATTTTCAAGTGTATTGAACAGAATTCTCCGGATTTTTTCCGGCAATTCGTTGATGGCTTCTATTGACTTCTGTTTAACAACAACCCGGAAAATCACACTTTTATCTCCGAAAGTGGTACAAAATTATCTTCCTGCAGAGAACGCGAAACTTCTTCCACAAGCCGGCGCTTTTTGCGCAATTCAATCATCTCAGCGAGAAGATCATCATACTTCTGGTCAGCAGCTCTCATCTCCACAAGTTCCTCATGAAAATGACGAACCCATTTTCACCAAACAGTGCCTGAAAGATTCATTTCACGCACGTTTTTTCCAGACCTTTTCGGTGACGGGTATTTGGAAAAATATCTCCCAAAATCTCCTCATTTTGAGGCTGAATTTCATACAACACTCTCATTCGGACAATAGAACTCGTATTTTACCCACAAAGAGAGTCCAACTGTCAAATTCAATTCCGACTATTTTGGATATTTTAGGGTCATAAAGCATCTCTATAGGCCAGCTGTCAAACTTAGGATTCATAGGAATCTTTGGCACCATCCGGAAAAAATGAGTGATTCCAGAGGGAACTCCCATGCTCAGGAAATGTACCTTACGACAGATAGTCCAGAATCGGGTCAAGATGACGATAACTAATCAGGTGTCCAATTGAACGGTCCTGATCGGTATCGCCCCCGTATACAACAAACGATTGTTCAGGGGGGTTTTCCGATAATCGGTTCCAGTACGAAATGTCTTTAAAATAATCAGTATTCGGAGTCCTGCCCGATTTTATCTCCACCGGGATGAGATCCGTTCCATGGTACTCAATCATGCAGTCAATTTCATGGCCGGTTTTGTCCCGCCAGAAATACAGGTTACTCTCCATGGCCTGGTTATATCGACATTTCAGAAATTCCATCAGAATGAGTCCTTCAAACAGACCTCCCTTGAGCGAGTGATACCGGAGTTCTTCAGGATCCCTGATTCCTGCCAGATAAGCAGCAAGTCCCGGATCAGTGAAATAGAGTTTAGGCATCTTTATGAGCCGTTTGTTGAAATTTTTATGATGGGTTCTCGTCAGAACAACCAAAAATGATGTTTCAAGCAACGATAGCCACTCTTTGGCAGTATTATGACTGATACCACAGTCATGGGCAAGCGATGACACATTAATAATTTGCCCGTTTCGATAGGCACACATCTTCAGAAAAGTCTGAAACACTGAAAGATTCTGGACCTGCTTTAGGCTCCGAAGATCCCGTTCCAGGTACGTCTGTACATAGGACGCATAGAAATCGGTAGGTTCTGCAGCCGTTGAATACAACCGGGGGAACAACCCGGTATACAGATAATCTTCATACTGATCAAAACCTATCCCTCCGGCGGTGAGCTCTTTCATTGAAAGCGGAAGAAGCCGGATAATACCGACCCGTCCGGCAAGTGACTGGGAAATCTGCTCCATCATCAGAAAATTCTGTGAACCTGAAAGGATAAACTGACCGGGCGTGTTCTCTGCATCCATGATACCCTGAAGATATGAGAACAACTCCGGAACCCGTTGAACTTCATCAAGAATAGCCCCTTTGTCATCAAACTGACCAAGAAAACTACGTGGATCTTCAGTGGCAAACGCCCTCGTATCAGGATCCTCTAACAATACGTAAGGTTTATCCGGGAATGCCGCTTTTACCAGAGTTGTCTTTCCTGACTGACGAGGCCCAACGACAACGACAGCAGGAAATCCTTTTGCCAGAGATTGGAGCTTTGCTTCAGCCTCTCGTTTGATATAGGTCACCACGATTACACACACTTCTGGACAAATTGTAAATGCCAATGCCAATTTGTCCAATATTTACTGATATCGTAGTAGATACACATAAGAGTTTTGGTGCATCAAAATACCTATACGGATGATCTGCTCTGTTCTTCACCCACATCATTAAAAGAGAAAAGGGATTTTCGCCCTGTAAATGACTCACAATTACGGGGTGATGGAAAAACCGGTCGAAAACTCTCAATGGAACCTTAAGATCGCTCTGTTCAACGAACTATCACAGATCTGTTATAAAAATGACAACCCCATTTTTATCAAAACCAGTGTGAGGCTGGCGCCTCATACCCGTTTATCATGAAATGCTTTGCATTTTGATTGTTTTGGGACGGATGCCCAATAGTATGGTTATCTTGGGAATTATATGAGTTTTTTGTTGCGGGAGGTTATGAGTGTTCGTATTTTTGGGGGGGTTGTTTGACTGAGTTTTGGATTATATGGGTGGTGTTTGAGTTGGAGATCCCTCTGTATCTGTTTCGATTATGACACTGGACTCGTGTCATTGACATGCCATTTATCCGACTGTATGAGATTTTCATCTTTCAGGATGAAATATTGGAATTGGTACACGACCGTTTGTTCGCGTTAAAAATCATCAAGATCGAATGCTACATAGCCATGTTGACGTAAAACTTCCTTTCCCTCTATCTTCTTTGCCACAAGCCCATAGTATTCCCGGCGTGAACCATTGTTCCACTGAACGAAACCGGACTTTTTCTTTAGGTTTGCAAGCACCCTTCTGGCATCTCTCTCATTGAGCATCTTCCATTTGCATTCAACAAAAAGAATGTCCTTCGTGTCCTGATTTACTACAACGCTATCGATCTCCTGTTCATTATGCCACCATCGTTTCACCTCAGTAAAAGAAAATGGAAGCGGTAGTTCTTTCAGACGTATCTGTTCACTAACAAGACGTTCGAATTCTTTTCCGTAATAGGTGTTGAGCTGAGGGGAGATTTGTGAAAACACTTCGTCCACAAGACCAATTTCAAGATCGGATCGATTCGGATATACAAACCGGAACCAAAACCTGAAGAACGGATCATTTATTTCATAGATTCCTCGTTTTCTCTTCCCAAGAGGTATAATATGCTCAATAATATGAAGATTTTCGAGCACTGAAAGATATTTTGAGAGATTGCCTTTCTCGATTCCCGTGACAGATGCAATCTCCCCCTGTCTGGTATACCCAAGTGAGAGATATTTAAGTATCAGGCTGTATACTTTTGGCTCACGGAACTCTTCTTTTAGTAAGATCCTCGGTTCATTATAGAGAACTTCTCCTTTTGTGAGGATCATCTGCCTGATATTTTCATCAACACTTAATTGACCGTCAAATTTTTGAAGATAAAAAGGCACACCTCCGCATACTGCCCAGATTCTGAACAGATCTGCGGTATCATAATTGCTGAAAAAATGTTTCAGATGCTTAAATGCCATTGGAGATACATTCCACTCTCCTGTCCGTCGACCATATAAGGGACTTTTATAACTCAATACTTCTGTTTCCATCATCCCCATCGATGAACCACAGATTATGAGAAATATATTCGTATTTACAAGTAGTTCATCCCAGATTTTCTGGAATACGGAAACGATGCCACGATTGATTTCAATGAGATAGGGAAACTCATCAATGGTAATGACAATCTTTCTGGTGCCTATTTCCTGTGAAAGATAGCTGAACAGATCATACAAAGACGACACATCAAGGTCTGAGAAATATTCCTTTCCGGTCAGATTCCGAAACTTCGATTTCATCTCATTGATATTTTCTTTCATACTGTCGTTGGTGCACAGGATGTAGACTCCTTCTTTGTCCTCCATAAATTTTTTTGTAAGTTCGGTTTTTCCAATTCTCCGTTTCCCGTAGAGTACAATCATCTGGGGAGCGTTTTCTGCATATTTTTGACTGAGAAAATGAAGTTCTGATTTGCGGTTGATGAAAAGTTGTACCATAAGTAGTATACTTTGCACACAACTATTTAACGATTGTGTGGTGGGTTTATTCCAAGTAGCATGATTTGTTGTAGAGCGGGTATGATACTTTGCCCACAACTTCAGCATTTACCGCCCGGATGGTTGATTTTATGGTGATCTGCAGACAATACATTCAATGGAACGATTACATTTAACAGCGTTGAGGGGACAGATGGACATTAAACCTAGATTCCCGCAAATTCATAACGAGTCACATTCAAAATGGCTGGATTTCGACTTAAATAATAAACGGGGCAAATATCATTGATGGTTATAATCACAATCGTTATGTGTTAAGTGCAACACATAACGGAGTTCGATGTTTTCAGAACACTAGCGATATATCATCCAAATGACAATCAAACATAAATTATGCTTCTTTTTTTCCACATAGTTATGTGTTGCCGGGAATGCAGGATTAAAACATTGCATGAGATCAGAATCCTGGGATTAGATCTGCTGATAAAAAACCTGGGACCGGTAGATGCCATCCGATTTATCCAGAGTTATTTGCTATGAGAACCACTTCGCGATTTGTCATCAAACAACGCCTGAAATATT
>Ga0208905_1001790_pt1 | contig 10624 bp, 12 predicted proteins | sample AntAceMetag02UKS_FD_184776 | JGI IMG/M metagenome (GOLD analysis project Ga0208905, IMG submission 184776) | Saline lake microbial communities from Ace Lake, Antarctica - Antarctic Ace Lake Metagenome 02UKS (SPAdes) (version 2) | ecosystem: Environmental > Aquatic > Non-marine Saline and...
ATAGCGTGATGGCTATGACGGCAACTCTGGATCATAATATTGAAACAGAGGATATGGGAACCGGGATCATCCGATTCCGCAATGGAATGCTGGGAACCGTGGAAGTAACAATGAATATTTATCCACGTAATTTAGAGGGTTCCATCACCGTAATGGGAAAAAATGGAACTGTGAAAATAGGTGGAATAGCAGTAAACAAAGTTGAGCACTGGGAATTTAAGGATTATGATGATGATGATAAACTTATTCAGCAATGTGACACTAATCCGACCAGTGTATATGGTTTTGGTCATCAGGGATATTTGAAAAATGTGATTGATGTACTGCATGGTATTGGTGAACCGGAAACAGATGGTAGAGAAGGCAGAAAATCACTTGAGATTATCCTGGCAATGTATGAATCTGCGAAAAATGGCAAACGCGTGCCATTACCATTGAAAATTTAAGAGAGGTAAAAATTGTTAGTTCAAGAGTATTTTAAAAGCAGGACAGACTTGTTAAAAGCAGGTTTAAAAGAATATTTACCTGCCAAAGACGAATATCCTCAGAATCTGAATGAAGCAATGAATTATGCTGTGTTCAGTGGGGGGAAAAGGCTCAGACCCATATTGTTTTTTGCTACTTATGAGATATTAATGGGTAGAAAAAATCTTAACCGATTGAACAGGGTTTTACCGGCAGCAGTAGCCCTGGAATTGGTGCATAATGCTTCTCTGGTGCATGATGATCTGCCCAGTATGGATAATTCACTGGAACGGAGAGGATTGCCATCAGTGCATGCAAAGTATTCTCCTGCAACTGCAATTCTGGTTGGAGATGCTCTTATAACTAAGGCTTTTGAGGTTTTGACGGATATAAAAAACCGTACTCATGCTGTAAAATGCATAGATGTACTCACAAGAGCGCTTAGTACGCGGGGCATGATTGGTGGTCAGGCAGTAGATCTGATTTCCCAAAACAAAAAAATAAATATTAATGTCTTGAAATATATCCATATGAAAAAGACCGGTGCCTTACTTCAAGCAGCTATAGAAATGGCATGTGTTTTAAATGACACAGAAGAAAATCTTACAATAACTTTAGGAAATTATGCTTTGAACCTTGGACTTGCCTATCAGATAGTAGATGATGTGCTGGATGAAGTGGGAACCTATGAAGTACTTGGCAAGGAACCAGGCTCTGATGCTCGAGGTAATAAAGCAACTTATCCCAACCTGATTGGTCTTGAAAAATCCAAAAAAATCGCCGAAAAGCTTCTGCGGGATTGCTATAATCTTATCAAAAATATGGAAGGCAATGAGGTTTTGATTGAGTACATCAACCAGGTGAAGGAACGCTTACCATAGGAAGTATTGAATATTGAGCTATTTAAAAATAATTCGACCTTTTAATCTTTTATTTGTGGGTTTGTGCATTGCTTTTGGTGCTTTTTATCCAGAATACAGGATCTCTGGAATCTGGATAATTATTTCCGCGGTTCTTTCAGGGATTTTTGTCGCTGCTGCGGGTTATACCGTGAATGACTATTATGATATTGAAATAGACAGAATAAATAAGCCGGAGAGAGTGTTACCATCAGGTTCTATGAAAAGTAATAATGCTCTGATATACAGTATCACTCTATTCCTGATAGGAATAGTATTATCCTATTTTACCAAGAGTATCATCTGTCTTTTAACAGCCTTTATAAATTCCATGTTTCTATTTCTATATGCCAGATTTTTTAAACGGGAATTTATTGTAGGTAATCTGCTGGTAGCTTATGCATCTGCTTCATGCTTTATCTTTGGCGGAATAGCTGGAAAAAATATAGAAAACAGCTTGATAATCGCATTTTTTGCTTTTTTCTATACTTTTCTGAGAGAGATTGTCAAAGACCTGGAAGATATCAAAGGAGATAGTTTTGCAGGAGCAAGTACAATAGCAATTCGCTGGGAAAAAAAGAAAGTTGTTAGTATTTGTCTCATCCCTGTTCTGGCGATAATTGCATTCACTTCGTATCTATTCATTCTGAAGGGTTTGGCAAATTCTCAATTTATCCTTTTACTTTTCTTTGTGATTTTGCCATTACTGATATTTTACCGTATCATAGCTTCACAAAGCAAGGTGGAAATCTATAATAAAATATCCCGATTAATGAAACTTGATATGCTTGTTTTATTGATCATATTTGCAATAGGAAGATTTATATGAATACTTATAAGCGGTTAGTTGAAATGTCCCGTAACCAGGCAAACTACTTTTGTCTGTTCGATCCCGATAATCTGAGTGCCGAAGAAGCAAAAGAATACGCTGTAAAAAGTGAAGAAAATGGGGCAGATGGCATCCTGGTGGGTGGCAGTCTGATGTATAGGGACAGTTTTGAAGAGAATTTAAAAATCATCAAAGAAGCAGTTAAAAACATTCCGGTTTTAATATTTCCAGGACTGTTCAATTTCGTTTCACCCTATGCTGACGCTTTGCTCTTGCTTTCCGTAGTATCCTCAAGAAATGCGCAGATGCTGATCGGTGAGCAGGTGAGAGCAACACCGTTGATAAGGAAATATGGAATTGAAGCGATAGGTACCGGATATCTGCTCATTGATGGTGGGAATAATTCATCTGTGCAATATATGAGTCACAGTATGCCGATTCCACATGCCAAAGATGATATCGCTGCGGTTCATGCTTTAGCAGCACAATATATAGGGATGAAGATCATCTATATGGATGCTGGTAGTGGAGCCAAAACACCAATCTCAAACAGCATGATCGCTCAGGTGAAATCAGATATCGAGATCCCTCTTATTGTTGGTGGAGGAATTCGAGATCCTGAAACTGCTGCCCAAAAAGCAATCGCTGGAGCAGATTTCGTGGTAACCGGTAATATTCTGGAAAAGGGATTCGATATCCACTTGATCAGGGAATTTGCCCGGGCAATCCACAGTTGTAAAAGAAAATGATAGATATTCACACCCATCTGCTGCCAGGCGTTGATGATGGCAGTTCTTCACTTCAGCAGACTATCGAGCAGCTCAGAATTATGACCCAGGCTGGGGTAAAAAAAGTTTATCTGACTCCACATTTTATGCGAAACTTATATCATAACACAAAAGAAGTGATCCTGCCGGTTTTTGATAATTTGAAGAAAGAAGTAGAAGCTGTAGGACTAAATATCCAGCTTGTACTGGGAAGCGAGTTTTTTATTGATAATCATGCCGCTGAAACTATTCAGGCTGAGGAACTTACTTTAGGTGACAGCTCATATGTGCTCTTTGAAAGTATGCTGCAGCAAATACCCGCAGATATATTTGAACAGACCTATCAATTGCAGAAAGCGGGTTATAAACTGATTATGGCACATCCGGAGCGTTATGCAGATATTATCAGGAAGCCTGACCTTGTGGAAGATTTTCTGCATCGTGACATTTATCTTCAAATTAATGCTGGCAGTTTACTGGGAATGTATGGCAGGAATGTCCAACACACTGCTTTTGGTCTGTTAGAAAAAGGCTATGTTCACTTTATTGCCTCAGATAATCATGGAGATCATCAGGAATCTGTGCTGGCAGTTGCCTATCAGCTTGTGTCACATGATTTCGGAGATAAGATCGCTGATGAGTTATTTAAAAATAATCCTGCCAGGATAGCTTCAGATGAAAAAATTGAATTGATCAATCATTGGAGATTGCCTGGTAAACCTAAATCTTTCTGGTCAACTCTTAAGACCTTTTTTACTGGTTATGAATAAAAAATTACTTCTCACTGGTGCCACGGGTTTTATCGGTCGTCATATTGCGCAGCAGCTCAGTATGAAGAAACATGATATTACTCTACTTGTCCGTCCACAAACAAATAAAAAAAGACTGGTTAATTTACCAGAAAAAGCAGAAATAATACCTCTGGATTTAAGAAATATTTACAAATTAAAAAAAATACTCACCGAAAATACTTATGATGCGATAGTCCATGCAGGAGCAATCAGAAATAGACCTCAGACCAAGGCTGATGACTATTTAAAGGCAAATGTGCAGTCAACTGAGCAATTAGCACTTCATGCAATAAAAAATCAGTCAAAGTTCATATTTTTTTCCTCAGTTGGCGTATTTGGCAGCGTCCCGGTGAGTTTACCTCCCGAGGAAGATACTCCACGTGTTGGTGATAATCTATATCATCAAAGCAAAATTCAGGCGGAAGCAATTATCAACCGTTATGTGCTTTATGGACTTAATTCAGTAATTATCAGACCTGCAATTACCTATGGTACCGGAGATTTCGGGTTCCCTTACAGTCTGATAATGATGATTGATAAAAATAAAATCCTGTTACCAACTAATGCTCCCAGTATTCACCTGGCAAATGTGGATCTGCTTGTATTAGCTGTTCAGTATTTACTCCAGAATGATTATAAGTCAGGTAAGATATATAATATTGCTGACCGCAATCCAGTAGATTTATTAACTTTGGCAGATACGATCAGTCAGGAGTTAAAAGGAAAGGAATTCAATAAAAGGCTAATTATTCCGAACTGGTTTTTTAATACAGCTGCCAGACTTGCCGGATTACTTGGTAATAAAGCCTGGCAAAGTCGTTTCCAGTTATTCAGCAAAAGCTGGTTTTATAATGTAGACGCAGCATATGAGGATTTAAAACTAAAGAATATAGAAACCACAGCAGGGATCAGGAGTACAATAGAATGGTACAAGAAAATCAAGCAATTCAAAAAGAATTAATCGAGAAATATGATGAAGGACTGGGAACTGTCTATGAACGTTTCCGGTTGAATTATATTTTTGAGCGTCTGATCTCAAAGTGGGATATAAAAAAGACACTGGAATTTCCTCTTTATGGCATGACAGGAGTAGATGGTATTAATTCAGTATATTTTGCTCAGCAGAATATTGATGTAGAACTGGTGGATACTGATCAAGAGAGACTGGAGCAGGTGAAAAGTTACTGGAAGCTATTAGGACTTGACCATAAATTGACCAGTCATTATTGCTCTCAAAGACAATAATTATGATTTCGTCTGGAATTTCGCTGCTCTCTGGTTTTATCATGATGCTGATAGTATCATTAATCGTATGATAGACCTTTCACATAATCTGGTGATGATCTCAGTTAATAATGTAGTTCAGCCCGGCTATCCTTTACGCAAGTATATCCTGGATAAGGAATTTTTCATCAAAAATGATATTGATACCCGCTGGGTAAATATGGCTAAGATCAAAAGCATTCTCAGAACCAAGGGGATGGAAATCCTAGATGAAGGCGTATTCGATACTCCACCCTGGCCCGATACATGTTTACCTGTAGATGAGTTGAAAAGAAAACTGGGTTTTAAAATTGAAAGCAATAAAAAATCTGACTGGCTCTGGTCAATGATGGCATGGTATGCTGGTGAAGATCCTGATTTGGAAAATAAAGTAAAAAAATTCATGTTCATCGAGGATTCGCCACTTCCTCAGTTCATTAAACAGTTCTGGTCACATCACCGCTATATCATTGCTCGTAAAAGGAATTATGAAAAATAAAATTAATCTGATAGCCGGCATACTTCTGGGTTTGGTTTTTCTGATCATCTGGCTGAACATGGTAGATTGGAATATTCTCATCGAGTATTTCAGGAATTATGATCTAAGTTTGATCCCGCTATTTTCGTTATTTTATATTCTGGCATACATTCTGCGAAGCTGGCGCTGGAAAATTATCCTCAAACCTGAATTCAATATGAGTATTTTCTACGCTTTCAAAGTATTTATGTCAGGTATGCTGGTAAACTATCTAATTCCTGTCAGGGCTGGAGAATTGGCAAAATCGATTATCTTAAAAAATAAAAACCAGATCCCTGTTTCCAAAAGCCTGCCTTCCATTTTTATTGATAAACTCACTGACCTTTTTCCGATTCTGCTGATAATAATCCTGATACCTTTATTAACCGTGCAAATTAATCGGTTACTGATGATCATTATTATTCTGATTCTACTTATTCATCTCACTTCTGCTGTTTGTTTTCTTCACAGTCAAACACCCGCAAAAGGCATTTAATATTCTCATTGGGTTAGAACGAATAGCTCCAGCTTCCTGGCGACCAAAACTGCATCAATTCTTCTCTGATTTCATTGCCGGAATGGCTATCATGCAAGGAAGATTATCTGCGTATCTACTTATCTATCTCATCACTCTGGCAGCAGTATTTTCTGAAGCATTATATGTCTATTTTGTTTTCAAAGCTTTCGGTGCAGAAACCACTTATTTCAGGATTTTGTTCGGCTATACATTGATGAATCTAACGTATATCCTGCCAACTCCTCCCGCTCAAATCGGGTCTAATCAGTTTATGTGGGTACTGATTTTCTCTATAGCTCTCAGCATAGATAAAAACCTTACGAGTGCAGCAGTTATATTCTCTCATCTGATCACATCCATCTGGATTTTCTTTAGTGGAATCATTTCTTTGCTTGCCTTAAAACTAAGATTTAATCAATTGGTCTCCAAAAGTAAATAAAGAAATTAATTACGAGGTAATTTTATATGAGTAATGAACAGGCTAAAACATTAGAAAGCTTGAATGCAGTCAGAAATGCGATCGTCAACGAAATCAAAAAAAATATTGTCGGGCAGGATGAAGTAATTGTTAATTTTCTTACAGCTATATTTGCGGCAGGTCACTGCCTGATCGAGGGTGTTCCCGGTCTGGCAAAAACAATGCTGGTATCTACCCTCGCTGAAGCTACTGATATGAAATTCAGTCGTATCCAGTTTACTCCGGATCTGATGCCGTCCGATATTACCGGTACTGAAATTCTGGCAGAAGTTTCAGGGGAAGGTAAAAGAGAATTTCAGTTCCTCAAAGGTCCTATATTTGCAAATATCATTCTTGCTGATGAGATCAATAGAACCCCTCCTAAAACTCAGAGTTCTCTTCTGGAAGCAATGCAGGAATATCAGGTCACGGCTGGAAATAATACTTTTAAGCTGGAAAAACCATTCCTGGTGATGGCTACTCAGAATCCTATTGAACAGGAAGGTACATATCCACTCCCGGAAGCTCAACTGGATAGATTTATGTTCAATATTCTTATTGATTATCCCAGTCATCAGGAAGAAGTGGACATTGTAAAACAGACTACTGTTAATAGAATTTCTGGAATTAAAAAGGTTATTGACGCCAAAGACATTGTCACTTATCAGAATTTCATCCGACAAATCCCTGTTAGCGACCACGTTATGGAATATGCTGTTAACTTAGTGCGTGCCACCAGACCTGTTAACGCCGAATGCCCTGATTTTATTAAAACATGGGTTAGCTGGGGTGCTGGTCCCAGAGCGTCGCAATATCTGATTATTGCTGCCAAAACAAGGGCTGCTCTGGATGGAAGACCCACTCCTTCAATTGATGATGTTAAGCAGGTTGCTCATATTGTTTTAAGGCATCGCATCTTAGTCTCATTTGCCGCTGAAGCTGAAGGTTTGGATACTAATAAAATCATCACTAAATTATTAGAAACTATTAAATAATAATATTTTAGCTAAGAATAAGGCAGAAAAATTTAGTAATTTTTCTGCCTTATTTTATTTTTTACTTGCACAAAATTTTCAAAAATGAAAAAGTTGTATTGTGTTTAGTAATTGTTTTAGTAATCTTTGATATGTGGAATATTTTTTTGCATAAAGTTATTTTTTTGCTATACTATAATTAATAGTATGGAATGGAGATAATAGATGAAAGCTAAAACTGTGATTTTATTTTCAACACCAACGTGCAGTTGGTGCAAAAAAATGAAAGATTATCTAAAGAAAAACCAGATCAGATTCAAAGAGATAGATGTTTCGCGTGACGCTTCTGCGATGCGTGATATGATTAAAAAAAGTGGGCAAAGGGGCGTGCCCCAAACCTGGGTGAATAATCACCCGATTGTTGGTTTTGATAAAGAAAAATTAAAAAAGCTATTAGAAATATAGCGAGGAGGAACTATGGAAAAGAACCTGGTAAAATTTGCGAAGTTAAGCAAGGAACTCAATACTCTCTGCCAGAAAAGAGAGATCGTTACTAGAAAACAACTAAATCTTGGTCGTATTGAATGTGATCTTTTACAATATCTGCACGATTTGAATACCGCCATCTGCATGAATGATATTGCAGAAAAATTAAATGTTTCCCATAGCAGAATAACCCGCCTGATTGATGCTCTTGTAGAAAAAGGGCTTGTAGAACGTTTTGCCTCTCGTCGTGATCGCAGAAGCTGGTTGGCTAAAATCACGGCTAAAGGTAAAAGAGTCGCTGGTGAATCAATTCATGATTTAATGATAATCCAGGAAAAACTTATCGAAATGTTTCCAACTGAGAATATTGATGATATCTTTAATCATGTGATGGTATATCTCACAACATATAACGAATTATTAAGAGAAAAGGAAATTGCCCGTGCTAAATAAAGTTAAAATCACCTGGAAAGGTAATGTAAATTTCGAAGCAGATCTAGGTGGTCACAAAATAAATATCGATACCACTAAAGAAAAAGGTGGAAATGATACCGGACCAAGTCCCATGTTATTATTGCTACCCTCTTTAGCTGGTTGCAGTTCTTTTGGCGTTGTAGGTATCCTGAAAAAAATGAGGATTACTCAATACAAACTCGAAATTGACGTTGAAGCTAATAAAACCGAAGAACATCCCCAAATATATGACCGGATTGATCTTATCTATAATTTCACCGGTGAAAACCTTGATAACGCTAAATTAACAAAAGCTGTTACTGTGGCAGAAGAACGCTATTGCGGCGTATATCTTATGCTGTCAAAAACCGCTCAAATCAATACAATAATCATTAATAACGGAGTTAAAATTTAATGCGTCTTAAAATTTCATTACTTGCCATAATCTTTTTGATGGTTCTATCTTTGACTGCTGAAAATATTGAATGGCTCAATAATATAGAAGATGCCCTGCTAAGGGCAAAATCTTCTGATAAGCATGTATTCGCCTTTTTTACCGGCTCAGACTGGTGCAGCTGGTGTGACAAACTCACTTCTGAGGTTTTCGAGCAACAGGAATTCAAAAACTATGTTAAAGAAAATATGGTTATGGTTAAGCTCGATTTTCCTCGCGCTGATATACTCTCAAAAAAGCAGAAAGCATATAATAATCAACAACAGCAAAAATACAATATTCAGGGTTTTCCTTCCGTGATGATCCTGGATACTGATGGAAATGTCGCTTTACAGACAGGATATAGAGATGGTGGAGCCTTTCAATATGTAAAATTCATTAAGGAATCCCTGGAATGGAAACTGGATGAATCAAATTCCACATTTACTGATGATCAGGGTCTTGTCTGGCAGAAAAATATGGATTTAGCAAAAAAACTCGCCCAAAAAGAAAACAAGTCAATTCTGATAAATTTCACTGGCTCTGACTGGTGCGTCTGGTGCCACAGGATCAGAGATGAGATATTCTATCAAACAGAATTCGAAGATTTTGCCAATCAAAATCTCGTCTTAGTTAGATTTGATTTCCCCAAACAAATAAAACTGCCAGCCGGTGAAGAAAACTATAACATGCAAATGGCTCAAAAATTCGGTGTGAAGGGATTTCCTACTCTTTTTCTCACTGATAGTGCTGGCAATGTAATTCAAAAACTCGGCTATCAAAAAGGGGGCGCAGTTTCTTATACGGCGATGCTGCGAGACCTGATAAAATAATCCCTAGCTAATATAATTAAGGCAGGTTTTTCATAACCTGCCTTATTTTTTTATCCAGATTTATATAAACAATAACTTCCACAATAAATATCATAATATATCTATTCACATATAAATCAAACGCACAACCAGTAATAAAATATTATAGACCAAATTTATATCCTATTGCCTAAAATATTATGTAAACTTGCACCCCGCATAGATAACTGACCATATATCAATATCTTAGAATTATATGAAAGTATAAAACACCTATCAGGTGGAACAACAAAGCACAGACCCACATTTTTTTGTTAGATTGTGCTTTGTTGATACAATTGTTTTGCACTTACGGAGATGAAATTAGCTGGAATAAAGCTAAAATAACATGTGAAATTTGGGAAAAAATAAAATGATTTTAATTGACATAATTATGTACATTATTTAAGTCATACAGAATAAATATCACGGATTAGGAGAAATAATGTTTAAATATCCGCATACTCGCAGGGATGATATTGTAGATGAAATTCATGGAAAAAAGGTGTATGATCCCTATCGCTGGCTGGAAGATAGCAGTGATGAAGAAGTACTTAACTGGGATAAAGCTCAGAATGAGATATCTGAGCCATATCTTAAGGCATTACCAGCAAGAGAATATTTCTTTAATAAAATTAAAGACAGCTATTATTATGATGTTGATTCCATTCCCATCAAAGTGAAGAACGGAACGCGTTTACTTTTTATTCGGCAATTAGCTGCGGAAGAGAAATCAATATTAATGATCATGGAAGATGCAGAAAGCGTGCCTCGGGAAATTTTGAATCCTAATAAGTGGGCAGATGATGAAACTTTGGGACAATACAAAATTTCTAATACAGGACGCTATCTTAATTATGGAGTGATCAAAGGGGGTAAAGAAGACCCTGATTTCCGGATTTTGGATATTGACAGTGGAGAA
>Ga0208905_1001792_pt1 | contig 10607 bp, 12 predicted proteins | sample AntAceMetag02UKS_FD_184776 | JGI IMG/M metagenome (GOLD analysis project Ga0208905, IMG submission 184776) | Saline lake microbial communities from Ace Lake, Antarctica - Antarctic Ace Lake Metagenome 02UKS (SPAdes) (version 2) | ecosystem: Environmental > Aquatic > Non-marine Saline and...
TCGTTTGCTGTTCCCGCAAGTGTAAAAGTCTGCGAATCTAAATCAACCGCTCCCGTTCCTGCATCACCCGCAAAGTCTAAATCCTGTGCCGTTACCAAAGCATCCACATATGTTTTATTTGTTAAATGGTCGCCCGCTGTTGGTGTTGGATTTGAACTTACATAATCGTCAAATACATATCCTGCCGACTGTGTATTAGTCCAATTCCATGTCGCCAATGTCGGGTCTGCATTCGGTGTTAATGTAACTGTTAATGTTTCATCTGTATCACCACCTGCATCGCTATCGGCATCAGCCCACATATTAAAACTTGGTTGCAGATCATCAATACCTGTAGCACCCATGTTTAAATTACCACCTGTTGTTATTGATACAGGAGCCGTTGTTTCTCCTAATGGATAAAACCATAATCCTACATCAGCATCAAAAAATAATGTTCTTAGTAATGCGCCTGCAACTTGTTGGTAAATTGAAAAATCTATGTCCTCTGATCCACTTCCTACATCTGTTGCATTTACATTTATTGTTGCATTTATATCTAAGTCAGTTGCGTTTAAATCTTTAAGATTTATTATTGGTGTTGCGTTCTGAAATATTGGATTTGCCATCCATGTTTTGACACCGTAGGCGTTCTGTGCTGTTAAGGTGTTTACAAAATAACTCGTATCTCTACCCATAAAGGTTTCGGCATCGACCAAAGGTCTGTTCTGCGCCAATCCAAATAAAGGAATTAGCAATATAAATAAAATAAGTTTTTTCATAGTTTCTATTTATTTGGATTAGTAATTAATCTTTGGTTTACATCGACCGCTCCACCGCCCGCAGTATCGACCGTCATAATAATTTTTACATTATCATATACGGTATAACTGTCATCAAATGTAATTGTGGTATCTGTTGACATTACAGCACTCGCCATTTTCGGATATGGAGCATAGTTAACGCCTAAGTCCATACTTTGCCAAACTGTCAATGTAATATCCACCGCTCCGCCTGTTCCTGTGAACGTGAATTGAGTCCCCCATTTTGCCGAACTTTGTGGGTTTCTTAAATCAATTACCCATTCCGAAGTACCGTTTGAAATATCGTATTGTGGAATAGTCCTCAATATCATATTATCCTGTACTAAAGTTCCCTGCGCTGCAAGACCTATGCTTGCGAAAATTGCTAAAATTAAAATTATTTTTTTCATTGTTTTATAAATTTACCATGTTGAAATTGCTACTCTTTTCCACTCGTTTGTCCCTACACAAACATATATATATTTTTGTCCGAATCTTATTTCTCCCCTTGTTCCCGCATCAGTTGAAAATAGAATACCTATCTGCAAATCGGATAACTTATATGCCTTTGCTATTATTGTGTCCGATACTTTTGTGTTTCCGTTTACCTCCAAAATTGCTGACGGGGTTGCAGTTCCAATTCCCACCGAATTGGTTAATGTTCGGGGATAAATATAGTTTCCTAAAGTGGTGAATGGAGTATTATTAATTTCTGTTCTTAATTCTGTTATCGAATCAGCTACATTTATGTCTTTTATAGTTAAATCTGTCCCGTCCCATCGTATCTCCGCTGTGTCAGTTCCCGTTATAAATAAATATTTAACTATCCCGTCCGTTTTTGTGGTCTGAATAATTCGCTGAACGGTGTCGCCTGGCCGACTATCCCGCATTGTATAAGTTTGTGAAAAACTAATAAAAGAAAATAGCAAAAATAATATTGTGATTATACGTTTCATATTTTAGTCATATTTTTAGACATCCCAGCTAGTTCCAGTATTTGTCCATGTTCCACTAATTTTTTCCTGTAAATAAATTGTATCTCCGCTCAAATAAACTCTTGCCGAGCCTGACCCTGTCGGATTCTCTGGGTCTGCATTTACCACCTCGCCAGTTAATCGCTCAACTAAAAACCCGCCCACTATTCGGGGGGCTAAAGCATCCGAGCGGTTGTACTCTGTTAAATCCTGTTGAACACAATAATTAATCGCCACACTCATTAACTCGTTGGCTTTAATCATTACGCTTTCTTTATATTTTGCTCTCTGGGTATCTGTAACTCCGTTTGCATCCTGTGATGTTAATTGAAATACTCCCCTGTTCGATAATTCAAATGCCAGTTCCTCAAATGCAACATATTTCACATAGTATGCCAAAGCGGGTTTAACAAATTCCATTAATCCCGAATAGTCACCAATGTTATTAATCAAATCCGTATATAAGTCATCCGTCAATGCGGGGCGTATGTATTTCCATTGCGCCACATTTACGTCAGATTTTTTAATTCTGTCATTGTCAATATCCCTGTTAAATGCTATGTCGATTATGTCTGCTATTGTTGCTAACATTATTTCTTGAGTTGATAAATTAAAATTTGTTGTGCGGGGTCTAACTTGTCAAATGACATTCCCCTTGATTCTCTCATTTCCCAAACTGTCATTAAATCGTTGTCGCTTATTTCCTCTGTCGGGGACTCGTTAATAAATTCGATTTCCCCGTATTTAAAGTCCCCCAGTAAGCCGTTCAGTACTTTTGTGTATTCAGCTTGCTTCGGGAGTATTGAACTCGATAGAGCCACTTTATATTCATCGTTTATTCTGTTGGTGTCAAAGCCTGTTGCGTCCTGATAGCCTGCCAAACTTCGATACCATGAATGAATCATAACCAATTGGTTGTTGGTAACGTCTTTTAAATTTACATAATTACCCTCAACCTCTTTACGAAAGTCGATTAACTCTGGTTTTATTCCTGTGTCCCCGTTATAATAACCAATTTTTAACTTGCCGTGATTTTCTGCTCCTGTGTCCTCTGCCTGTATTTTGTCGCTTAATTCTTTTGCTTCGGTGTCTGAAACATTTGGTATAAATAACATTCCACTTATTGCATGGCTGTTTTCTAAATCGGATTTGTTAGACTCGTCAACTAATCCACTTATAACCGCTGTTCTTAATCCAGCATACCAGGTAGGAATACCATTTATAAACTCGGGTTCGTATTGCTTTTTCCAAATTACAGACCGCATTAATCCGTCCTCCTCAACAAAGTTTGGGTATATGGGACGCTCTATAATATCGGGTGAATGAAGTGTTACATTTTTCCAAGTCGGGTGAAAAAATACCCTGTCTAAATCTTTTCCTATTCTGCCTTTTGTGGAGTCAACATGGTATAATTGTAAAAATGATTTTCGGCTGTCAGTTACTATGTCAATAAAAGTATTGCCTGTGCTAAATTCATCGTACATTAATCTACTGACAATTGTTTTTAAGTCGCTGCCCTCATTATTAATTGCACCTTCCAGACCGTCAATTCTCGACCCTGATGTGTACCTAACTTTTGAGTTTAACAACGCCCTGTGATTTGAAACAGTACGCCCCAATAATGAAAACATCTGCGGGGCTTGATTGTCTGCTCCAAAATTTAACCACTCGCCCGTAAAAGGTGTTATAACCTGCGGAGTAAGAAAATCAATAGCTTTATTTTGTATAATTATTTCTTTCATGTTACTAAAAAAGGGGGACATTCCACCCCCCTTTCCCTCCTTTTCTGAATTAACTAAAACACTCTATTTCTTTTTTTCCTCGATGAATGGATGCTTCATGTCAAAAAGTAATTTCAACTCCTGCTGAGTTGCATTTTCCAATATAATCTTTTTTCGTTGATTAGGAAAATAAACAACTGTGTCTTTTGCTTTGCCACTCTTTACAATATATGTCATGAGTTCCAAGTTATTAATGCTGATGTTCCCGCTACTATTGCAGCGTTTGTTGTTGTGTCGAAAGGTACTGGGTCGTAACCCGTTTCGCCCTCTAAAGTGATTGTGTAAGCACTTGTATCCTCGTCAGATGGTTTTACCCCACTGTCAAAGTTGGTAGTGATTTTGTTCAGAGGTCGTTTGCCTAATTCTGTACCGTTCCACCCTACAAGCCAAGCCTGTGAATTGCCGTCCAATACAATTGCTACCGCTCCACAAGTCGCAGCGTTCACAAGTGATTGTTTTGCTGTTACAAGTGTTTTGGTCATCTTACTGAATTTTGATTCAATTTTGTTATTCTGGAAAAACGAACTTCCGCCCGCACCCTCCATTGTTAACTTAATAGAATCAATATCAGCATCAAATTCATGGAAAGTTGCCTCCGCTACGAATGTAATCGCTGCCACCTCCAATGCTGTTACTGTTACCGTTGCAACGCTCGCCACTTCCAGAAAAAACAGGTTTTGATTACCTGGAATATTTGTTGTGCAAGTCTTTGCATAGTTTGCTATTGCCATTTTATTTCTTTTTTATTGGTTTCTCAAATAGATGTTCATACCCTTTTGTTTTGCTCAACGCAAGTAAGGTTTTATAATCTGCTGTACTAAAATCTATCTCACCCTTAGTTGGGTGAAATAGTTTCATAGTCAAATTTTCTTTTTTCAGTTTCATAATTTAATATGCTACAACTGTTAGTTCTGGTAACCAATAATCGCCTCCAACTGAAAGCTGAACTCTGGCTCTGTTTTCGTTCTCGTCTTTATTCCACCATAAGGCACTTTCTGCAAAGTTGCCTGCTGTGGATAAAATTGGCGCAATGTTTTCGGGTACTGTTAAAATTGCCCTGTGAGGATAACCGAAGTCGTAAGCGTCAATAGCTGCATCGATAGGCATTTCAACTATTGGAATACCATTAAATTTCAACTCGGTAACTCCGTTAATCAGTACGTTTCTTTGGCTTTCGCTTGTTTCCAAACTTGCTCCCGCTACTCCTAAAGTAGTTTCGTAATTCTCAATCATTGATTGAGTTGCCAAAATAACTTTTCTTTGGCGTGGAATTGCTTTCAATGCTCTGGGCTGTCCCGTTACCATTGAATTAAAGGCTGCCATTGCTTCATCTGATGCCAAAGCGGCTGCGTCTGTGTTTGGTGTGGTTGCTACTGAACCACCTGCAAGGTCACCAGTTACATTTGCACCAGTACCATCGTCAAAAGCTACACCAGCTACATTTGCTGTGAATACTAATGTTGTTGTTCCTGTTAATACTAATCCAGCGGCTAAATAAGCGGCTGCATTTGCTGCCACAAAAGCGGCTGTTGTATCTGCAATATCATTATCAAAAGTTGCTGTTTTAGATACTCCTTTAACTACAATTAAAGCTGTTCCACTTGAACCCGTCAAAGTAATTGTGTTAACCTGTGCAACGGCTGCGTTATTCATTGCAACGTGCTTCACTTGGTCAACTGTTGGGCTTGTTGCCGCATTACCGATTAAAGAAGTCCATAACCCATCGACTGGATTAAAGCGAATATCAGCGTCATAGGCTGAACTTACAACCTTATTTGGAAATACGCCTGTTCCTTCTGCCTTTTCAACAATTTTATCGGTATTAGCCAAATAAAATACTTCCATAATTCCTTGAGCGATGCCCATTGAAAATACCAAGTATTCTGCTAATGATAAATATTGCTCGTCTGTTGGCTCAACAAGTGGATCAAGTCCTAAAAGTCCGAAAGGAATTTTAGCCATAAACTCACTTTTGAAAATGTCATTCTGAAACGCATTTTTCAGATCCTCAGTTTGGCGTTGAATTATACTTAAATAATCCTGTTTGCTCCACGCTCGTTCAGACTTAAATTCACCTACTGTAAATGCCTTTTGTTTTTTGGTCGAGGCTGTTCCTCCTTGAAATCCGTCTGCATATGCTGCAAGAGCATTGCCCGCACTACCGAAAAATGTTAACTTAATGGAACTCGCTCCATCAGTATAAATAGGTTTCATCCCTGTTGGAAGATACCCTGTAAATTGAGGTCGTACAATTATATCAAGTGTTTCTGCACCTGTATAAGTCGAACCCGCTGTTGTCAATGTTGCCATAACTTATAATTTTTTAAATTTTTGTATTTCGTCAATAACTGTTTTTGCGTTACTGGCGTGTTTCTTTTCTTTGTCTGTTAACTCTGTTTCAAGTAATGGAGGCTCACCGTTGTTTAGCTTCATCCCTTTTGCTTTCGATGCGTTGTATTCTGTTTCCATTGCATTAAATTTGGTTTGTAAGTCGGCTAAAACTTTTATAGAATCTTCAACCGCTGTTTCGTGATCCGCTTCTATTTTAGTTTTTTCTGTTTCCAATTCTGTTTGCTTAGTCTGTAAATCTTCAACAACTAATTTGTGTGCATCTTCAACCTCATTAACCGCTGTGGCGATTGCTTCAGTATGATCAATTAGTAAAGCCTTGTTAATTACCTCCAATTGTTCAGTTTGTAGGTATGTTCCCTTTTCTTCGTCAATTACCAAACCTTCGATTTCAAGTAATGAATTGACTTCTTTAAATTCTTTATTCATAACAATTTTTATTTTGTTTAATATATCCTGTTTTTCATCTGATGTTAAAATTTTTGCCTGCGCTGTGGGTTTGAAAGTATTATCTATAAATCCAAAAGACTTTGCCTCATCCGCATCAATCCATTTTTCCTCTTCCATTAATGAATGAATCTGTGATTTGCGTTTGCCTGTTTTGTTCTTATAAATGTTTACTATTCTGGAATCCCATACGTCCAATTCGTCGGCTGCTTCCCTTAACTCGTTGGCGTTACCCATTGTCATAGTCCAAGCGTTATGAACCAGAAATAAGGCGTTCTCCGACATTTCGACTTTGCTTGCTCCCATTGCTACAATTGTTCCGCTCGATGCCGTTGCCCCTATTATCTTTGCCGTTACGGGTGCATTGTGCATCTTTAATAAGTCGTGCATAGCTAAAGCGTGATCGACCGACCCGCCTAAACTCGAAACTATTAAATCAATGGGTTTTCCTATGGCTGCTTTAATATCAGCATTTAATGATTCCATTGTGTTACCCTCTTCAAACCAACTTTCGCCAATATCTCCGAATAATTCAATAGTTACTTTTTCAGTTTCATTTCTAATATTCATGCGTCAAATTTACAACACGAATTAGAGTTTTACAAATTGGGATTCCGTCTTTATAGTTGGTAAATTGGTTATAAGGCGCGTCGCTGTTGGTATAAACACAGGACAGTCAGTATCAAAATTAAGCGTCCTATCGTTGCTTTTAATGGCGTATCTATATAGTTTAGGGTAGTACGTTACCTCGTACCCTTTTTGCTCTGCTATGGCTGTTAATCGCTTAATAAATCCTTCCATATAGTACTGGGTGATAGAAACAATTTCTTTGCTATCTTTTCAATCGCTTTGGTAGAGTTCTTGGCTTTCCATACGTTTTTTTTAACGTAAGTCCTGCGCTCTGCTAATTTTGATTTGTTCATATATCCCCGTTTTGTTCAATTAATATAGCTTCATTTTGTGCCTGTAATGCCTCTACTGGGTCGTTAATTACTGCTTTGTCATTAATCCCATTGATTAATCTGTCCACCGATTCATCGGATAACTCTTGTGTGCGCTGCGATGCGTTGGCTACAAATCCGCCCGACTCGTATGTGTTTCCTTTTGCGTTCATTTCTAACAAATTACTTCGCCCCCAGTAATCAGCGGCTTTATTACTAAACATCACTTCTCCGCCCTCTGCCTCAAAACCACTTTGTCCTGCTATTGAAAAAGGTACTCCCCCGTTTGCATGGCTCGCCCCTTTAATTTCTCCACCATCTTCAAATTTAACGCCTGCTATCTTTGCGATATTAACTGCTCCCATTGCTCCAATAATGGCAGCAAGTGCAATTCCTAACCATGCGGGTTGTTCATCCAACGCTCCGATAATTCCTAATGATGTACCTATTATAGCTTTCCCAATTGCAGCTGCTTTATATGCTGCACTTTCCCTATCTGCTATTGCCATTGTCGCATCAAAAGTGGTTTCAGCAATAGTTAAAACATTCTTACCGACAAGTTCCTCAAGTTTCTGTCTTGCCGTACCCAGCTTCATTATTATAGCTTTCCGCTTTTCGGCATAATCCTTTTCACTTATTAGCCCGTCATTAAAATTTCTATTTAAGGCGTCCAGTTGTTTGTCTAATTCAACTTGTCTGTCGTCTGTCGTTTTGGCAAAAAGGTCAGCGGTAAATTGCTGTAATGCTGCTAATCTTTGGGACTCTGGGTCATCCGCAATAGTAGTAACTTCATCTTCAATTTCCTCATCTTCGCCAAGAGTAAAATCTTCTTTTATTGCTTGGTCATATTTGGCTTGTGCAATGGCTTCCTCTTTTTCCAATACCTGTTCCAAATATTCAAGATTTTGTTGCGCTATCTCTAATTTTAAATTATATTCCTTTTGGAGTTCATCATAATCCTTACGTCGAGTAACATCGCTTATATCCGCTAATATTTTAGCAGTTTTGGCAGCTTCATCTTCAATTGCTTTATTCGTTATTTTGGCTGCATCTATTTTCCTTTCATCTGCTAACTGTCGAGCCTCTTCAATAGCTGCCAGCCTTTCAACTGCTATTTGGTATAGATCCCTTTCAAATTTATCTGTTGATGTTTTTTTATCCTTATTAAATGAAACCCAATTATATAAATCTATCTCATCTAATTTATTTAATTCATCAACTGTTTTCTTACGCTCTGTTATTCCTTTAGCCCCTAAATTAATCAATCCAACACTCCATAAAGATACATATTTATCAAAACCCGACACATATTCATCGGTTAAACTGTTCATAAAATTAGAAATCGTATCAAAAAATGTAGTAAAAAACCCATCACTTTCCCTAAATGTAAGTACAACACCATCCCATGCCGACCCCATGCGAGTCATTGCGTCAATCGTATTATCGGTCTTAGTTGCAACCATTTCATCCAATGCATCGTTTGCCCCCTCTATGGCATCCTTTAATGTTAATACGTCGTCTGCCCCCTCTAATAAAGTGTTAAATGCTGCAACGCTTCTCGTGTCTGTTAACTGTAATGTTTCATTAAGGCTAACTCCCTCGCCTTTTAACTTTGCTAAAGCGGGTATTAAATCCTCGATTGTGTTTACCGAACCACCTAATCTCTGGGCTAAAACTCCGTTGGAATCTGCTAAGTTTAATAATATATTTTTTAGTGCCGTACTCGCTTTTGAACTATCAAACCCTGCGTCTTTTAGTTTACCCATTAATGCAATTGTATCAGCAAGTGAAAACCCAAATGATGCAGCTACTGGACCGACTGTTGATAATACCGTTTCATAATCTGCAAATGATAACGCTGACTTAGTTGTAGCAATTGCTAAAGTTGCAACCGCATCCCCCGAATCCGCTGCTGATAATCCGTAAGCCTTTAGCGCAACCCCCGTTACTTTTGCCGCTGCTGATAGGTCTGCACCTGTGGCTTCCGCTAAATTTAATACTGCGTTGGTTTGTAGTTTAATTTCCTGCGTTGTAAACCCCAACTTTGCTAATTCGTTTTGCAATCCCGATACTTCAACTGCTGTAAATTTTGTCGTTTTACCGTATGCTATTGCCGATTCTGTTAAATCATTAATTTCATCCCGTGTTTTCCCTAATGTCGCTGCGAGTGTGGCATTCGCCTGACCAAATGCTGTTATTATACCAAATGAACTTTTTAAAACTGACACAAATGCTGTAACTCCTGCTGTTACTCCTAAACCCCCTAATAACGCTCCTGCTACACCTTTTAATGCTCCCGTATAATTACCCACATTACGCCCGCTTTTTCCTACCTGTGTATCAAGTTTCTTTAATGCTGCGTCCTGTTTCTTTATGGTTTTTAATAACTTTCCCCCGACTTTATCATTTGCCCTTTCTGCTGCACTTAGGTTTTTCCATTTTACTAAATTGGTTGACATGGCTGCGCTCACTTGTGTATAGCTACCTTTCAATGCCTGTATGCCTCGGATATTATCTTTAGTAACTTTAACCGCTTTTTGTTTTTCATTCTTGAGCCTGATTTGTTCTTTTGTGAGGGCTGTTAACTTTTTGGTTTCCTGCTCTGTTAATCCGTTCTCGGTTTTCTGGGTTTTTATCAATTCATTTCGGGAGGCTGTAACCTTTTTTAACTCCTTTTCAATCTTATTCAGGGCCTGAACTTGTCCGTCAATCCCTTTTATTTCTAATGAAAAAGCTATCTTTTGTGCCATAATTTTATAATGTTGCGTTTTTGCGGGCTTTGATTAATTTAAGTGTACATTCTCCCGTCTGTAAATTGTAATTACTTATGCTTTCTATGTCATACCACCCTGCAAATTTTACATAGTCCAGATAAATAGGCGCACGTAAATCTTTATTCTCTACCAGAGTCAAAATATTGTTAATAACAATTATAGGCAAATACATTTTTACGGTCAAGTCGAATTGTTCGTTTAATTCTAAATTGGTTAACAAATAATCCTTTTGGTAATCTAAAAAGTCCATTGTTAAGTATGGCATATTACCACCCGAGCCACCTCCCCAAGTAATTGACGGCTCACTATTATTACTTATATATTTCAATATACGTAAATCAAAATCATATTCGGGTTCATATTCATCTGTTAGTTTTATGTCTTTCCACATAACAGGGTAAGGAAATTTCCCCCCTGTGATTATCCTGTATGGATCACGTAATATTGTAGCCGCAAATACTCCGTTTCTTATTGTTTTTACTGCTATTTCATTCTGGTTCTCTGGCTCAAATCTGTAACTTTTATATTCATCCGATACGTTTTTATAGTCAACTAAATT
>Ga0208905_1001797_pt1 | contig 10585 bp, 9 predicted proteins | sample AntAceMetag02UKS_FD_184776 | JGI IMG/M metagenome (GOLD analysis project Ga0208905, IMG submission 184776) | Saline lake microbial communities from Ace Lake, Antarctica - Antarctic Ace Lake Metagenome 02UKS (SPAdes) (version 2) | ecosystem: Environmental > Aquatic > Non-marine Saline and Alkaline...
CCCCCCCCTTATCCCCGGCAGAAAAGTCGTCGTGGTGAGAAACACGCGTCTCTTCCATTCCAAGGCATCGTCAGCCGACGTGATCGGAGAAATCAGGTCATACCTCGAAAAGGATCCCCGCCGGGCTGTCCGAGCCTTTCTCTCACTTATAGAGGTGGCGGGGTGGTCCGTGGAAGATCTGAAGGAGGGGCAGTGGCAGAAGATCTCCGATGATGACTGGAGGAGCGCGACCGGAGGCACGGCAGGGGCGGACAGGAAGGAGTGGCTTCCGAAGGTACTGGATCTGTGCGACCGGTTGAAGGTATCCGGGGAAGGGAAGAAGAAGGATACCGGCAGGCTGGAGGATGTGCTGCAGGGGGGTATCCCCGCCGGTAACTGTCTGATTATGACCGCCGCAGCCGTTGACAGGCGAAAGAAACTCTTCAAGGGTATAACCGATACGGGGACCGTCCTCTCCTTCTCAAAGGCCAGGAGTGAATCGGGGAGGAAAAGTCTCCTCATGGAGAAGGTGGCGGAGGCCCTCGCAAAGAGGGGAAAACGTGTGACCCCGGACGCCCTCCTCGCCCTGGGGAAAAAGACGGGCCTCGGGCTTCGTGATTCCCTGCAGGAGATTGAAAAGCTGGTTTCCTACGTGGGGGACCGGGAGACTATCGACAGGGATGACGTAGATGCGGTCGTTGAAAAGACCGCGGAGGATTCGATTTTCGACCTCACCTCCGCCATCGTGGAAAGGGATGCATCCGCGGCGCTCCGGACCCTTGGGCAGCTCCTTGACCAGGGGGTCAACCATATCCTTATCCTGACGATGATCGCCAGAGAGGCGCGGTTTCTCCTTCAGGGGCATATACTCCTCGAGTCGGGAAAGGTTCCCGCCTTTCGGCCCCGGATGGAGTACGGGGGGTTCCAGGGCGGGGTCTATCCCGCGGTAAAGGTCCTGGCGAGGCCCAAGGGCGCATGGCTTGCAAACCAGCATCCCTACGTGATCTACAACGCCCTCAGGAATGCCGACCGGTTTTCCCGGGAGGAGCTTATCGGGCATATGAACCGGCTTGCCAATCTGGACCGTGCCATGAAGTCTTCCGGCATAGACCCCGCGCTCGCGCTCAGACGCCTGCTGATAGAGATGTGCCGGAAGTGATGGAATACAGTTTTAAATGTTACATGGAGAATGTTGAACGTTGATGCATCCGTAAAAAGGTTCTCACAGCTTGCTCAGTCTTCGCTGGGCCTGTCGGTCTCGTTTGGACCTTCTCCGTGCGGAGCCCTTCTTTCTGGTCCCGGATCTCGGGAGTGTATCATCGTCATCTTCCTCAGGGGGCTCATAATCGCTTAGCATCCCCTTCGTCTCCTCTTCTCCCATCCGCTCCTCGAATTCGGGTGAGGATATTGCCACGCCCCCCGCTTTTACCGCCGCATTTGCCACCTCTCTGTCGGAGCTGACGACGATGACCTCTGAGCCCCTCTGGGCCCGGGCCATTCTTTTGATGACCTCATCCGCCGTTTCACCCCTCCTGGAGTATATGATGTGGACGCCGTCTTCCCGGGACCGTTCCTCCTGCGCGGGACCGGTCATCCAGCCGTCAAAGACCACCGTCATTTTATGGCCCCGCAGCCTCCTGTATCCGGCGACCCTCCGTATCAGTTCGCTCCTTCCTCTCTCCAGCCCGAACCTCTCAAGGCGCCTGAGGGAGTCCGACTGTCTGATGAGGTTATATCCGTCTATGATGATGTGCATGGCGCGCCTTCAAAGAAAAAGGACGTCTGGCGATTCCAAAACGTCCTTCTCACTGTGCCTTGTAGGGCCGATCATCTGCCCAGGGCCGACTTCATCTTCCCTATCGTCTTCCCGTAATCCCCGCCGAGGAATATGGCGGACCCCGCGACAAAGACATCGGCGCCGGCCTCCTTTACGGTCTCCAGGTTCTGAAGGGTGATTCCACCGTCCACCTCGAGCAGGACATCGGGTGAGAGGCGGTCCAGCATGGCCCGTGCTTTTTGTATCTTGGGGAGCATGCTTGTGATGAATGTCTGCCCCCCGAACCCGGGATTCACCGTCATGATGAGGAGGAGGTCGATGTCGCCGATAACCTCTTCGATATCGGTAAGAGGGGTCGCCGGATTGAGCGAAACGCCCGCCCGCGCCCCCAGCTGTCTGATCAGGTGAAGCGTCCGGTGGAGGTGGACAGTCGCTTCGGCGTGCACGGTAATGATGTCGCTCCCCGCGTCAGCGAAACTCTGGACATACCGATCGGGGGTCTCGATCATCAGGTGGACGTCGAGGGGGACGTGTGCAATCTTCTTTATGGATGCCACGACGGGAGGTCCTATGGTCAGGTTCGGGACAAAGTGTCCGTCCATCACGTCCACGTGGATCATATCCGCCCCGGCGTCTTCCACGGCGCGAATCTCCTCCCCGAGCCTGCTGAAATCGGCGGAAAGTATCGATGGTGCGATCTGTTTCATATCAGAATCCCATGATGAGGGAATGTACGGCGCCCGTATCGACTTCCTTGATGGTCAATCGAAGTTCCTGCGCCTGCTCCTTCGCCTCGCCGGGGAAGAATATGAAGCCGTGGGAGATGTCATTCGGGGGCACGGGTCTGTCTTCGAGCGACCGGTTCCGCAGGTCCTCCCCTATCCGGTGAGGTGCCTCCGGGTTGGCGAGTCCCTTGGATCCCCCCATGGCAATCCCCGCGGCCGCACCGATGGCCGCACCCTTGCCCGCCGCCTCACCGACACTGGTCCCGGTAACGATCCCTATTGCAGCGCCGATGATGGCGCCCGCCGCGCCCGCCAGCAGGCCGGATTTTGCCCCTTCCGGGGCGATCTCTCCGAACTCCGTCTTCTTTTCTATCCGGTCATACGCTATTCCCTGGTCAAGGATCGGCCAGAGGTTGCCCTTGACATCCACGAGATAGGTCCTGCCTGCGATAACCTGCAGGGGATGGCTCCCCCTGTTGTCGAAGATTATCTGGACGGGGAGCACCCCCGAACCGACAACATCGAACCCGAAAGCGGCCTCTGCCTCTTGTTGGGTATACGTCTTGGCCGCCACGGTTGCCCCCGCCACCTCTGTCGCATTCGTATAGGCCGTCGGCATCTTGAAGGGGACAATTTTCCGCTCATACCGCGCACACCCGACAACGGCGAATATCAGAAAGAGGGTCACCACCATGCAGACCCTGTCTGTTCGTTTCATAGCCCCGTCTCCTTTTTTTTATGGAATCCATGTCGATAGTAGTATCTTTCGTCCCACCTGTCAATCGGATTTGCGGGCGGATTTCCAGGTGCTTGACAGGAGGCGAAAAGACCAGTATGTTTCGAGAGCTATGGCGAACTTACTCTATAATATCGTCCTGACCGTGGCGGCCCTGTTTCTGATACCCTTTTTTCTGGTGAAGATTGTTGTTGCGGGAAAGTATCGGAAGAGTCTCGGCCCCAAGTTCGGGTTCGTCCCGGACAGGGTCTTTGGAGAGATGCAGGGTTCGCCACGGATATGGATGCACGCGGTATCGGTAGGGGAGGTGATCGCCGCCGCCCCCATCATCTCGTTCTTGAGGTTGCTTTATCCTGGGGCATGCATTGTGCTCTCGACAAGTACGGAGACAGGCCAGGAGATGGCACGCCGTCTCGTCACGGACGCTACATCACATATCTACTACCCCCTTGACATCCCCTCTGTCGTGAGAAAGGTCATAGACAGGGTGCGGCCGGATATCTTTGTCCCGGTCGAGACGGAGATATGGCCCAACTTCATCCGTGCCTGCGGAGAGCGGAGGATTCCCGTGGCGATGGTAAACGGCCGGCTCTCCCCCCGTTCCTTTAAGCGATACCTGCAGACGAGATTCTTCTGGAGACACGTTATGAATATGGTTGCCGTGACAGGGGTCATATCCTCGATTGACGCCTCCCGGCTGGAGGCCCTGGGGGTGGAGCCGTCGAAGATCCATATCATGGGGAACGCGAAGTACGACAGCCTTGCCGCGAGGGCGGATGATCCCCTCAGGGACGACATAGCGGCGAGACTGGATATACCCCCCGGCACGCAGGTTTTCGTCGCGGGGAGCACGCATGACGGGGAGGACGATGTGGTCCTGAAGGTCTACCGGGCGCTGGTAGAAAGATACCCCGGCATGCTCATGATTATCGTCCCGCGGCATCCCGAAAGGGGGGGCGCGGTCCTTTCCCTCGCGCACGACGCCGGTTTTCATGACTGTGTGACGATGACTCAGGTACGCGGGGGTGAGAGGCGTGGCGGCCGCCGGATCGTTATCGTTGATGTGATCGGGGAGCTCTTCAGGGTCTACAGCCTCGCCACGGCGGTCTTCTGCGGGGGGAGTCTGGTTCCCCGGGGCGGGCAGAACATCCTGGAGCCCGCGGCGTGGGGGAAGGTCGTACTCTACGGCCCCTCGATGGAGGATTTCACGGACGAGAGAGAGCGGCTGGAGGAGGCGGGGGGGGGCATCACCGTCAGGGACGGCGGTGAGCTTTTAGACGAAATGCTCAGACTGATGGAAGACCCCGAGGGCCTCGAGAAGAGGGGAGAGGCGGGACGTGCCATCGTCACCTCTAACGGGGGAGCCGCCCGGCGGTACGCCGAACTGATAAGGGACCGCCTGAATGATTCAAGGGGGCGAGGATTCAAGGATTCGAGTGAAACGAAGAAAGACGGCCCCTCGACCCCTTGACCCCTCGAATCCTTTTTTTATCACCCCTCCGCCCGTTTCAGGCACTCTTCCCAGCGGCTGTTCACCGATGCCTGGAGGGTGCCGAGCTGCTCGATACTCATCTTTTTGAATCTCCCCTGCCGCTCCACGTAATTGACGAGGGGGATGAGCTTTCCCCTCTCGGCCATCGTCTTGCTCCTGCCGGTGAAGCGGAAGCGGCCGTCCTCGATCTCGAAGAGGATGAACAGGCCCGTCTCAACGGCGAGCCGTCCTATCTTGACCGTATCGGCCGTGGGGTAGCCCCACCCGGGGGGGCAGGGGGTATCGATCTGGATGTACCGGGTCCCCCGTATCTTTTTGGCCTTGACGAACTTGTCATACAGATCGACCGGATAGGAGGGGGAGGCGGTCGCCAGGTAGGGGATATGGTGGGCCTCCATGATCTTGAGGAAATCCTTCTTCGGCTCCTGTTTCGTCAGGAGGGGTGTCGTCGATGTGAGGGTTCCCAGGGGCGTGGCGCTGGAGCGCTGCGTCCCCGTGTTCATGTATGCCTCGTTGTCGTAACAGGCGAATATGAAGTCTGTGTTTCTCTCCGCCGCGCCGCTCAGGGACTGTATCCCGATATCATAGGTGCCGCCGTCCCCGGACATGGCCAGGACGGTGATGTCGGTCCTGTTCAGAGCCCGCAGACCGGCCACTAAGCCGGAGGCGGATGCCGCGTTCCCGGCGAAGGTGGTGTTGAGGGCAGGAACGATGACGGAGGTGGTGGGGTACAATCCGTGCAGGACGCACAGGCAGCTCGGGGGTATCCCCACGATCGTGTTCTCGCGCAGCGCCTTGAGGATGTACCGGTACGCCAGGGAGAGCCCGCACCCCTGGCAGGCCCGGTTTCCCGGCAGGATATACTCCTTCTCGTTGATCTTGAAGATGGTTTCGTGCATATCTCAGTCCTGTCCTATTTATTGTCAGGGTAGTCGTAAAGTTTTTGCAAAAGAATTAAAAACAATCCCGACGGATACCGTCGGGATAAAAATATATCTTGTTTGGTTCCGGTTTTCCCGGGTGAGGGATTTCGTGTTGCCCTTTACTCCTGGCTTAATCCCGAAACCTTAATCCCTAACCCCCGTGTGGCAGTTGAGCCATATCGTTTTGTTTTCCGCGTCCCCGGCCAGGGCGGCCTCGAAGGTTGTCCGTGCCGCCTCCACCAGTTCGCGGGTCTTGACGTCCCGTCCCCCCAGCCCCGATATGTAGTTGTGGATGGGGGCTCTGATATCCGTTCCGTAGAGGGCGGCCTTCAGGTCGGAGCAGACCCCCCCCTCGTAGCCGTAGCTGATACACTTTTCAAAGACTGCGATGGCGCGCGCCTGTTCAAATGCCCGGGCGACCTCCTCCTTCGGGAAGGGGCGGAATGCCCTGATCCCGACGACCCCCGCCCTGATCCCCTCGGCACGTAGCGTGTCCGCGGCCAGGGTCGCCTCGGTGGCGATGGACCCCATCCCGGTCAGCAGCAGATCGGCGTCTTCGGTCCTGTATTCCCAGATCATCCCTCCGTGGTTGCGCCCCGACAGCTGCGCCCATTCATCGCTCGCCGCGGTGATGACCCCCCTGGACCGTTCAAATGCGGCCTGCATCTTGTAGCGCATCTCCATGTAGCCGTCGCACAGGACCCCCTCCGCATTCTCCCTGCGTGAGGCGAAGAAGACGGGGTTGATCGTCCTCGGGTCCTCCGGTGAAAGGATGGTGTGGGGTGTGTAGGGGGGGAGGAACTGTTTGACCAGTCCGGTATCCGGGACGTCCACCGGCATCATCGTGTGCGAGAGTACAAAGCCGTCATAGCAGACCATCACCGGCAGGTAGACCTCTTCGGCTATGCGGTACGCCTGCAGGACGGTGTCGAGGATCTCCTGGTTGTCGCGGCAGTAGAGCTGTATCCACCCCGTGTCCCTCTGCGAGAAGGAGTCCTGCTGGTCATTGAAGATGGACCAGGGGGCCCCCACGCCTCTGTTGACGCAGCACATGACAACCGGCAGACGGGAACCCGCCGCCCAGTGCAGCTGCTCGTGCATGTAGAGGAGGCCGTTGGAACTGGTCGCCGTGAAGACCCGGGCACCCACCGTGGATGCCGATATGCAGACGGTCATGGATGAGTGCTCGGACTCCACCCGGACATATTCCGCCTTCAGCTCCCCCTTCTCGACATATTCCGACAGCACCTCCGCGAGCTTGGTCTGGGGCGTGATGGGATAGGCCGCTATGACGCCGGGCTCGGCACGTTTGACTGCCAGGGCCGCCGCCTCATTCCCCGTGATGATACGGACGTCACTCATCGATATCAACCTCCCGCACCATCTGTATCGCGTTGGGGGGACATTCCTCCGCGCAGATGCCGCACCCCTTGCAGTAGTCCATGTCGATTGTGACCGGGATCGTCATGGTCACCACCCCCTCAGGACAGTAAAGCCAGCAGAGGAAACAGGCCGGCTTTCCCTTGACCTCCGGGATACATTTCGCCGGATCGATCACGGGGCGCGCGTCTCTCCATTCGCCCGTTTTCCCCGCCTCTCCCGGTGCCGGTGTGCAGACGCCCGATATATTGGTGTCAGTCTTTTCCATTTCTCACCCAGACCTCGGTTCTCTCAAAGGCCGTTCGAATGGCCTGAAAATTAAAGGATGCCTTGCTCCGCGTCATCTTTTTCTTGATCCCCTCTTCGATGCTCTCGAGAGAGACGAGCCCCGACGCCCTGCACAGCGCTCCGAGGAGGGGGGTGTTCACGACGGGGACCCCGCCCATGCTGAGGTGATGCTCCCAGGCTATGCCTGCCGCGTCGACCGTCGCCACACGGAGGCACCCGTTGGCCTCGATCTCCTCCGGTTTCAGGGGTGTATTGATGATCACGAGCCCGTTCCTCCTGAGCATCCCCTCGCTGGTCGCCGCATCAAGCAGAGACTCGTCCAAGACGACGGCGATGTCTGCGGGCGCGACCTGCGAAAAGGTCCTGACCGGTTCGTCAGATATCCTCGTCGAGGCGGTGAGCGGCGCGCCCCTGCGCTCCGGCCCGAAGGTGGGGGCGGAGGTGACGCCTCGAAACCCGTGGATATAGGCCGCCTCCGCCAGTATCTGCGCCGCCAGGACGACCCCTTGGCCGCCCCTGCCGTGCCATAGTATCTCGTGTATCTCCATCAACTCTCCCACAAAAAAGGCCATGGTGCTTTCGCCCATGGCCCTTTGAATCGTTATCTGTTGTAGTGTCACATCACAGAGATGACAGGCCGCGGGTATGTGACCCTGCTAAGAGCGAGGCTCAGCAAACCCAATACATCCAAAAGCCCTTGTGCGGAAAAATCGGCCATCACGGTGTGTCCCTTTCAAAGACAAATATCTCGTACACTGAGAGCCCCGAAAAGTCAATGGTAAAAAGTAAAAAAGGGAAAAAAGGGGGTCAAACCTCCACTATTGACTATAATGTGTCATCCACAAAAGAATTGCAAGATCATAAGGCTTCAAGTGGTCCAGGGGCAAAAGGTGAGAAGATTAAATGGCCCAGTATCAACGAGTGCCGAATCCTTTGAGCAGGATGGGCATCTGTTGTCAATAGTGGAGGTTTGACCCCATCAGTTCCAGGAGGGGGGGAAAGGTTTCGGGGTCCAGCGCCGAGATGGGGATCGCGTCGAACCGGCGGCACAGGTTGTCCAGGACGTCCCTGTCCGGGAAGAGATCGATCTTGTTGAATACGCGAACGCATTTCTTGTCTTTCAGGTCAAGCTCCTCCAGTATCCTTTCCACCGCGAGGGCCTGCTCCTCAAATCCGGGATTACTGACGTCGATGACATGGAGGAGGAGATCGGCCTCGTCCAGTTCCTCAAGTGTCGCGCGGAAGGCGGAGGCAAGCTCCTTCGGGAGGTTCCGTATGAACCCCACCGTGTCCGTGATAATCGCCTCCCTTTCGCGGGGAAAGCGGAGGCGCGAGCTCTTCGGGTCCAGTGTGGCAAAGAGGAGGTTTTCGGTCAGGACATGGCTCTGCGTGAGGGCGTTGAGGAGCGTCGATTTCCCGGTGTTGGTATAGCCGATGATAGAGATGACGGGGAGGCCCCGCCTGTGCCTGAGGCTCCGCCGCTGGTTCCGCCCCTTCTGTACCCCCTTCAGGTCCTTCTTCAGGCGGGAGAGCCTCTCACGGGCCCTGCGCCGGTTTATCTCGAGCTTCGTCTCCCCCGGGCCGGTCCCCCCGATCCCCCCGGTCAGACGGGACATGGCCGTGTTCTTTGTCGCGAGACGGGGGAGGAGGTACTGCATCTGGGCGAGTTCGACCTGGATCTTCCCCTCGCGGCTGTGGGCGCGCCGGGCGAAGATATCCAGTATCAACTGTGACCGGTCGATCACCTTCAGGTCGGTGAAATCGGTGATGGAGCGCACCTGGGCGGGGGAGAGCTCGTGGTCGAAGATCAGGAGGCCGGCCCCGATCTGGAGGGCCCGTATGACCAGGTCGGAGAGCCTTCCTTTTCCCATCAGATACCGGGGGTCGTAGCCCTGCCGGTGCTGTATGGCGGTATCGAGGACCTCCACGCCGGATGACCGCGCCAGTTCCCTCAGTTCGTCCAGGGACGCGTCGCTGTCGAACAGGGGGTCCGTCTCGACGCGTATCAGGATGGCCCCCTCAGAGGCATCCACCCTCCGGACCCTCTGCCCCCGCGCGAACTGTTCCTCCAGCGCCTGTATGAATTCGGTGAAGTTCAGGTCCGCTTCAAAGACGGGGACCGGGTCCATCAGGAGCCAGTATGCACCCCCGGGATTTTCGGGGATCAGGTGCGCCGAGTGGATCCTGCCGGGGAGCCCGTCCTCCCCGACCTCGATGGCCGAGATCATATCCAGCCGCAGGAGGGCGAGGTCGGTCAGATCGTCCCCCGTCAGGGGTTCTGCAGTGAGGTGGGTGTGGATGAGGCGAAGGCCCTTCAGTCGCGCGGAGGAGGACCGGAACCCCTCAAGGCTGGGGATGACGATCTGCCGGTGGTCCCCGACGATGACGTACAGAACCTCTCCCCGGCGGCTGACCAGGAGGCCGATCTGCCGGCCCACCCGGCGCGACAGCTCGGCGAGGCCCCGGGCAAGCTCGATCGTAACGATCCGTTCCGGGGGGAGCTTTCTCCGGTAGAGGTGCTGGATATCCCTGATATCACCCGCCTTCATGCCGGCGGTCGTGCCGTGGATAGTGTTGATGGTGTCGCTCCTTTTTGAGGGGCATCCTATCACAAACGGGGTCAAACCTCCACTATTGACGACAGCCGCCCATCCTGCTAATATTTCTGCCATGGTAAGACCTATCCGTATAGAATTTCCCGAAGCGTGGTACCATGTTACGTGTCGTGGAAATGAAAAAAGAAATATATTCACTGATGATCACGACCGGATCAGATTTCTGGAGATACTTGTCGGCAACATTGAGCTTTACGGCATAAAGGTTCATGCTTATGTACTGATGAAAAATCACTTTCATCTTCTCGTGATGACCCCGGAGGCAAATCTCGGGACCTTTATGCAACGCTTTAATACGTCGTACACGGTTTTTTACAACCGTCGGCACGAAAGAAGCGGACATCTTTATCAGGGCAGGTATAAAGCCATACTGATCGACGCGGACCAGTATCTTATGGAGCTCAGTCGCTATATTCACTTAAATCCGGTAAGGATCAAAGAGTATTCAGGGCTTGGTATAAGAGAAAAGAAAAAGATAACAACTACCTATCCGTGGAGCAGTTACAGGGGGTATATCGATCCGCGATATCAGAAATCATTTGTCACATACTCCATGATAAGCTCCATGTTTGGTGGCATCGACGATGATGATTGCCATGGGCGATACGAAGAATTTGTGATGTCCGGCATAATGGAAGATATGAGCTCTGCCATCTGGGCAGAGGTAAGG
>Ga0208905_1001800_pt1 | contig 10566 bp, 5 predicted proteins | sample AntAceMetag02UKS_FD_184776 | JGI IMG/M metagenome (GOLD analysis project Ga0208905, IMG submission 184776) | Saline lake microbial communities from Ace Lake, Antarctica - Antarctic Ace Lake Metagenome 02UKS (SPAdes) (version 2) | ecosystem: Environmental > Aquatic > Non-marine Saline and Alkaline...
TCATAGGTCAGCGTCGGTTCAAACCAGCGCCATTGTTCATCAGCCTCATCTCCGTACTGTGCGATGATCCGCTGCACCATACCCTTGAGGGTTTCATTCATTCCCTCATCACTCGGGTAGCGGTGGAGATAGTGGCAGACACCGATGATCGTATCGGCAATACCCCGAAGGGAAAGCATACCCTGAAAATTCGGATACGCCCTGGAGAACAGTTGGTTGGCCAGCTGAAAAAAGGCGTCGTGGGGGGAGAAACGGATAAGGTATCCCAGGGCCCATATGGTTCGTCCAAAGGCATCATCCGATCCGACCTCGTCAAGAAAGGTTCGATTGTAGCTCAGGAAATTCCTGAAGAGGCCGTCATCGCGCTGCATATAATCGATATAACTGAGATACGTGGGCAGAAGACTCAGGGCCACCGGGTCTCTCTTCTGGCGATAAGCCATGGTTGCCATCAACAACCCCCTGGCATTATCGTCCAGACAGTATCCTTCTTTCCGGTTCGGCACACTGTAGGTAGCATGCTGGATAATGCCGGTATCGTCGGTGAGCTGCCTAACGTGGGCCAGATCGAAGGGGGGAAGAACCAGCGGGTCAACGATAGCATCCTCTCTGGCACTCACCTCCGGGTAGGCTCGCGCCACATCGCACATGAGGCTGGTATATTTCTCCCCGATAACGGGCCACGTCATCTGCCGTCCGTAGGTGTAAGCCTTGTGTCGCAATTCGAGGAGGGTGGAAGGGTTATCCAGCAGTTCGTTGAGGATATCGGCCAGTGCGTTTGAATCATGAAAATCAAACAGTCTCCCCCTCCCCTCCGCCAGGAGCTCCTGCGCGTGCCAGTAGGGCGTGGAGAGTACGGCCGCCCCCGCTCCTACCGCATACGCCAAGGTCCCGCTGGTAATCTGGGCTTCATTCAGATAGGGGGTGATGTAGATATCGATGGCGGACAGGTATTCAAACAGTTCCGTTGCGCTGACAAAACTATTATAGAAATAGACGTGTTCTCTCAGCTTATTCTTTTCGACCAGGCGTCGCAGATAATTCCGGTACTCCTCGCCTGAGCTACGCAACACGGCCGGATGTGTTTTTCCCAATATGATGAACACAACATCCGGATGTTTCCGGACAACCTGCGGCAGGGCCTGGATTACCGTTTCAATCCCCTTGCTTCGGCTCAGCAGGCCAAAGGTAAAGATGGCTTTTTTGCCCTCCAGGTTAAACTTCCTTTTATACTCATCTCTCTGAACAAGATCGAGGTCGGGAACCCCGTGTTCAATAAGCTCAATCTTTTCCCGACGTACACCGTAGATTTTGGTCAGGAACTTGATCGCACGATGGCTCATCACTACAACTTTCTGAGCCTTATCACCGATCTCATGGATGATGGCCCTTTCGTTATAGGAAGGTTTTTCAAGAACCGTATGCAGGGTAGCAATGAGGGGAATCTTCAACCGATGGATTAACGGGAGAATATACGTGCCGCTGTCGCCGCCGAATATCCCGAATTCATGTTCCAACACACAGGCATCGGCGTCACTGTAATTGATAAATTTGACCGCCTTGAGATAATCCCGCTGATGGTTCTGCCGAATAACATATCGCACCTTCTCGGGATATGGGTAGTCCTGGTCCTGATCATTCATCGCGACAACGGAACACTCGGCCCGATCGGTCCGCTCCATCGATTCGACCAGATCCCTCGTAAAGGTCGCGATCCCGCATTCCCGCGGGGGGTAATTCCCTATACACGTAATCTTGATCTTTTCCATCCTGACTCCTTACAATTGTCCGTTGGGTTTCACTTGCCGGCAAAACCGGTACGGAAGTGACAGAAGTACAACGCTAAAAGAGAGAGGGGCCGCAGAGATCATCCCCCCCTCACCCGGTACAGGGAAGGCCGGGAGGGAATTGCACAATTCCTTACATCTCCCCTCGGTTCTATTCCTTCAGATAGGCAATATCTTCCCAGGGATGACGATACAGACCCTGTTTGAGCCGCTTTTGATCCAAGTGGTGGCCGACAAAGCCGATACTCCTCCCCAGGACAAAGAGACCGTTGAGAGACCCCATCCTGATATATTCGTCCGCCTCCTCCCTGGAGAATTCGGATCTCAGAAGGTCCACAAAACAGATGGCTATGCAACCGTCCACGTTCAGGATCAGATTGTCCCTCTTGGAGGTGGTGATCCTCTCCACCTCTAGGGCATAGTCCAAGAGTATCGTACTCTTAAGATTCCTTTTTGCATAGTTTTTTATGATGGTCACCCGCATGTCGGGGTTGTGGACCGATTTGATCCGGTGGCCGATCCCCTGGATATTTGAGCCCTTTCGTTTCATCGAATCGACAAACTCGAGGGGGGTCAGTCCTCTGTCGAAGGCGTCGGAGAACTGCAGGGCGGCCCCATCCAGCGCACCCCCGAACCGCGGCCCGATACAGAGCAGACCCGATACCAGAGAGGATATCAGGTCCTTCCCCGCCCTGCTGGCCACGATGGTGTTATGGGCGCCCGAGACCGCCGGTCCGTGATCCGCCACGACCATAATGACCATTTCGATAAACTTCGTCGCGTACCGGGGGAGCAGCTTCTTGAACCACAGGATGCTGAGAACCCCGCCGATGCCGATATCCTTCTTGAAGACCTGCGAGATGGGCAGGGTCCCGTACAGCAGTTCCTCCCCCCGGTCGTCAGATATGGTCGAAATAAAGTTCGCCGGCCTTCGGATCGCACCGGCCTTCAGCGCCTTGGCGAAGTCCACGGGAATGTGTGGAGCCGCCACCTCCGGTGCCGGCTTGATCTTTCCCTTCTTGACCAGACCTTCATAGGTATCGTGGATCTTCTCGGCGTAATCATCGAACGATTCAGGAACGATGGCCCCCGCCTTTCTCAATGCGGCGTTCTTGGTATCCGCCCCTTCAAGATCGGTCTCCGCCTTGGCCCCGGCGTGTCCGAACTGGATATCCGTTTTAAAGGCCTTCGCGCATGTCCCCGTCACCCATATGACCAGGGGCTTTCTGATCTCCTTTCTCTTGAGGGCGTCAACGATCTCATACTCATCCATCCCCCCCACCTCTCCGAGACAGACAAGCATCTTGACGGCAGGGTTTTTCTCATAGCGCAGCAGGTGCTCCAGCAGGGTACTTCCGGGGTACCTGTCGCCACCGATGGCGATTCCCTCGTAGAGGCCGTCGGTATTCCGGGCAATGATATTGTACGCCTCGTTGGAAAGACCGCCGGACTTGGAGACAAAACCCACGGAGCCCGGCCGGTGGAGCTTCGCCTCTATGATATTTTCCAGGGTCCCCCCCGTGTTGCCGATCTTGAAGGCGCCTGCCTGGATACCCCCCACTGTGGCGGGTCCGATAATCACCTTTCCCAGTTTTCTGGCCTGTGCGTTCAGCTCCTTCGCCCGCCGCTCGGGGATCCCCTCGGCGATCAGGACGATCGTCCTGATCTGTTTCAGCTCGAATGCCTCCTCCGCGGACTGGGCGGCCGACCGGAAGGATGCGAAACTGATCAGGACATCCGCCTTCTTGTGCCTGCGGGCGGCCGCGGCCAGTGAGGTATAGACGGGGATCAGGATCTCCCCGGGACCAAAGAAGAACTTCTGCAAGGATTCACTCCCCGTCGTATTGACGATCGCCGCCACCGAGGGTGTTTTCCTCCCCACGGCGTGGTCGAAGTCCAGCATTCGCTGTATGGCATTGACCTGCATGTTATAAATGAAGGCCTGGGTTTCACTGTTGAAGAGTTCGTATTCTCTCGTCTCCGGTTTCTTCCGTGCCATTTATCTGTCCCCCTTCAGCGCCATCGATATGATCCTGGTCATATGCGTCTCCGGGCCGTACACATGGATGGGAAGGCCCAGTTCGTCCCCCACCGCCCTCACGCTGTCCAGCCCTTCATTGTAGTTGGGGCCCCCGCGTCTGACAAAGATCTTCACCTTCCCCTCTTTGAGCTTCTCACAGTATTCCCTGAGGGCCCGGATGATGCCCCGAAAGGTGATGGCTACATCGGTGAAATTGGCGATCCCCCCTCCGATGAGAAAGAACTTCCCCCGGGGATTCTTTCTCCGCGTCATCAGATCGAGGATCGTTTTTGCATAGAGATAGGTGACCTCCTCGTTGGGATCTCCGGAGTACTCGCCGTAGTTGGCCATCTCATCCATGAATCCCAGATCGGTAATGGTGTCGGCATAGATCACGGAAGCGCCTCCTCCGGCGGTCATCGTCCAGACGCGCCCCTCGGGATGAAGAACGGTCAATTTGAGTGAAGAACCCGTCTTGGAATCCAGATCTTCTATGTACGCCTCCTCCTTCGAGAGCATCCTGCCGAAGGGGGTGGGGAACTGTATCTTCCCCCACTTTTCCCCGCTGACAAAGGCGGCCGTGTCGTCGAGCTTTGCCGCCAGATCCAGGGGAAGGATAGCCTCTTCATGAACGATAAATGGGTTTATCTCAAGATAGGTATAGTTCAGGTCCGCGTAGAATTTGAAGAGACCCTCGATAAAGCCGACGATCAGGGCCTTTTGTTCCTTTGGAACCCTGTCGAGGAGTCCTTTTTCGATCTGCCCTGCCGTTGGCATTTTCCCAATGAGTACCGACAGCCTCATAGCCGTGGCATCGACATTCCCGATATTGATCCCTCCATCGTGATGGAAGAGGATGTCATCCCCCTCCCGCTGAGAGATGATGGCCACGTAGTATTCGTCCTTCTTCTCGTGCGGGGCAAAGGGCTCCACAATAAAATGGTTAAGCACCCCGGTGACGCCGTCCACCGCCATCTCTGCGTTCATCCGCTCCCCGATCCACCGCTTGGCGCCCTTCCAGTCGGCATCGAGGAGCAGCAATCCATTCCTGCCCCTTCTCTTGATCAGCTGGTCGACCTTGACCGTCAGTCGATTCTTCAGGAGCCACGGGTGCCTGCCGGGAAGTTTTGTAAGATCGGTCTCAGGCCCCACCGACACTAACCGGTTTCGAACCGTGTATCTCCTCCCGGTGTACTCCGCAAGGAGACGGGCCACCATCCCCTTGCCGTCCGCTTCTCCGATAGCCCTCTGTGCCATCTTTCCCCCTTTACATTCTTTGCTCCAGGACCTCCCGTATATGATCTATAAAGCCTTCCGTGGAGACCTGCCGGTTCTTCGGATCCGACCCCGCGATCCTCATGAGATCTCCGGTCATGATCCCCCCTTCAACCGTCTCTATAACCGCGTCTTCAACCTTCTGCGCGAAGGCGGAAACCTCGGGGGTACCGTCCAGTTCCCCCCGCTTCTTCAGACCGCCCGTCCAGGCAAAGATGAGCGCCGTCGAATTCGTGGAGGTATTCTCCCCTGCGAGGTGTTTGTAATAGTGTTTCTGGACCGTGCCGTGAGACGCCTCGTACTCGAAGCACCCCTTCGGAGAAACGAGAACGGAGGTCATCATCGCCAGACTTCCGTATGCCGAGGCGAGCATATCCGACATGACATCCCCGTCGTAATTTTTGCAGGCCCAGAGCATCCCCCCTTCGGATTTCATGATCCGCGCGACGGCATCGTCGATGAGGGTGAAAAAGTATTCGATCCCCGCCCCCTCAAAGACGCCCCTCCAGTTCGCTTCATATTCTTCCTCGAATATCTCACGAAACCGCGCGTCATACGTCTTGGAAACGGTATCCTTCGTGCCGAACCACACATCTATCCCCTGATCCAGGGCATACGTAAAGCACGCGGTGGCGAAGCTCCGGATGGAGGAATCCAGATTGTGGACCCCCTGGATGATCCCCGGGTCCCTGAATTCATGGATAATCCTCCGCACCGGTTCACTCCCGTCGCCGGGGGTAAAAACCAGCTCGGCAATGCCGGGCTTGTGTACTCGTATCTCCTCGTTTTTATAGACATCGCCGTACGCGTGCCGCCCGATATGGATCGGTTTCTTCCAGCCCACGACCGCCGGCCGTATGTTCTTCACCAGGATCGGCGCCCGGAACACCGTCCCATCGAGCATCCCCCTGATGGTACCGTTTGGACTGTCCCACTGCTTTTTGAGACCGTATTCCTCGACCCGTGCCGCGTTGGGCGTAATGGTCGCACACTTGACCCCTACCTTGTACCTCATAATGGAGTGGGCCGCGTCGATGGTAACCTGGTCGTCGGTATCGTCCCTCATTTTGAGGCCCAGGTCATAATAGTCGATCTCCATGCCAAGATAGGGGAACAGCAGCTTTTCCTTGACCATCTGCCACATGATCCTGGTCATTTCATCCCCATCCATCTCTACTATCGGAGTTTTTACCCTGATCTTTTCACCCATTTATCCTTCTCCCGTACCTTTTTTATTTCTGATCAGCGACAGCATCCCCCCCGCAAGGACAATCTTCTTCGCCCTCTCCGAAAGGTCGCAGTCGACTTCGAATTCGGTCCCCCGGGTGGTGTTCCTCACAACCAGCGGTTCTCCTCTGCCGATCTTTTTCCGGATATCCCGGATCTCCAGGCTGTCAGCCTGTTGTATCGAATCGTAATCGTCTTCGTTTTTGAAGGTCAGTGGGACAATGCCGAAGTTTATCAGATTTGCCGTGTGTATCCTCTCAAAGGACCTTGCGATAACCGCCTTGACTCCCATATACATCGGGCAGAGGGCGGCGTGTTCACGGGAAGAACCCTGCCCGTAACTGATCCCCCCCACGATGATGTTGTCCCTGCCTGAATCCCTCACCTCCCTGGCCCGATTGTAGAACTCCGGATCAACAATTTCGAACAGAAACTCGGAGTACGCGGGAATGTTGGACCGGTACTTCATCTTCGCGCCAGCGGGTATAATGTGGTCCGTGGTGATATTGTCCCCTACCTTGATCGTCACGACCCCGGCCACGTGTTTGGGAAACGGATCGCTGGTCGGTGGCGCCCCAATGTTGGGTCCCCGCCAGATTTCAACGCTCCCCGGATCATCGGATGGGGGGACCATCATCGAATCGTCTATGATAAACGCGTCGGGCATCGCGATCTCGGGATAGGGCATCCCGAGGTCCCTCGGATCCGTCATCCTCCCCGTTATCACAGCCGCCGCCGCCGTCTCCGGACTTACCAGATACACGTTCGCACTCTTGGTCCCCGATCTGCCCAGGAAGTTTCGGTTGCTGGTCCTGAGAGAAACGGCCTCGGTCTGGGGAGACTGACTGTTCCCGATGCAGAATCCGCATGTGTTTTCTTCCAGTCTGACCCCCGTCTCAATGAGGTCGGCGAGGGCACCGTTCCTCGCCAGCATGTCGACCACCTGCCGGGAGCCCGGCGCCAGGATAAAGCTGACACCCGGGTGCACCTTTTTGCCCTTCAGGGCCTTCGCGACCACCATCAGGTCCCGGTACGACGAGTTGGTACAGGAGCCGACGCAGACCTGGTGCACATCCATCCCCTCCAACTCTTTGACCGTTGCTATGTTGCCGGGGCTATGAGGGGTTGCCGTCAGTGGGACCAGTTGGGAGAGGTCGATCGCGACCACCTTCGCATATTGGGCATCCGGGTCCGCAGCCAAGTTCTGCCAGCTATCTCCCCTCCCCTGAGCTCTGAGAAACTTCTTCGTTTCCTCATCACTGGGGAAGAGGGAGGTAGTGACACCGCACTCCGCCCCCATATTGGCGATCGTCGCCCTCTCCGGGACGCTCAGGGTTCTGACGCCCGGCGCTCCGTACTCGAAGACACATCCCACATTCCCCTTCGTTCCAAAGATCTCCAGGATCTTGAGAATGACATCCTTGGCGCTTACCCAGGGCTGTAGTCTGCCGGTCAGGTTGATTCTGATCACCCGGGGACAGGTCAGATAGAAGGGCTCGCCAGCCATAGCCAGCGCCACATCCAGGCCACCCGCCCCGATGGCGATCTGTCCGATACCACCCCCTGTGGGGGTATGGCTGTCGGAGCCCAGGAGCGTCGTTCCGGGGCTTCCAAACCGCTCAAGGTGTACCTGATGACATATGCCATTCCCCGCCCGGGACAGATAGACGCCGTACCGGGCGGCCACGCCTTGGAGATATCGGTGATCATCCGCGTTCTCGAACCCGATCTGAACGGTATTGTGATCGATAAAGCTCACCGAACTGTCCGTCCTTACCCTGTCGACCCCCATGGCCTCGAACTGTAGATACGCCATCGTACCGGTGGCGTCCTGGGTCAGGGTCTGGTCTATGCGGATTCCTATCTCGGTCCCCGGTTCATAGGCACCCGCAACCAGGTGCCCCTCCAGGATCTTCTGTGTGAGCGTCTTTGCCATATGCATTTCCCCTGTATGATGTTGCAATTAGATATGCATCAAACCGTTCACCGGAGACACCAACGCCACATGGTACTGCGGCTCGGCCCTTCTCCCTCAGATCGCCTCGATCGTTGATGTCGGTTTCGATGCTATATTGTATGTGACACTGACGACACCGGGGATCTCGCGGATGATCTCGCCGGAAATCTCTTCAAGGGTTTCAAATGAGAGCCTGGTCGGTGTCGCGGTCCGCGCATCGACACTGTCCCAGCAACGCACCTCGATCTGCTGACCGAAATCGCGCTTACCGTCGCGCATCCCGGTCACGCGGTCTTCATGAAGGATCGCCAGGTACTGAAAGGCGCCGGTATTCTTAAGCAGACGCTCGACAATAGTGTTCGCCTTTCTGACCGTCTCGATGCGATCCGGGGTCACCTCTCCTATCACGCGTGCCGCAAGGGCCGGCCCCGGGAAGGGAATGCGATTGAACAGGTCGACCGGAAGTCCGAGGGCCTCGCCGACCCTTCTCACGCCGTCCTTGCGAAGCTGAATGAGCGGTTCGAGGATGCGGTAGCCGAAGGTCTCCTGCGGGTCGATGCCGAGCTGTTCGAAGACGTTGTGCTGCCGCTTGATCCCCGCGACGGTCTCGTCGACATCGGTCAGGATTGTCCCCTGGAGGAGGCATTTCGCCGCGCTTTCCTTGACGATGCGTCCGAATACGTCTCGATAAAAGGTCTGGGTAATCGCCTCGCGTTTCTCTTCCGGGTCCGTGATTCCACTCAGCGCAGCGAAAAATTCCTCGCGTGCATCGACCACCTCGACCGTCACGCCGAGTTTCTGGAAGAAGTCCACGACCTGCTCAGCCTCTCCCTCGCGCATGATCCCGTTTTCGACAAAGATGGTTCTGAGGCGCTTTCCAAGGGCCCTGTGTCCGAGCATGGTGACCGCCGATGAATCGACTCCTCCCGACAGGGCGTTGATGGCCGTGGTATCTCCAACGGCCTCCCTGATCTCCTCTACCTTCTCATTGATGAATGCTTCCGTGTTCAACTCCTGCGCGGTGATCTCCGTTGCCATGTAAACCTCCCCTTCTCTGATAATTTTCGCATACAGTTATACGCCGGCGAATGCCGCATGATACCTGACGGTTCCGCTGATTCACCCCAGTGAATTCCACTTGAACTCTCTTACCATAAACACCTCTCCCTGCACAACAGCCTCTCGTCCCGAAGCGGTCGATTCCCCACACTGCTTATAACAACACACGCCTGAGCCTGAGTGAATTGCTGATCACCGATACCGAGCTGAAGCTCATCGCCGCCGCCGCGATGATGGGCGACAGGAGCAGGCCGAAAACGGGGTAGAGCACTCCGGCCGCTATCGGCACGCCGATCGAGTTGTAGATGAAGGCGAAGAAGAGGTTCTGGCGGATATTGCGCATCGTCGCCCGGCTGAGGCGCCTGGCGCGCACGATGCCGCGCAGGTCCCCCTTGACCAGCGTGATGCCGGCGCTCTCCATGGCGACGTCCGTCCCCGTTCCCATGGCGATCCCTACCTGGGCCTGCGCCAAGGCGGGTGCGTCGTTAATACCGTCGCCAGCCATGGCAACCGTTCGTCCCTCGGCCTGGAGCCGTTTTACCACCGCCACCTTCTGTTCGGGGAGCACCTCAGCCTGGATCTGGCTGAGGCCCAGCCTGCTCGCAACGGCCTCGGCCGTCGCCCGGCTGTCCCCCGTGAGCATGACGATGGTGATCCCCTCGGCGTGCAGGTCGCGGATCGCCTCGGGGGTGGATTCCTTGATGGGATCGGCGACACCGATCAGACCGGCGGCCTCGCCGTCGATACCCAGAAACATGACCGTCTGGCCTTCGGCGCGCAGGGGTTCGGCCTGACGGGACAGATCACCGGGATCTATCCCCATCTCTTCCAGGAGAATGGCGCTGCCCAGCGCGACCGCATGTCCATCGACCTTCCCGGTAACGCCCTTCCCCGTCTGCGACTGGAAGTCGCCGGCCTGGGCCGGCTCAAAACCCCTCTCCTGTGCGCCCCGTACGATGGCCTCGGCCAGCGGGTGTTCGCTGGCCCGCTCGATCCCGGCGGCAAGGCGCAGCACCTGTTCTTCCCCGATCTCATGGGCCGCCATCACGGTGACCAGTTTCGGCCTTCCCTCGGTGAGGGTCCCCGTCTTGTCCACAACGAGGGTGTCTATCTTTTCCATGATCTCCAGAACCTCGGCATTCTTGATTAGCACGCCGGCCGTGGCACCGCGGCCGGTCCCCACCATGATCGCGATGGGGGTGGCAAGACCCAGGGCGCACGGGCAGGCAATAATCAGGACG
>Ga0208905_1001803_pt1 | contig 10560 bp, 7 predicted proteins | sample AntAceMetag02UKS_FD_184776 | JGI IMG/M metagenome (GOLD analysis project Ga0208905, IMG submission 184776) | Saline lake microbial communities from Ace Lake, Antarctica - Antarctic Ace Lake Metagenome 02UKS (SPAdes) (version 2) | ecosystem: Environmental > Aquatic > Non-marine Saline and Alkaline...
AATATTATCTTTTGTTGAAAGTTGTCCGGTGAATTTGTTTCCTGAAATAAGAACAGACAGGAAATCATGAAAACCTACCATAGGAATATTCCCTGCCATTACTACACCGGCAGAGATTTTTTTTGTGGTGTTTTTTAGTTCAGGGTATTGTTCTATCCATTTTTGAAGCTTGAATTTTTCAAGCGAACGGCCTATACCGATTACCGCCTGGCGCACAAATTTTTCAATAAACCAGGGGTTGTGATAGTTGACTTCACAGATGGCTGATTCAAACTGTTTGAAGTATTTTGTGTTTAACCTGTTTGTATCTTTTACATTTGAGCCTGGTATATCAAATTGTCTTAAAAATTTTCCAAGTTCGGCAAATGCCTCTATCCGGTTTTCCAGTTCCATGCTTTTTATATATCTGATTTTTTCACTGCCTCACTGCAACATAGCATAGTTCAGGCGTTCAGTTTCTTAATAAGATTCAGTGCTGAACCTGCTTTAAACCATTCAATCTGGTTTTTATTATACGAGTGGTTTACTTTTATTTGGTCTGTTGTACCCTCAATATGATTAAGAAACACAGAGAGTGGCTTTCCGGGGGCAAATTCGGTGAGACCTGTAATTTGGAAAGTATCATCTTCCTGTATTTTATCATAATCATCAGGATTATCGAAAGTAATTGCGAGAACACCCTGCTTTTTAAGGTTTGTTTCATGGATCCGTGCAAAAGATCTTACCAGGACAACTTTAACATTCAGGAACCGTGGTTCCATAGCTGCATGTTCTCTTGATGATCCCTCACCATAATTTTCATCACCAACAATAATGGTTCCTATACCTGCTTTTTTATATTCTTTAGCGACTTCCGGCACCTCATCATAATCCACTGTCAGCTGGTTTTTAATATGGTTAGTTTCATTGTTGAAATAATTCACTGCTCCGATGAGGAGATTCATAGAGATGTTTTCCAGGTGTCCGCGGTAACGCAACCATGGTCCTGCCATTGAAATATGGTCGGTTGTACATTTCCCTTTTGCTTTAATAAGCAGGTTAAGGTCTTTCATATCATTTCCATCCCATTCACTGAAAGGTGTGAGTAATTGAAGTCGCTCGGAGTCAGATTTAACATTAATTATAACTCCACTTCCATCTTCAACAGGATGCTGATAACCTCTGTCTTCAACTTCAAAACCTGCAACCGGAAATTCCAGTCCTTTAGGCTCACTGAGTTTCACTTCTTTTCCCTCCTCATTGGTCAGAGTGTCTTTAATGGGATTAAATTTAAGGCTACCGGCAATGGATAAGGCAGTTACAATTTCGGGGGATGCAACAAAGCCATAAGTATTAGGGTTTCCATCATTCCTTTTAGCGAAGTTCCGGTTAAAAGATGTGATAATAGAATTTTTTTCTTCTTTTTCTGCACCCTCACGTTTCCACTGACCAATACATGGACCACAGGCATTTGCAAGAACGACACCGCCTATTTTTTCAAAAATATCAATAAATCCGTCCCGTTTAATAGTAAACCGTATCAATTCTGAGCCGGGTGTAACAGTAAATTCTGATTTTACCTTTAATTTTTTGTCAATTGCCTGTTGGGCAATTGAGGCTGACCTGGTAATATCTTCATATGATGAATTAGTACATGACCCGATCAACCCAACATCCAGTTTTTCAGGGAAGTTGTTATTATCAACCGCATCTGCAAATTCAGACAGGGACCAGGCACGATCTGGAGAAAATGGTCCGTTAATATGCGGTTCCAGTTCTGACAGATTGATCTCAACTACCTGGTCGAAATATTTTTCAGGATCTTCATAAACTTCCTTATCCCCTGTGAGCAGATCAGCGGAATTATTGGCAGCATCTGCAACATCATCCCGGCCGGTTTGTCGCAGGTATTCTTCCATTTTATTATCGTATCCGAATAAAGATGTTGTTGCTCCGATTTCAGCACCCATATTACAAATAGTGCCTTTCCCGGTTGCTGAAATACTTTTTGCACCTTCACCAAAATATTCCACAATACACCCTGTCCCACCTTTAACAGTAAGCAGCCCTGCAACTTTAAGTATCACATCTTTTGCTGATGTCCAGCCGCTAAGTTTCCCGGTAAGTTTTATCCCAATTAATCTTGGAAATTTACATTCCCACGGCATACCGGCCATAACGTCAACGGCATCTGCGCCACCAACACCAATAGCTACCATTCCTAAGCCACCGGCATTAGGAGTATGGGAATCTGTTCCAATCATCATTCCACCGGGGAACGCATAGTTTTCCAGAATTACCTGGTGAATAATTCCGGCACCCGGTTTCCAGAAACCGATTGAATATTTGTTGGAGACTGATGCAAGAAAGTCATAAACTTCTTTATTGGTAATATTAGCGTTGTTTAAATCAGTTTCAGCCCCGGTTTCTGCCAGGATAAGGTGATCGCAATGGACAGTAGCAGGGACAGCAGTTTTTTCTTTACCAGCCTGCATAAACTGTAAAAGTGCCATTTGTGCAGTGGCATCCTGCATAGCTACTCTATCTGGTTTAAAATCAACATAATCATTTCCGCGTTCGAATATTTTATTTTTGAAATTATTCTCTGTATGGGAATAGAGAATCTTTTCAGCAAGAGTCATTGGTTTGCCGATAATTTTTTTAACAGATTCAATATTTTTTTTATAACCGGCATATACTGTTCGAATCATCTCAATGTCAAAGGTCATAACGTATTGGTATTTAAGTTTATAATAAAATATTTTGATAGAATAAAAAACAAGTAAATCTACTAATATATTCTTTGTTTTCTGTAAACGTGATTAATTAATTGATTTAATTTTCTTACTTTTATTCTCTGAAAAGAGAAATTAATGTAGTTCCTTTTAGCAGGATTTGATAATTTACGACTATGAAAACAGGTTTATTCAGAGAAAACCTCAGGGTATCAATTCAATCGGTAAAAACAAACAGGGTACGGACTATATTGACTATTTTAATTATTGCCTTTGGAATAATGGCCCTGGTGGGGATACTTACAGCTATTGATTCTATCAAGAATTCAATAACACAACAATTCACAATGCTTGGTGCAAATTCCTTTACAATTGAGAGCAGATCAATGAATATCCAGGTAGGTGACAAGCGTTACAGGAAAAAGAATCACCCTTACATTTCATATCAGGAAGCAAAAAAGTTTAAGGATGATTTTATTTTTCCCGGTGCAGTTTCAATTTCAATATATGCTTCAGGTATGGCTACGGTAAAACACAAATCTGAAAAAACCAATCCAAATATCCAGGTTCTGGGCAGTGATGAGAATTATTTGAGGGTTTCAGGCAAGAAATTATCAAAAGGAAGAAATTTTTCTTCTATGGAGATAGAGACAAATAGAAACTTTGTCATTGTTGGCTCTGAAATTGTTAATGATCTTTTTGAAGATTCTGAAAATCCGTTAAATAAAGTTATTTCAGTAGGAAACGGTAAGTATAGAATAATTGGAGTACTTGAAACCCAAGGTTCAAGTGTCTTTGGGGATGAAAGGTTGTGTGTTTTACCGGTAACCAATGTACGGCAATATTTTTCGCGTCCCAGGATGTCATTCAAGATAAATGTCCTGCCCGATGATCCAAAACTTTTGGATATTATGGTTAGTGAAGCAGAGGGGGTTTTCAGGGTAGTAAGGGGGCTCACCGCCAGGGATGAGAGTGATTTTAACATTACTCAAAGTGACAATCTGGTAAAAATTCTGATTGAAAGTATGGGGAAAGTAAGTGTAGCTGCATCCATTATTGGGTTGATAACTCTACTTGGTGCTACGGTTGGATTAATGAATATAATGCTTGTTTCGGTTACTGAAAGAACTAAGGAGATAGGTATTAGAAAAGCTATTGGAGCAAAGGCACAAATGATTAAGCAACAATTTTTATTTGAAGCAATATTAATTGGTCAGATGGGCGGGGTTGTTGGGATTATTCTGGGCCTGCTTGTTGGTAATCTTATGTCAGTTCTTCTCAAATCATCTTTTGTTGTTCCATGGATATGGATTTTTAGTGGGGTTGCGGCATGTTTTATTGTTGGATTAGTTAGTGGATATATACCGGCAGTTAAGGCTTCTAAACTTGATCCGATAAAAGCATTGCATTATGAATAAGAACATTGCTTCGTAAATTAATTTAATAAAAACTTAATTTTTAGGTTTTATAGATAATTAGATAATAGTCGGCAGTCCACAGTCGGCAAAAAAGAAAAGAACAATCAAACAATTATAACATATTCTTAATCACATTACCGATAGATCGGGACTAAAAAGTATAAATAGTCCAATCTTCAGATTGCCGACTGCCGACTGAAGATTGCCGACTTTAAAAGATAAAGCATAATGAAATTAGTCAATTATCAAACCATAATCATTGAAATTTCGATACATTTAAATATATTTTAATCATGAAGGATCTTATCATTGAAAAATCTAAAATATCACCATATGTTAACTTTGGTAATACAACAGGGGTTTTTAGATTAGAGGGTCGTTCAATTCACGAGAATCCGGATTCCTTCTACAGGAATATTTTTAAATGGGTTGATAAGTATTTTCAGAACCCGGCTGAAAAAACTTTGGTGGTAATGAAACTTGAATACGCCAACAGCGGATCGTCAAAATTTATTCTTGAATTGCTACGTATTATTAAAAAGCATTATGATGCAGGTAACCCATGTATTGTAGAGTGGTATTATGAGGAGGAAGATGAGGCGATATATAATCTGGGACTTCATTACAAGGAGTCTATTCAAATACCTTTCAATATAAAAATAGTGTATGAATAAAAAAAAGACCTGAAATTGATTTCAGGTCTTTTTTTCAAATAATTATTCAGATAAATTATTCAAATAGTTTTTCACACAGGTCAACCACTCTTGCGGAGTATCCCCATTCGTTATCATACCATGATAGTACTTTAACGGTTTTTCCATTTACGATTGTACTTAGAGCATCAAAAATAGATGAATACTCAGTATGTATTACATCAACAGATACAATGGGATCTTCAGTATATTCAAGAATTCCTTTCATTGGTCCTTCAGCAGCTTCCTTCATTGCAGCATTGATCTCTGCAACAGTAGCTTCAACTTTCAGGTTAGCAACCAGGTCAACCAGGGATCCGGTTGGAGTGGGAACACGAATTGCCATTCCATCTAATTTTCCCTTTAATTCAGGAATAACTATTCCTACAGCAGATGCGGCACCGGTTGTAGTTGGTATTTGAGAAACAGCAGCAGATCTTGCCCTGCGAAGGTCTGAATGTGGAAAATCCAGGAGTCTCTGATCGCTTGTATAGGAATGAATAGTTGTCATCAAGCCATTCACAATTCCAAATTTATCATTAAGGACTTTAGCAACAGGCGCCAGGCAGTTAGTAGTACAAGATGCATTGGAAACACACTGGTCTTCCGGTTTAATATCCTCGTTATTTACTCCGAGAACAATGGTATTATCAATTTTATCCTTTGCCGGAACTGTTAAGATAACTTTTTTTGCTCCATTTTTCAGATGGTCACCATAACCGCCTTTTGGACTTTCCCTTAACCGAAAAACACCTGTTGATTCGACAACAACATCCGGGGTTTCTGACCAGGGAATATTAGCGGGATTAGTTTCAGCAGTAACTTTAACCTGAATTCCGTTAACTATTAAGAATTCGTTTTTATAAGAAACTCCTTCGTATCTTCCTTGTGTAGAATCGTATTTCAAAAGATGTGCAAGAGTTTTTGTGTCTGTAAGGTCATTGATCCCAACTACCTCAAGATCCGGCTTTTCAAGGGCGATTTTAAAAACATTTCTTCCAATTCGTCCAAATCCATTGATTGCAATTTTAATTTTTGCCATAATTCAAGTAATTAAATATTATTTATTAAAAAATTTTATACAAAAGTAGGAATAATTATTAATTCATCAATGATTGTTGTTATAAATCAGTCTGCAGTCCACAATCCACAGTCGGCAATTGCTCTTGCAATGGATATTTATCACGTAAGCAAGAAATTTTTAAAAGATGAACTTCACTCTTTGACCACTCAGATAAGAAAATCCTCAAGATATAAATAACCCGGTCTTCAGATTGCCGACTGCTGACTGCTGGCTGTGGACTGATTAGTTATATTTCAAGTACTAATAAGCAATAGGTGCAGGGGACAGTTCCGGGTTAAATTCAGGATTTTCAGGAAGTGGTGTTTTTGTATTTATAATACGGCCAAACCTGTAACTTACAAAAAGTGCGGGAAAAAACCAGAGATTATCTTCACTGGCCATTATCGGTATTCTTTTTAGAAAAGCATCGAGTGTAACACCAATTTCAATTGCATGAATTGCCCTGTCCTGTTTACTATATTCAAAATTTATCCCTGCCCTACCATAAACCCCCGGGATAATTTTTATTTCGTTTATTCCTTTCAGGAATGACGATTGTTTGTAGATGTCTTGACGTGTATGGATTGAGACATTAAACTTTTCACTTTTCACTTCATTTTCATAAAGGTAGAGCACATCGTAGTAAATTGGTTTATATAAGCTAAATGAGGGTCCCCCGGAAAAAATGTAACGGATAGCAATACCCCCCTGATCAATTTTTTTAAAGATAATATGCTGAAACCCCATTCCGCCACGGAGAGTTAATGCAAAATTTAACTTGCCGAAAACAAATTGTCTGTTACCAGGGAAATAGCGGTTGGTTGTTTTATACTCTTTAGGATGTTTAAGGATACTTATATCTCCCTCATATATTCTTTTGTTAAAGAAGTTAATCCTTTCCCCATATCTAAAGCTTAATCCGTAACCGGTTGAATTAAGCATAAGACCGATAGATTTCTCATTTCTGAAAAAAGCTTTTTGCTGAACATCTAACTCTCCCTGCGAGATACCAACCAGGGAAAAAAGGGGAAATATAAATAGAAGTAATTGGACCTTCTTCATAATAAACAAAATTACTGAACCAAAAAACTTAAAGTCCTGATTCAGAATTTGATAACTGAAGGCGAAAAAAACTAAAAAAGTTCCTGTCTACGCAGCTTCTTCAGTCTGTACAGTATCAGCATTACTGTATGCAGGACAAACTTCCCTGTTACAGGAACTGAGAATTATACCTAATACCATGCAGGCGGCACATACTATTGCTAATTTTTTCATATATAGTAAATTTAAATACTAAAATAACTATTTTTCTTCGAAAGAAAAACATTTATTTGTTAAAACAAAAATAGTTTAAATTTTATTTAAAAAAAATATTTTATTTCCAATCAGGAACCCTGCCCGGTGTCCAGGGAGCACCTGCTTTATCCATTTGTTTTTCAAGTTCCTTAAGTTCTTGTTCTCCAATTTTCTTTAATTTTTCAATAAGTGGTGGAAGCTTTTCAGAGAGGATATTATAAGCATCTTTTTCTGTCTGGGTTAAGGGTGCGGTAGAGCCATAATGAGTATATGCCATATTTCTTAATCGTCTTTGTAACGGCATTTGTCCCGGTGGTACTTCTTCCCAGCTTGCTTTTGCTTCGTGCCCGTAAAAAATAAACTCAATTTCATCAATCTCATTTCTGATTCTTTTTGCCTCAGTAATCATTTCGGGAGTTGCATCAGGCATCCTGTAGAGAGTTTGAAGGATATATTCAACTTTTTCACTCAGTTCTGATGTATATCTCATTGCCCCTTGCATAGCACCGGCAAGTTCACCTGCCTTTTCCTGGAATTCAAATACTTCTTGCCGGTTTTCTGCAGGAATAGTAGTATTATTGAGAGCCATGACATTGAATTCAACCGGGCTGACCAGTTCTGTTACTTCTCCCTGAAAAACTTTAGAGATGGAAACCTTATACATTCCCGGAACAGCGAGAATTCCTCCGCCACCATCTGCCATAGGATCAAATTCATCATTTTTCAGACGTACGGGAGAAGTAGATTCGTACCTGAGATCCCATGTTATTCTCTGGATACCCTTTGATGCTTTAGTTGTAAATTTCCGAACAATATTATTCTGATAATCATATATTGTGAAACGGATATAAGGCTTTTCTTCTTTTCCTTCTTCCCTGAGTTCATCCCTCGATAATACTTTAATTTTTTCACCTTTTTTAAACTGCTCCTTCTCTTTTTCTTTTCTTACGTCCTTTTGGGTTTTAAGTTCTTCTTTTAAATAGTAGGTAAAAGTAGCTCCGAATGAAGGGTTTTTACCCATGTAAGGTGTTGAACCCTGACCATATCTTCCTCCTTTTCTGATATATACCAGGGCGTCTTTAATTGGAAAAACATGTGCATTCTCTTCAAGAACTTCAGGTTTGAATGATCTTAGTGGGGTATAATTATCCAGGATATAGAAACCGCGTCCAAATGTAGCTAATACCAGATCGTTTTCCCTTTTCTGAATAACCATATCCCTTACAGCAACCGTGGGTATTCCTGATTTCAACTGCTCCCATTTTTTACCTCCGTCTATAGAGAAGAATGCACCGAATTCAGTACCGGCAAAAAGCAGATCCGGATTCACAAAGTCTTGTTCAATAGTATGTACAGTTCCATTTTCAGGAAGGTTGGTGCTTATCGGCTTCCAGGTTTGACCTTTATCACTGCTTTTTAATATGTAGGGCTTAAAATCATCTCTTTTCCGGTTATCAAAAGTAGCATATACAATATTCTCGTCGAATTTTGAAGGACAGATATCACTAACATATGTATATTTGGGTACTCCTTCAAAATCACCGGTGCTTTGCCAGTTTGTTCCTGCATTTTCGGTAACCTGTATCAGTCCGTCATCAGTACCGGCATACAACAGATCCTCTTTTACTTCCGATTCTGCCAACGATACAATTGTTCCATATTGTGAAGTTGATACATCTTTTCTAACTGCGTCAACACTCCAGTATTTACCCATTACCTTCCATGTATTCCTGTCCAGTTTTCTTGTCAGGTCGTTTGATATCACTTTCCAGCTATTGCCTCTGTCTTCACTGCGAAACACTTTATTGGCAGCAACATAAAGACGTGTATGGGAATGTGGACTAAGAATTAACGGTGCATTCCAGTTCCAGCGGTAAGTATTCTCATCTTTACGTGGTTGTGGTTGAATGCCAATACTTTCACCGCTCTTTTTATCATATCTGGCACTGTGACCATATTGCGACTCTGAATAAATAATGTTTGGATCGGTTGGGTCGATAGCCTGCCAGAATCCATCGCCACCAACTGTTACAATCCATTCACCTGCGGTAACTCCTGCAGAACTCAAATTCTGAGACGGTCCGCCAAAGCTGTTATTGTCCTGGGTTCCGCCGTAAACATTATAAAAAGGTTCATCATTATCCACGGCTACCCTGTAAAACTGCGTGACCGGAAGGTTTGTTTTAAAAATATAGTTTTTCCCGCCATCAAACGATTCGTAAACACCTCCGTCTCCGCCAATAATAAAGTGCTTTGTATCATCAGGGTCGATCCACATTGCATGGTCGTCCACATGGCGACTGGTGTCCCCGATTGAATTCCAGGTTTTTCCGCCATCTGTAGTAACTTTGGATCTGGTTTCCATGCTGTAAACTTTATCAACATCAACCGGGTCACAAAATATCTCGTTATAATACTGACCGCTTGCATGGTGTTCGCTCATTTTTTCCCATGATTCACCGCGGTTAACAGAACGGAAAAATCCGCCTGTTTCACCCTCTGCTTCTGCAATTATGTACAGGACATCAGAATTAACAGGAGAAATGGCAAGCCCCATTCCGCCTACATGGCCTGAGGGTAGTCCTTTGGTTATTTTTTTCCATGTCTCACCGCTATCGGTTGATTTATAAAAGCGTGACTCGGGCCCGCCACCAATCTTGGTATGTACGTGACGTCTTCTTTGCTCTGATGTAGCGTACATAAAATCCGGATTACACGGATATAATACCACTTCATTCACACCGGTTTCTTCACTTATTTCAAGAACCTTTTTCCAGGTTTCCCCGCCATCGGTTGTTTTATACAGTCCCCGGTCACCTCCCGGTCCCCATGCCGAACCCTCGGCAGCTACAAAAACAACATCAGAATTCCTCGGATCGATCACAATTTTCCCAATCTGACGTGATTCTTTAAGACCCATATTCTTCCAGGAACTTCCTCCGTTAACGGATTTATATACTCCGTCACCATATCCAAGGGCGCGTTGGTGATTATTTTCACCTGTTCCTGCCCATATAACATTCGTATTGTTAGGATCCATTGCAAGACATCCCATTGAATAAGCTCCGTATTTTTCAAATACCGGCTTAAAAGTAGTGCCATTGTTTTCTGTTTTCCAGATATTACCACTGGCAACAGCAACAAACCATTCCGAATGATTCCGTGGATTAACTGCAAAATCTGCTATCCGTCCCGAAGTAAATGCAGGACCAATATTTCTCCATTTTAAACCGGAGAATGTGCTTGATTTAAGTTTTCCTTCTTCTTCTTTATCTTTTTCTTTGTCTTTTTGTGCTAAGGCAAAGCCAGAAGTTAAAATTGCCAGCAACATAATAAGTGCCGGCAGGAAATTAATTTTTCGTTTCATAATTATTTTT
>Ga0208905_1001805_pt1 | contig 10552 bp, 8 predicted proteins | sample AntAceMetag02UKS_FD_184776 | JGI IMG/M metagenome (GOLD analysis project Ga0208905, IMG submission 184776) | Saline lake microbial communities from Ace Lake, Antarctica - Antarctic Ace Lake Metagenome 02UKS (SPAdes) (version 2) | ecosystem: Environmental > Aquatic > Non-marine Saline and Alkaline...
CAGTTGAGCAATCATTTACTACAATAATTCTGTCAACAAAATCAGGCATAGTTTCAATAACCAGTCCTATTTGCTTTTCTTCATTATAAGCAGGGACAACTACTGCTATGGTTTTGTTGTTAAGCATATTTTTTTTATTCCTCAGGTTTAATTTTTATACAATAAATATCCATATCAATATTATTAAGCGATAATATTTTTTTTGCTTTATTTTTTTTGCAAAAATACAATCTATTTTTGTTAGGATTAGTTTTATATACAGAAATCATTAAATCTATTGGTTTTGAAGAATATAGATCTGTGTTTTTCATGTTAGAAAAATTTAAAATTGGAATTCCATTTGCCATAGCATAATAGATAGTATTTAACTGTCGGAAATTTCTTTTTTGTTCTTCATTATTAAAAACATAAACAATAGGGATTTTGTTTTTTTTAAATATAACTTGTAATTTGTTAAAATCATTTATACTAGCTTTGGGATTATTCATTAATTCCATATTTACTTGTCGGTCATATATAGAAAATTTAGTTCGTAAATATGCCCAATGAGAAAGGTTATATATAAATGCCAAAATAATTATTAATGAAAAGAAAGATTTGATTTTATTATTAATAATATTTGGTTTTAATGTAATAAAAAGAAATGTACATATTTGAGTAAAAAGAAATATAGGCGCATAATACCTTGACACAATTGCCATATATTTATAAAGATAATTTTTATTAAAAAACTCTTCTAAATTTATATCTTTTTGTATATACAAAAAGATATAAAACAATAAAGTTGTCAATATAGTAATACTTGAAAATATTATGATTAAAGGTAATGGATTTATTTTTTTTGTTTTGAAAATTGAGTTAAAATACTTCCTGATAATTTGAATTATACCAATTACCAAAAATATAAAAATAAGTAAAGAAATTATTGAATATATAGTAAAAAGCCAAATTGGAATATTTATGGCTCCCGTATATTTAAGAAAAAAGTTAAATATTATATTGTCGGCAAAAAAGGCATTAGAAAAGATACCAGTACAAAGTAATAAACCTTTTAAATGAAGAACACCTGTAACCATCATTTCAGATGTCTCTTGTGTATAAGTTGTCGAAAATATTTGTAATAATACTAACCCAACAGTAACTATTGTTATTATAGAAGCTATTTTCCAAAATTTTTTATTATAAAAAATTGTTATGCCAATAAAAGTTAATGGGATTAATAATGTTAAAGGATAATATGCATATCGTACAAAACTGCACAAAAAAGCTATTATACCTATTACAACTGCATATAAATATTTTTTCTTGTTTTTAAAATCATCAAATGATAATATTAATTTGCTACTATAATATATTGTCGTAATATATAGAGATAATGATAATATATCGGGGACTCCAAGATGTCTGAACGGGGTATAGGTAAATGCCCAAAACAAAAATATCAATGGTATTAAATATTTATTTGTATAATTAGATAAAGTTAATAATAATTTATATAAAAAAACAAAAAGCAATATAAGACCAAAAAAAGCTAAAATTAATTCAGATAATACAAAATTATTATTTATAATAATTAGTAACGGGCTCATCAACAAAGCATAGCCGGGTGGCCAACTTGTTAAAATTTTGTGTTTTGTTTTTGACAAATCTTTTATAGAAGCATTGGGAATGCTAAAACCATGTCCATGTATAAAAGAATTTGCTGAAGATATTTGTAATAATTGATCGCTCCCCATTCTATTATTAGTATATCTTACGTGAGTTTGTAATAGGATAGCAAGAATAATTAAAAATATATTTATAATTTTAATATTTTGCGTAATAAAATAGTCAATTTTTTTTATAAAAGTCATTTGATATTTAATATAAATGAAATTACTATTTTTGAAAAACAAAATTAACAAAAATAGTTTGGTTCACAGAACTATAACAAATAAAATAAAAAAATTAGTTACCTTTTTAAAAATTATATTGCAAATTTGCTCTGATATATATTTTATAAAATTACTTTAAACATAAGTTGAGTGATAGGGACGACATGAACTATCATTTTTATTTAGATGTAACTCCGATTTATCCAAATAAAAAATTATCTTTGCTTTGCATAGCAAAACAATCAAGAATAAGATATAAATGAATAAAAGCAAAAATAAAAACTGGGACCAAATTATTAAGCCAAAAACATCTCTGTTTGATTTACGGTTAAATGAATTATGGCGTTATCGTGACCTTATTATGCTTTTTGTAAAAAGAGATTTCGTATCTGTATATAAACAAACAATATTAGGTCCTTTGTGGTATATATTAAAACCGCTGTTAACAACTATAGTATTCACAATTATATTTAACAAATTTGCAAAAATCCCTACTGACAATTTACCGCCAATGCTGTTTTATATGGCAGGAACAATAAGCTGGAGTTATTTTGCCTCCTGCCTGAAAAAAACTTCTACCACTTTTTTAACTAATGAAAATATATTTGGCAAAGTATATTTCCCTCGTCTTGTAATTCCTGTTTCTGTTGTTATATCCAATCTTATTGCTTTTGCCATACAACTTCTGTTCTTTATATGTTTCATTATTTTTTATACTTACAATGGTTTTTCTGTCAATATAAGCTGGTCTTTGCTTATTATTCCATACTTCCTGTTGTTAATGGCAGCATTAGGTCTGGGATTTGGAATTATTGTATCTTCTTTAACAACAAAATATCGCGATTTGGCATATCTTGTAGAATTTGGCATACAATTATTTATGTATGCTACTCCTGTAATTTATTCTGTTTCAGGTTTGCCTGAAAAATATCATCATCTGATTATGCTAAACCCTATGAGCTCTGTTATTGAGGGATTTCGTTATTCTTTATTAGGCACAGGAATATTTAATTTTTATAATATCCTGTATTCTACTATTTTTGCTCTGATTATCTTAATAACAGGTGTTTTATTATTTAACAAAGTAGAAAAAACATTTATGGATACTGTATAATATGATTATCTAAAAAAATTATGAATTATGAATTACGAATTACGAATTACGAATTATGAATTACGAATTACGAATTACGAATTATGAATTATGAATTATGAATTATGAATTATGAATTATGAATTACGAATTACGAATTACGAATTATGAATTATGAATTATGAATTATGAGTTATGAATTATGAATTATGAATTATAAAATTCAAAATATAAAAAAATAAAATTTTTATAACCAAAAGCAGTTGTGAGTTATGTGTTTCGCATTTTTAACACTAAACTAAAAACAGGAAACTAAAAGTTACAAATTATGTCAGATACAGTAATAGAAGCAGAAAATATTAGCAAACAATATCATCTTGGTGTTATAGGTTCCGGAACATTAGGTCAGGATATAAATCGTTTTTGGGCAAAGATAAGAGGAAAAGAAGATCCAACTTTAAAAATAAGTGCAGTAAACAAAATAAATACCATTGACAGTGAATATATATGGGCATTGAAAAATATAAACTTTAAAGTAAAAAAAGGTGAGGTATTAGGAATTATCGGTAAGAACGGTGCAGGAAAATCTACTCTTTTAAAAATATTATCACGTGTTACTGCACCAACAACAGGTAAGGTTAAAATAAAAGGAAGAATAGCAAGTTTACTTGAAGTAGGAACAGGATTCCATAAAGAACTAACAGGAAGAGAAAATATATTCCTAAACGGTGCTATACTTGGAATGACTAAATCAGAGATTAAAAATAAATTAGATGAAATAATTGATTTTTCAGGCATTGAAAAATATATAGAGACACCTGTAAAACGATATTCAAGTGGAATGTATGTACGACTTGCTTTTGCTGTAGCTGCACACATGGAACCAGAAATATTAATAGTTGATGAAGTTCTCGCTGTTGGTGATGCTGAATTTCAAAAAAAAGCACTTGGCAAAATGCAAAATGTAACTAATAATGAAGGCAGAACAGTATTATTTGTAAGCCATAATATGGGAAGTATAAGTCAACTTTGTAATCATGGAATTGTTTTGGACAAAGGAATTATAAGTTATGAAGGAAATCAGATTGATGCTATTGATTTTTATACTGAAAATCAGCTAAATAAATTAATCAAATTTTCTAATACTGGATTATTTGATTTAATAAATCATCAAAATAAAAATTATATAAAAAATAAAAGTATGTTAAATGTTGAGTTATTTATTGATAATAAACTTTCTTGTATAGCATATCCCGGTTGTAATTTTCAATTTAATATTACTTTTGAAACTGATAATAAATTAAAAGAAATAGTTTTTGGATTTGTCATTAAAAATCCTTCAGGCACAAAAATTTTAGGTGTTAATAATAGACATTATGGATTGAAATTGAATAAATATCCTGTAAATAAAGGGAAAATAAGTGTTGAATTTTTAAAATTTCCAGTTTATGGTGAAGGTAATTATTTTGTAGATCTTTATTTTGGTAATATGGAGGATAATTTTGATGTAATTGAAAATGCATTTTATTTTCATCTTAACAGTCGTGATGTTTTTATGTCGGGTCGATTATTGGATAAAAATTTTAATCAGTTTTATTTTAATGAAATAAAAATGAAGTTAATGTAATTATTGTATTTTTTTAAATATTTATTTATGCAGAAAATTAAATATGTTCATACCAGAGAAATGCATAATCTTAATGCAGCAAGGGAAATAGTTCCAATAATATTAGATATGTTTTCACCAAAAAGTGTTATAGATATTGGCTGCGGAATTGGTTCATGGTTGAAAGTCTTCAAAGACCTTGGAGTTAGCAATATTTTAGGTGTGGACGGAGAATACGTAAAAAAAGATTTGTTATACATAAAAAAAAATGAGTTTATTCCAGCTGATTTATCTAAAAATTTTAATATAAAAAAAAGATATGATATTGTTTTGGCATTAGAAGTTGCTGAACATATTTCTGAAAAAGATTCAGATACTTTTATTGAAAATCTTGTAAACCATGGTAATTTAATTTTGTTTTCTGCAGCTGTTCCTTTCCAGGGTGGACAAAATCATTTGAACGAACAATGGCCAGAATATTGGCATACAAAATTTAAAAAATTCGGATATTCAGTATATGATGTTATCAGACCAAAAATATGGGATAATGATAAAATAGAATATTTTTATAAACAAAATATGTTTGTATATGCAAAAAATAATTTTTTTAAACTAAAAGAAGATATTTTTGCAAAAGCATACATACATCCATATTTATGGGAGTTTCATAATAGAACAACAAATAAACAATTAACTTACTTAAAAAAACGAATTATAGAATATGAAGAAGGATATATTGGAATATGTCTGTCTATTCAAATTTTAAGAAAAGCAATAAGAAAAAAAATACACAATTTTTTTTCGAAATTATAAATGATTTTAATATAATTTATGAAAGAAAAACTTATTTCAGTAATAATACCAGCTTATAATTGTGATAAATATATTTTAGAATCATTAAATAGTATATTATATCAAAGTTATTCCAATATTGAGTTATTAATTGCTGATGATGCTTCAACAGACAATACCCGCAAAATTATTGACGCCTTAAAAGATTCAAGGATTAAGACATACCATAATAAAACAAATAAAGGATATTTAAAAACATGTAATATATTACTAAGTAAAGCAAAAGGAGAGTTAATTGCATTTCAGGACGCAGATGATATTTCTGACTTAAATCGCTTTAAGAAACAAATTGACTATCTTAACAAAGATTTATCTATAGATGTTCTGGGAACTAATGCAATTATAATTAATTCTAATGGAGATATTTTATATAAAACAGAATGGGAAAAAAATGTTAACAAAGCAATCTTTAATTTTAAATTTCATTTTAGTACTAATTCATGGCTATTTAAAAGAAATGTTTATGATCAAATAGGTGGATATAATAAATATTTTAAAATTGGATTTGAGGACTTTTATTGGGCAGCATTAATTGCTGAAAAATATAAAATTATAAACATGGATGAACATTTATACTTTTATAGAAAACATAAAAATTCTATATCATCAAAAAATAAAAAAAAATTATTATTTTATTATTCTTTGATATACGTAATAAAACAACGTAGAGATAATAAAACAGATTATGCCGAGAGTCATAAATATTGTAAATTAAAATCTATTATATATAGAAAACTTTCTAGTTTGGAATATGAAAAAAAAATGTATAAAAATGCAATTAAGTATATATTAAAAGCACTTATGTATAACCCTGTAAATATTTATAATATACGGACTTTAATTTATTATTTAAAATCAAAATAATATGTGCGGAATAACAGGAATAATAAGATTTAATTCAAATTGTAAAAAAAGTGAAATCAAGCAAATGACTGATTCCATTGCCCATCGTGGACCTGATGGACAAGGATTCTTTATAAAAGATAATATAGCTCTTGGTCATAGAAGATTGTCAATCATTGACTTAAAAACAGGAACACAACCTATGTGTAATGAAGATAAGACAATTTGGATTACTCTTAATGGCGAGATATATAATTATTTGGAACTAAGAAAAATCCTGAAACAAAAAGGACATATATTCAAAACGCAATCAGATACAGAAGTTGTCATTCATTCTTACGAACAATGGGGAAAAGATTGTGTAAATCATCTTAGAGGAATGTTTGCCTTTGGAATAGCTGACACAAAAAAAAGACAACTGTTTATAGCACGCGATTATATTGGGATAAAACCTTTGGTATATTATATTGGAAAAGATTGCTTTGCCTTTGCCTCTGAAATACAAGCTTTACAGCAAATAAATAATATAAAAAAAGATATAGATATACAAGCTATTGACCAATATCTACGGCTACAATATATTCCCGCACCAAAGACCGTTTTTAAACAAATAAAAAAACTTCCTGCTGCTCACAGAATGACAATTAACTTTGATGGTAAAATTTGTGAACCTGAAAAATACTGGAACTTATCATTTAAGCCGGATAATAATAAAAAAGAAAATGAATGGATAGAAGAACTGGACTTTATACTTAAAGATTCTGTAAAAGCTCATTTGTCCTCTGATGTGCCTTTTGGTGCTTTCCTATCCGGTGGTGTTGACTCAAGTGCCACCGTTGCCTATATGGCACAAATACTTAATAATCCTGTAAAGACCTTTTCTATTGGATTTGAAGAAGAAAATTATAATGAACTAAAATATGCTGAGATTGTAGCAAAACGTTGGAAAACAGAACATTATACTGAAATTGTAAAACCAAATGCTTTGGAAATATTACCACAGATAGTTAAACATTACGGAGAACCTTTTGGCGACAGTTCTGCTATACCAACATATTATGTTAGTAAATTAGCACGGCAAAATGTTAAAATGGTCCTGTCAGGCGATGGCGGTGATGAATTGTTTGCCGGTTATATTTCTTATTTATGCTGGAATAAATATTTAAGAAAAGATAAGATAAAAAACCCTAAACAGTTATTATACCAAATAGCACACAAAATACTTCCTGATAAATATCCTTATACAGGCAAACATGAGCCAAATCTAAATAACTGGTTATATTTTATTAATTATATGAATAATGACTTACGAACCAATCTCTGGCGTAAAGAATATAAACATATAACTAATCTGCCTCTTGATGCTTATGAAAAACCTTATGAACAAACCAAAAACTATACAAATATACATAAAGTGCAATATATGGATTTAAATACTTATCTGCCTTATGTAATACTTACAAAAGTAGATATTGTAAGTATGATGCACGGATTAGAAGTAAGAACGCCTTTTATAGATAAAAAAGTAATTGAATTTGCCTTGACAATACCTGAAAATTTTGTTTTTGGAAAAACAAAACATAATGACTGGCAGGGAAAATTGTTGTTAAAAAAACTTATGGGAAAATATTATTCAAAAGATTTTTTGTATCGTAAAAAAATGGGCTTTGGTGTTCCTATTAAAAAATGGTTCGGACAAAACGGAGAACTTTATGACCAAGTCAATGACAGATTATTAAGCAAGAATTCAAAACTTAATGATTTTTTTGAACCATCAGTAATAAAAAATGTTATTGATAAAAAATTTACAGGACCAACTTGGCTATTGCTTTTCCTTGAAGAATGGCTGAGACAAAATCCAACAAAATGATTGTTTAGGCATTATAAAGAAATATCCTGAATATTTATACTCGCTATTTTTTAATCAATTAAAGCAATTAAAAATTGTCCTTTTGAGATGTGTAATTACAGAACTTTATTTTATTTTGTAAAAAAAATCACTATTGTCCGACTAAATTTAAAAATTTAGGTAAAATCGTTTCTAAATATTATGAGATTCCTCGCTATCACTCGGAATGAGGAATCTACTATTATAAATTCTAATTTCATTTTTAGTCGGACACTAATAAAAAAAAATTTTTTCTTAATTTTTTCTGTAAAAAATAACTTATGAGAGTAGTATTGGTAACAACAGAATATGTAACAGAACAAAAATCTTTTGACGGTGGACTGTCTAATCGTTTCCATAAAATAGCATTATCTCTGAAAAATATGGGACACGAACCTATTGTTGTTGTCAAATCTGACAAAAATCAAATATTATTCCATAAAAATATTGAACTACACAGAATACTTGTAAAACCAAACTTCTGGTATAAACTTGCTGACAAATTAACACACTTTAAATATCAGCAAGTATTAGATCGCCTTTTGCAAAGCTATTGCTTAAACAAAGAAGTTAAATATATAAATAAAATTAAGAAAATTGATATAATACATTATTCAACTTTGCAATCAACAAGTTTTTTTAAGCCCAAAAGAATTCCATCAGTAACAACAGTTGTAAGCTACCTGGAATTATGGAATGAAGCAAATGATATTTATCTAAAAACTTTTAGACAAAGGCAAACGCAGATACTTGAAAAATGGACATTGAAACATTCCAACGCTGTTTATGCACCAAGTAATATGCTTGCAAAATATCTTGAAAAAGAAATTTATCCGCATAAGGCAGGCAAAAAGAAAATCAAAGTCATTGAAACACCTTTTTTGCTTGAAACAACACAATATGATTTTAAAATATATGATGAAATTAAAACAAAAGTAAAAAATAATAAATATATTTTGTATTTTGGACGACTTGGATTATGGAAAGGAACAATAGATATAGCAGATATGATTTATAAACTAATCGGAAAACATAAAAGTATATATTTTGTCTTTATTGGGAAAGATAAACAATATAAAGATAAACCTGTTATAAATTATATTATTGAAAAAGCAGGAAAATATAAAGACAGAGTGATTTATTATAAAAATATTACTCACGACAAATTATATCCGATTATACAAAATGCTTATTGTGTTGTTTTACCTTCACGCATTGAAAATCTGTCTAATACTGTCATTGAAGCTATGGCTTTTAAAAAAATTGTTGTAGCTACTAATGGCACTAGTTCTGAACAACTTATTGATAATAATGTTAATGGCTTCTTATGTGAACCTGCTAATCCTGAAAATTTACTATATACTATTGAAAAAACTCTAGCTTTAAACAAAAGACACAAAAAAGAAATTGAGGAAAAAGCTTATATAAGAACAGAAAAACTTAAACCTGAATATGTTGTTAAGGAACTAATAGATTATTACAAAGAAATTATAGAAAAATCATAATAAAGCCAAACTTTATAGATACTAATTTATTCGGTTAAATTACTAATGTGTAAATGGAATAAATTAGCTATATGTTTTTAAAATTGTCAAAATTTTTATCTTTGCTTTGAATTATAAATATTTTTAAATATTATGCCACAAAGACACCAAGACACAAAGAATCACAAAGGCAATTTTTTACCATTAACACATGAGGAAGAAAGAATTGGAAAGGCAATAGTTAATGCAGCATATAAAATTCATAAGGATTTAGGTCCTGGATTACTGGAAAAAATTTATGAAGTTTGCTTTTGTCATATATTAACTCAAAATGGATTTAAAGTAAAAAGACAATTATATATACCAATTGTATATGATGGAATTATTTTTGACCAAGGATTAAGATTAGATGTGTTAGTTAATGATTTAGTAATTTGCGAACTAAAAGCATTAGAAACAGTCAATCCTGTTTGGCAGGCACAAATATTAAGCCATTTAAAATTAACAGGTAAACGTTTAGGATATTTGATAAATTTTAATGTTCCATTAATTAAGAATGGTATAAGCAGATTTATTTTATAAACTTAGTGAAACTTTGTGTCTTTGTGTCTTTGTGTCTTTGTGTCTTTGTGGCAGGGAAAAATATATGGTTATATTGTCTTTTGTTTTATTATTATTCATTGCTAACAATCAACCCCGATTGAATAGCTTCGCCCTATACGAGCTATGCCTTACAGGGTAAACATTTAACGGGTAACCAATAATCTAAAAAATGCCAGCAATAACTGTTTTAATGCCTGTTTATAATGCAGAAGAATATCTTAAACAAGCTATTGAAAGTATTCTAAATCAGACATTTACAAACTTTGAATTTTTAATCATTAATGACTGTTCAACAGATAGTTCTTTTGA
>Ga0208905_1001810_pt1 | contig 10534 bp, 10 predicted proteins | sample AntAceMetag02UKS_FD_184776 | JGI IMG/M metagenome (GOLD analysis project Ga0208905, IMG submission 184776) | Saline lake microbial communities from Ace Lake, Antarctica - Antarctic Ace Lake Metagenome 02UKS (SPAdes) (version 2) | ecosystem: Environmental > Aquatic > Non-marine Saline and...
CGCAGGAGGGTCCTGATAGGATGATGACTGAAACACCAAATATCGTGTGACTTAAAATCGTTTTCGTAGTATGGTTCTACCCATGCGGTTTCTTTAATCCGGTAATTCTCATGAAACTTCGGGCTTTCGCAAAAACTCCGAAAGTCCCGCTTTTGCAGCTCAACGTATTCAAATCCTGAGATACATCCCATGGCAACGTCAAGATCCACCGGTCTGAAATATGCGTTTCTGTTTGCCGCCCTGCTGATCTTCTTTTTGGCTGCGGTTTCTTCCGCCCGGGCGGAACGCCCTTTTCCAAAACCAAAAGGCTTTGTGAATGATTTTGCGGGCGTCATTTCCCCCGCGTACCGGAAAAAGATCGCAGCTCTCACGGGCGCACTGCTCAAAGAAACGGGAATTCCCATCGTGGTTGTCACCATGCCCGATTTGGGCGGTGCGGAGTATAACGACTACGCAAACCGCCTTTACAGCGCCTGGGGAATCGGAAAAAAAGGGGAAGACAAGGGCGTCTTGATCTTCGTGGCGGTCAAGGAGCGGAAGATGCGGATTGAGGCCGGGTACGGTGTTGAGGGGATCCTTCCCGACGGCCTGGTGGGGGAGATACGGGATCGCTACATGATTCCGTTCCTTAAAGAGAACAAATTCGGTGAGGGACTGTTTGCGGGTACCGCGGCCGTGGCTAGTGTCATTGCCAAGGCCTCGGGCGTTAAGCTCTCCGTTCAAGCACCGAAAACCGCCCCCAAAAAACGGTCCGGCTTCTCTTTTTTGCCCCTTATTTTTATACTGATCATCATTATGCTCATATCCAAAAAAGTGGGCGGTTCCTGGTTCTATTTCCTGCTCTTCTTTCTTGGCTCCGGCCGAGGCGGCGGATATGGAGGATCTTCCGGCGGCGGGCACGGGGGGAGCTTCGGCGGATTCGGGGGCGGTTTCGGCGGATTCGGAGGGGGAATGAGCGGCGGCGGCGGCGCCGGAGGAGGCTTTTAAAAAGCATGGGGAAAATTCAAAAAGATCCAAAAAAAATATTGCCGGACGTTACCGAAGATTACAAAGCCCTTTATGGTGACGACCTGGTCAGCATGATTCTTTACGGCAGCGCAACGGGGAAGAATTTTCAGCCCGGAAAGTCGGATATCAATCTCATGATTGTGCTTACGGAAAAGGGCATCGAACAGCTTGATAGAGCCTTTGACCTTGTTGGTAAATGGCGGAAAAAGGGTGTGGCCGTCCCCCTTTTCTTAACGGAGAATTACATCAAGACCTCATTGGATGTTTTTCCCATTGAATACCTCAATTTCCGGAACAACCACGTTCGGTTTTTTGGAAAGGAGATCCTCAAAGAGCTTGAATTCAATTCCGAATTCCTTCGGCTCCAATGCGAAAGAGAGATCAAGGGAAAACTGCTCTTGTTGCGGGGGGCGTTTGTTGAGACCGAAGGAAAGGGAAAGCCCCTGAAAAGGCTTATGACGGAAGCCCTGCCGGCGCTCCTTGCAATCTTTGAGGCCTTGTTGCACCTTAAGAAAACAGCCGTCCCAAAAGAGAGACGGGAGATCGTAAAAGCAGTGGCGGACGCATTCGGCTTGGAGCATGCCGTATTTGAAGGGCTCCTTCATATTAAGGAGGAGACCGCTAGAATAGGCGATGAAGAAAGTCTTCGTCTGTTTAAGGGCTGCTTAAAGGAAATGAGAAAGCTTTCCGAACTGGTAAATTCATTGGGAGGATAACGTGGGGAAAGGACTGAAAACCTTACTGATCATTCTGGGCATATTGCTGCTGATCGTTATTGGCGCTTATTCTTATCTCAAGGGGACATACAATTCCCTTGTGACCATGGATGAAAGTGTGAAGGGGGCGTGGGCCCAGGTGGAAAATCAGCTTCAACGCCGTTATGACCTTATTCCCAATTATGTGGAGACGGTTAAGGGGTATGCCAAACACGAAAAGGAGGTTTTTGTGGAAGTGGCCAATGCCCGCTCAAAGGTGGCAGGTGCCACGAGCGTCAACGATAAAATTCAGGCCAACCAACAGCTCGGCTCCGCCCTCGGGCGGTTGTTGCTGGTGGTTGAACGTTATCCGGAGTTGAAGGCCAATACCAATTTTATCCGCTTGCAGGATGAACTGGCGGGGACTGAAAACCGTATCGCCGTTGAACGGAGACGCTTCAATGAAATTGTGAAAGCCTACAATATCAAGGTTCGAAGCTTCCCAACCAATATTCTGGCGGCCATGTTCGGGTTTGAAAAGGCAACTTTCTACGAAGTCCCCAAGGAACAGCAGCAGGCGCCCAAAGTGAAGTTTTGATGCGACGGTTTTGAAACTATGCTGCTTTGGTGGCGTTCATAGCGTCGTCTTCCATGAAGGTCATCTTCGCACCCACGGTCGCGGGGATCCATTGTTCCCGGAATCTCTCCATCAGCGCATAATAGCCGGTGCAATGGAAGGCCGAGATATGTTCAATGCCGGCCTGTGAAATGTATTCAACGGTCTTTTCCATCTGCGTTTCATCGGCACTGTTCAGATGCAAACCGCCCAAAAGCTCATGGACTTTTCTCTTCGGGAACCGCCTCCGGGCCTTTTCCAGGGTATTCACCGCACCGGAATGGCAGCATCCGGTCACAACAACCAGTCTGGCATCCCCCCCAGTTCAATAAAAACGGCCTGGTTGTCCATGATGTCGTCATGAATCCGCTCCCCTTTCATCTCCACAAAAGCATTGGCCATTCCCGGCTCAAAATGTCAAGGTCAAGGGGTCAAGTCTGCTCTTGACCGTTATCACGCGATTAACAGTCAAAAGCAGACTTGACCCCTTTTCACTCGCCCCGCAGTAGGATACATCAATTGGCTCATGAAAATTCCTCGTGAAGAGCAATTCACCAGCGCCGTTGTAATTGGCGAATTATACAAAGGGGCCTATCGTTCCCGGGACCAACATCGACATCTAACCAATATTGAACAACGTATTCTTCCAGATGCCGATATTCAGATTGCCTCAACAGCCTTGGGCAACGATTTGGAACTCGTAACGGGGAATCTGCGCCATTTCAGAAGGATTTCCGGCCTCAAGCTCAATTCAATAATCGCAGCTTCACAAAATAGAGATTAACCCTTTTTTAGTTGAAAGCCCATTCAATTCAAACCCACAACATATACATCAGCGGCTTATCCGCTGCATGTTTTGGTTGGGGTTTTGGGTATAGTTGAGAACACAAAGCAGCAAGTTTACAAGTTAAGAACGTCCCCGTGCCCTCCCCACAGCGTTATTTCATAGCCCAATAGACTGCAACGCTCCCGGCTTGAACCCGCCTGGGCTGTTTGCCTGCTGATAGACGGATTTGACCGGCAAATTAAAAACCGCGGCGGCACGCTCTACCATGATGCAGATTAAATAAAGCAGATTTTGTTACGTCCCGTATTCTTTGATTGGTAAAGTGCATGGTCTGCTTTTTCGAATAACTGGACATATGACATCCCAACACCGTGTTCCAACGTTGCCAGGCCCAGGCTTATGGTCACGATACCAAAGGGAGACGCTTTGTGTGGAATGGATAACAGCTCAACATCCTTTCTGATCTTTTCAGCGATGCGCAACGCATTTTCTGTGTCTGTCTCGCTCATTATCACTGCAAACTCTTCTCCACCATATCTCGCCAGGGTATCGATAACCCTCCGAACATTCTTTTGCATGCAGCTTGAAACCGCCTTGAGGCATTCATCCCCTTTTTGATGGCCATACCTGTCATTGAATTTTTTAAAATAATCCACGTCAATAACCAACAAGGAGAAATCATGACCGGTTCTTTCCGCCAGTGAAGCATGTTGCTTATACATTTCATCAAAGACTCTCCGATTGAAAAGGCCGGTTAAAGCGTCCACACGTGCAAGTTTTTCAAGTTCATTTTTTGTTTTCATCAGCTCCCGCGTGCGTTCTTTAACCAGTTTTTCAGCCTTTTCAAGATATTGCGTCTTTATGGATTCCGATTTTTTCATCTCCTCAAGGGCCCGGGCCTGGGCAAGCGCTATATCTCTTTTTAGGATATTGATGCGGTCAGCCAGGGCAAGGGACAGCAAAAGCCCTTCCACTGCGGAACCTATTTGCATGGCATACTCAGTAAAAAAATTGTGGGGAAATATCCCGAGCATTTTGAAGATAAGTGTTATCAGACCAAAGATAAACACTGTCCATGCCAGAAGAAAAAATCTTGCCTCGCGCAACCCTTTCAAAAAAATTATGATGGCGGAAATATAGATGCAGGGCACCGTATACAGTGCGCCGAATGCCGTCAATGTTGAGGCGAATTTCATGCCCACCAGGGGCTCTGATACGGAGGTGAACATATAGACACCGATCAGGCTCTTGAGGGTAAGGTCTACTTTTGGAAGATACTGTTTGATTTGCAAAAAGGATCGGGCAAAAAACGTCATGAAGATTAAAACGAGACCCATAAAAAAGGGATAGCTGAAGTCTGCAAACCAGTTTCCAAAAGGCCAGAAATACTGGTATCCGAACCCATTGTATGTCACTTGACTCATGATATAGGCAAGGATAAACGCGATATACAGCAGGTAGTTGATGTCACGAATGGATAAAAAGATAAAAAAATTATATATCACAAGGGCAATCATTATCCCGTAGTAAATCCCGAACAACAACTTTGCATCGGCGACATGTTCATAAAATTGTGAGCCGTTCCAGAGAACGGGCGAAATGTTTACGACGGCCGAGGATCGAATATTCAGGTATATGGACTGGTTTATCGGCAGTTCGGTCCCCAGCGACAGCGTCGGTCTGCAGAAATGTACATCCCAATCGGCAAACGGGATATGATCCCCTATAACGCGAGTTTTGTATTGTCCAGATTTATCAGGGATATAGAGCGTATAAAGGTCAATGGGGGAATATGTCAGTTCGAGATACCAACCGGATTCGGAAGTTGTCTCCCCGGTCAGACGAAATCGAACCCAGTAGGATAGATCTGAAAAACCAAAATTCAATGAGGATTTTTCATTTTTGATGAATCGGCCCTGACGGTCAGCATGCCGGATGTCTTCAAAACTCATTTCTTTTCCCGCATCTATAAAATAGTGCAGTACGGGAACAACGGCATACCTTTTGTCATCTTTGGTCAGGTCAAGTTCGCCTGCCTGGGATAAAGCAGGGAACAGTAATGCCATAAAAAAGAGGTATTCAAACCATATTTTTAAATGGTGTCTCATGACTTAGGGCCTGTTTAAAAAAAAGATCCTTCTCCCAATGGGTGGTGAAGCACATGATTCTTTTCCGAAATGTTTTCCCTTGCGGACAAACCTGCTAACTCATCATACAACTTGGCAGTTCGGTGTTTCACTTCCTTTAAGGATTTTCCTGGCGTACATAGAGACCCAACCACAGTCATGGGGTCAAGTCTGCCGTTGACTCTTACTGTTTCCCGAAATTAGAACTAAGAGTCAAAAGCAGACTTGACCCCTTTTCTCTTTTCCTTGACCCTTTTTCCTCTTTCAAAACCAAATCTTTCAATTCTGAAATATCACACCCCGAACAGAAAAAACCCCATACCTTGATTCAAGATACGGGGTTGTAATATGCCTTCAAATCCATTTCGACACCCACCTTAGGTTTTCTACAACGGATTTTCTAATGGGGCAGATCTTAATCTTTTTGAATTCGAAAACTCAAGCGTTTTTTAGACAAATCCGAAAAAAATGGTGAGAAAATATTTGACAGGGAGAAAGCACCGCCCCTCCCCAATTCGATCACCGCGTGATATTTACATTTTTGTTATTGTGGTGACCATCTTTCAGAAAATACTGGATTCCGGCTTTCGCCGGAATGACGCTGTCGTATATCCACCTTGCCACGGATTGTCGTAGCGGTGATAGGAATTGCGCAGGCTCTGTTGACGTCAACCTTCGACAGAAGTCTCCTTTTCCCCTTTCATTCGCCAAGCCTCAGGCGGGAGGAAGGTGACCTTGAGGCCGAAGGGCGAGGCGATTTTCTCCAGCGTTGCAAGGGTCGGGTTGCCTGAACCGTTCTCGAATTGGGAAAGTATCCGAGGGGAAATGCCGGCCACTTTTCGGGCATAATCCTTCTGACTCATTCCGAGGATTTTGCGCATCCGGCGTGTCGCTTCCCGCACATCGATATGGCCTCGGCGCCTCTTTCATTCGGGCCATTTCAGCCGGGGTGAATCGTTTCATGGGGTCCTCCTCCATATTCGCGGCCGAGCTTCCGCAAGACCTGCCGCCACCTCATCAATCCAGCCCGCGAGTCTCTGAATGATGTCGTCATCCACATGCTCACGTTCCATGACGTCGGGCAATCGCAGGACGTCCTTGCTCAGATCCGCCAGCCAGTTTCTGGTTTCGCCGGGAGGCATGAGATTTTCAAATTTTTCGCAAATGATCCCCCACTCCGGCTGACTGCCGGGCCGCTCATCATCCCATCGGCTGACACGGCCGATACCTTCAGGATCCAGAAACATGGGCGCGAAGTCGAAAAGCGGCGAAAGTTCCACGTGGGCCCCTGTTCTTAGAATGGCCGCATTCCGTCCGTGATTGTCGGTGTTGCGCAGAGCCAGGTTAAGGATGTCCCGCAGCATGTATTCCCGAAATTCCCGCGCAGGATCGGAGGCGACCTGCGCCAGGGCACGGCAATAAATATCGTGATGTACCGCAGCGCTGAATCCGGGGATATGGGCCACGGCATATAAGCTGTTCATCCCCAGACGTTCAACGCGCCCGTCCGAGACCCTCCGGTCAAAACGAGGCACAAACAACACACCTTCTTCATAAACAAGCGGCTCACCGGTGCGGATGCCGAAATTCCTGGCAACTTCCAGGTAGGCGGCTTCATTGCGCAGGACCTGTTGATTTCGCGCGTCCGTACGGCGGCCCCGTGGAAATTTCACAAGCCGGAATTTGAAGGCTTTTTCGTCGGGCAAGGCACCCTCTGCATGAAACCGCCCGGCATGATCCTCCACGAGAAGATATTTCGGCGCTTCCCCCTGTACGCTGGAAGCCCCTGCCACATAAGCACCGCGTTCTTCCGCGTAATCCAGGAATCGTTCCCCCTGCTCGATGACGTCCCCGCAGGGAAAACCCAAGCTGAAGTGATCAGGCGAGGGTGAAGGAACGGCTTCGGCAATCCTGAGATTGCCCGGCGGAGTACCTGCGCCCTTTAGGAGCAAATGCCAATCCATTTGCGGGCCGGGAGAGAAAAGCCCGGCTACCCGATTATGCTCAACCATTTGTTTTAAAAGAAAAGCGGTTTTTTGCGATCCGCTGAAAAAGCATGGTTGCGTGGCGGGTGGAAAAAATTTTACGCTAAACCTCTGAACAGACATGAGGTTTATTGATGTGCTTCTCTTTTTCCCAATTATTTTGTAATAATAGCTGTCACAGTGCTGATTCAGCCAACAGCCGCACCCGCCGAAAAAAGGCGGTATGGGGCATCAAACCTATAGGCATTCATATGGCAACCCAGTATTTTGAAGATATACGGAATGGAGATCACCTCCCCTGCAAACCTGTATTCATGACGAAAGATTCGATCATCGCGTTTGCCAAAAACTTTGATCCACAACCATTTCATGTTGATGAAGATATTGCAGCCGGTTCGATCTTTAAGGGAATTGTTGCTTCCTCGCTACATACGCTTTCCGCATGTACTCGTGTTGTAGTTGAAGCGCAAGGTGATATTGCCATTTTAAGCGGGGTCGGCATGCATGAGGTGAACATGTTCAATCCGGTTCGCCCGGGAGATACGCTTTTCGTAAAAGCGTGGTGGACTGAGCTGAAAAAATCAAATAGCAAGCCGGATCGTGGTTTTGCGTCCATTAAGTGTGAGGTTACGAATCAAAAAAAAGAACCTGTCATCGATTATGGCTATCGGTATCTATTGGCCTGCAGAGAATTTAAGAAATTATAGTACGACAAATTATCCCCGTCTGTGAAGCATCTCAGAGAAAACTGCCATAAAATGGGACACAACGGAAGGCATTTTGATTGCAAGGACCGTTGCGGAGCGTGGGAACGGGAGAAATAATGGATGGGGATCAGTTGCACAAAAAAGAGAAGCAGGCCGGCACTACAGGGGGTAGATCCTTTCGCGATCTTTAAACCAATTTACACCGATTCTTGAACGGATGCCAAGCCAAAAATTGAAAGGTTGTGGGAAACGGTTTTTATTTATCATCCAGTATTTCTCGTAGTTTTTGTGACAATTGTTCTATTTTGAAGGGTTTTTGAATAAAGCCGTTACAACCTCGATCCAATATGGCGATCGCCTGACCGTCAATGCTGTAACCACTGGAAAGAATTGCTTTAATATCGGGATTCAGCAATTTGAGGTTGTCGTAAGTCTCCCCGCCGCTCATGCCGGGCATGATCATGTCCAACAAGACCATATCGATCCGGTCCCTGTTCTTTTCGTATATATCGAGGGCCTCTTTTCCGCTTCCGGCAATCAATACGGTGTAACCCAATACACCCAATAAATCTTCGGCAAATTCAGTCAGAATGTCTTCATCATCTACGAAGAGAATGGTTTCGGAACCCCTTAACAGGTCTTCAGTCGGTTTTTTCTCGGGGACAATCTCTTTTCGGGAGGCAGGCAAATGGACCATAAACGTGCTGCCGTGACCTTTTTGACTCTCCACCTCTATGAACCCGCCGTGGTTTTTGACAATGCCGTACGTGGAAGCCAAGCCCAAGCCGGTCCCTCTGCCCATTTCCTTGGTGGTAAAGAAGGGGTCGAAAATCCTTTCCTGAATCTCATGATCCATTCCAACCCCCGTATCCGTAACGGACAGTTTCACATACTTGCCGAGTTTATCACAATGGGGCCGTATGCAATCCGCATCAAATTCAACATTTTGCGTTTCAACATAAATCTCACCACCGGCATTCATGGCTTGCCAGGCATTAAGGTACAGATTCAAAATAACCTGTTCAATCTGTCCCCGGTCCACTTCAACGGACCAAAGGTTTTTTTCATATGTCCCGTGGATACTGATTTCCTTTCGGGTCCGGCCGAACATTCGATTCTGGTTTTTGATGAGTTCATTTAAATCGGTGGGGGTGACCTCATATTTTCCCCCTTTTGCAAACGCCAGAAGCTGCCGGGTCAGTTCGGTGGCACTATTGATATAGGTATCTATTTCCTTAAGATGTACACGATCATTGTGGAAAGCATCCTGATCCATTAACATCAGGGAGACACGCCCCTGAATAGCCGCAAGCAAGTTATTAAAATCGTGGGCGATACCGCCGGCAAGGGTTCCGATAGCCTCCATTTTCTGCGCATTTTGGAGTTGTTTCTCAAGGCCTTTTCGCTCTTTCTCCGATTGCACACTTTCCGTTACATCAATCATTGCAAAGAGATCCGCTGGTTTTCCATGATAGGGAATGGTCTTTGAATAGAGATCCCACCAGACGATGGTTCCGGTCTTCGTAACCCCCCTTAGTCGATAGTGGGTTTGTACATCGGTGTCGCCCGCCTGTTTTTTTCGGGATTGCTCCATGACGAATGGAAGGTCATCTTTGTACACGGTCCTGGCGTATTCGTAGGGTTCCCATCCATAGATTTCCTCAAGGGAATATCCGGTCACCCTGGAATACATTTCGTTGGCATATTTGATATAACCATCCTGGATGATGCCGATGGACAGCAATGATTGTTCGGAAATCAGTCTGAACTTTTCTTCGGATTCCAGAAGGGCCTCAAGCGCTTCCTTTCGTTCGGTGATGTCCCGAATATTAACAACGACTCCCTGGACCAAAGGGTCCTTAAAAAAATTGCGCCCCACGGTCTCAAAATGGCGGTAACCACCCTTTTTGTGTTTGTGCCGGTAGTTGACCGTGACCACTGCTTCGGGGTTTTTCAACAGTTCATCGAAACCTTTTTGGACATGGGGAAAGTCTTCGGGATGAATAATGTTGGCAAACGGCCCTTGAAGCTCTTCAACGGTGTAGCCGGTGATCTTTTCCGCCGAATGGCTGATAAACTTTTGTACGCCTTCCTTATCTATAAACGCCAGGATATCGGAAGAGTAGTCCACCAACAGGCTGAAAAATTGTTCCTCCCGCAAAGGCGCCGCCGCCCCCTCTTTGGGCTCAATCCGAGCCCGCTCCAATTCCCTGACCCGTTGTTTCAATTCTTCATAGGTTGGTTTCATGGTTCATCCAGAATAATATATTGATGATCGGCCGGAACTGAAAAAAACTTGAGGCAAATTTGGTAATCTCATTGTCGATTCGATGTATATCCTGAATGACCTGATGGTATTTCCGTGCCCGGTAACGGGCAGCTTCAGAAGCCTTTTTCACCCATTGGGGATTTAACCTGCTCACTTTTCATTGAAACCTCCCTTATCATTATCCATAATAAAGGATTGTTATTTCAAAGTAAAAATGTAGGGGAATTCTGTTTATTCGTCAATAACAAATCCCATGAATCCCAAAGAGCACAAAAAAGAAAAAATTTTGTGACCAAACCCGACGTTCAGGTGTATACCCGGTCAGCGTGGAACCAGTTTTC
>Ga0208905_1001812_pt1 | contig 10527 bp, 5 predicted proteins | sample AntAceMetag02UKS_FD_184776 | JGI IMG/M metagenome (GOLD analysis project Ga0208905, IMG submission 184776) | Saline lake microbial communities from Ace Lake, Antarctica - Antarctic Ace Lake Metagenome 02UKS (SPAdes) (version 2) | ecosystem: Environmental > Aquatic > Non-marine Saline and Alkaline...
TTTGTTTTAAACTTAGATTTTGTATGGGTTTTTTATATTTTCTTTCCATATATTAACAAACCAACATTTATTTCTAATTGAATTTATAACAGGAAACTATTTTCGTATACGCTTATATACTAAAATAAAAATTATATTTGGTAGCTTTAATAGAATTCTAAATTGTGTTTTTAAAATTTAAAAACAATGCTACATGTTGATGTTTGACACTGTTTTAACTTTCTCCTGAAAAATTTATTAAATTATTTTTCTTTAATTTTCCACTTTTCATATCTATCGAAATACTTTGGCTCTTTTGTTATTAATTTTTGAAAAAGTTCACTAACTTTTTTATTGTATTCATTAGGCAACTCTTCCAATAATTTGATTACTTTGCCAATATCAGGGAAATAATATTTTATTGGATAGTCTAATAACATTCTAAACGATTTTAAAAATTCTTCGCTACCAGCTTTGTCCTTAATTTTTTCTAATATTTCAGCATTTTTATTAAAAGGCCACCAATACATTTCCCTTATATTTTCAGAATTATAATTATTTTCAATAAATTTTCTTTCAATATCTATACACTTCATCCAAAGTTCATAGCACTCTTTAAAATACTTCTCCATATTTTCTTTTATAAATCTATAAATTCTCTCGAACGCTTCTTTATCATAACTATTTGAAATTATATTTAAATAGTATTTTGCCATTTTGAATGCTTCTTCGTATCCGATTATGCTCTTTAATTTTTTGCCATTTACCTCTTCAGTAGATTTCCTTACAATATCATTGAAATGCCAGGCAAAATTGGCATTAATTTTTGGATCCCCTCTTTTTATGATCTTAATTAAAATATTCTTAAACTTTTCATTATCAAAATCTCCTAAATCATCAAATAATCCCGGTAAACTCCATTTCCAATCATGATAAAATCTATGTCTAAATTCTGCAAAATATATGAATAGTGGAACAGCTTCACTGATTACTTCCTCATTACATTTTAAAACCGAATTTAAAAATTTCTCTGCAGATTTTTGATTAATTGATTTAAGGCCATTAAAAACTCTCAATAATTGATTGATTAAAACGTTCCGGGGTTTTTGGTCTAAAGATAAAAAATTTTCCAATAAATTAAAAGTAATTTCTTCAATCTTTTTTGCCATTTTTAATGCTTTTTCTCTGTCTTGATTAAAAAATAATTCATCTTTATTTTCTGGCATTATTGAAAAGCGAATTTGCGCCAGACGAGACAAAGATACACAAGACTGTTCTTGAATATAATAGTTTTTATCATTATTCAATTTTTCAGTTAAATCTATAATTTTTTCTAAATATTCTCTACCTACCAATACAATACAATTCATTAAGACCCAAGCACATTTTCCCCTAACCGTGGTGATGGTATTGGTTCCTTTTCCACTTATTATTTGTCGATGTTTATCATATTTACCCTCAGGATCTTTTGGGTCAATTTTTTGCGGGGTGCAGGGATTGGAATCGTTAATAAAAATTTCAATAATACGCATTGCTTCTTTTATTTTTTTGTTTTTAGCCAGAGCTTCAGCAAAATCTACGATTGCTTCGCGAGCCTGAGATTGAGTAATCCTTTCTTCTATTTTTTTAATATCATTACTCAAATTGTTTAAAAATGGATCTAAAAACTCGCAATAAAGTTTTTCGAATATTTCTAAATTTTCGGGTTTATTTATATCTTCACTTTTAGGTAGTAAACAATAAAAAATTAGTATTTGTTGGTTATTGCTTAATTTTTCATTTTTAATTATATTGTTAATTATTTTTATCCCCGATTGGAAGTCTTGATAGATAATTTTATTTAAAATATTGGCAATCCGGTAGACTTCTATATTTTGGTCATTCTTTATAAAATCATCTTGGTAGATATAGTTTTTAAACAACTTTAAACCTATTGAAAACGAATAGTCAAAATAGTTTTCTATCCGTGTAACCATATCTCTACCCAACATTTCAGTTTTTTTTAAAAAATCAGGGGTACTAATCCATTCTCCGATGATATCTTTTGCTCTTTGATTGCTATCTTTTGCTAATCGAATAATAATATCTTCAATAAAAGGATCGTATGGCAATTTATATTTTTTAATATATTCTTCAATTAAATAGATATTTTTGTTATCTATAAAGTCTTTTTTTAGCTTTTGAAATATCAATTTACGTTTACTGGGAATACCCTTTTTAGACGAGATGAATTCTTTAAGAACGTTGAAGGCATTATTTGATATTTTTTCATCTTCATTTTTATATTCCTCTAATAGAATTGAAATACTTGCTCTATTTAAAAAATCAGGTCTTATTCTACTTACTTTATCCTCATGGATAATACATTTATTTAAAATAAAATCCCATGCCTTTTTTGGATTGTGTTTATAGTATCCAACTAAAGCCGGCTCTAACAAATAACAAATAAAATGCTTGTCTTTAATTAGATATTTATTTGGGCTATATACTGTAAATTCGCCAATTGTTTCCCATCCTGTATATTTCTCTTTATATTTTTTACATAATCTATCGTACTGATCTATTAAACTATCTATTAATTGCATAAATTTTTCCTCAAATTTAGCATAATCTTCAATTAAATATTCTCTAAGGATTTCAAATATTATTTCAGGGGTATAATGCCAATATTCACCTTCGTCTTTTACTAAATTGAAGTTATTAAAAATTTGTTTGTAGATAACTTCCTTTTGGTTGTGATTCCCTTTATTAAATAACTTTTCCAGTAAAATAGAAATCTGTTCTTTTTCCCAATTTAGATGTTGGTCATAATTACTTTTTAAATAAAAATAATCATTCTTATAATTATTTAAAATATTTCCCACTATTTCTAAAGCTATTTTATTTAATTTATTTTCTTTTTCGATTATTTTAGCAACTATCTTTACAATATCAAAAACTAAGAAATTATCCAGGAAATAACTTTTGTGATTTGGAAGATATTTCAAAACAAAATCTAAGATATACTGACGATTTTTTGAATTTTGTAAATTTTTAGAAAATACTTTAAATATCCGGCTAGAAAAATAATTTAACTTAATTATATTCCACAAATTTTCCCAATCCGAAAGATTTTTTATTCTCCTGCCTTCAAGTCTTTTTAAAACAAAAAACATTAGATCTCGTTCAGTAGAAAGGGCAGAAACAAGTAAATCTGCCCAAATAGGCGAGCGGTTGTTTTCTAGCGCTTCAACTAAATCTTTTATTTGTTCTTCTTTTGATCTCCTTTTGCCATCTAAATATCCAGTCTTTTTAACTATATTAATTTTCATATTTTCTATCTCAAGAAAAAGTTCTTTTCGGGTAAAAGTACCCCCTTTTGCAGACCCTTTATAAATCTTATCTATTAAAATACTATCTATAATTCTCTTTAGATCATTCTCAGGCAACCAAAAATCTAATAATTCTTCAAAAAGAGAATATACTATTTTTTCATTTATATCTTCAGAGACTTTCCAAAATTTTACTTGTGGTAATATATTAATTTGCTCATCGGTAAATTTTTTCTTCTTAAAAAATGGATAAAATTCTTTCTTGAAATAACCAGTATTTATAAAATATTCAGCATTTTTTACTTTTTCTTCAAGGTCCTCATTTATCTCATGGCAGATAAATAATATTTCGTCATTTTCACTTAGATTTTTTCTACTTAGAATGTCTTTTAATATTTTTCTTAAATTCGAATAATTAAATTTTCTTTTCCAATTCTTTGCTTCACAAATAATTTTTTTACCATCATTAAAAACCAAATTAAAATCCTGAAACTTCGGTGTTTCTAAATGAATATAAGAAAAATTTCCTTTTTTTAAATATTGCAAAAATAATGACATAGCAGCCCAGGATTGATAAGTTATTCCTGAATAGTTGTATTGTCCTTGTTTTCCCATAATGATAGAACCCTTTCTTTTATTTGAATTTTCGTTATTTCAGTAATTCTTTTTTTGATTTTGGGTTTAATATTACATTTAAATAATATTTCTTTATCCTTCTCATATATTGCTTCTTGTATTAATCTTCTCCGAGATAAACATTCAGTTAATTTTTTACATATATCTTCCACAATGTTTTTAGTATTTTGAGAACATTGTCTGATAATTTCTACTAATTCTAAAGCAATAGAAAAACTTGGGATCTCGATATCAGTTGACCTTATTTCTAGTTTATAGCAAAAATCGTCAATAACACATTTTATCTTATCTTCAATATCTGTGAGAATATCGTTTTCGCTATTTCTTTTATAAGAAGGCCCTTCTTCAAAATCAACTTCTTTGATAAACTTTATAAACTCATTTTGAGAAATATTCGAATTATCGAAATTAAAGTCTCGACAAACTCTATTTTTTATTTCGGTTATACTCTCCCCGGAATTATTATTTCTTCTATTTTCTTTAATATGCATAAAATCTAAGATATGATTTTCAATCCTTGCTTTTGTTTTATAATCTACAACAATAATTTTTTTACATTTTTTTTCATTATTATCTTGTTCGTATGTGTAAAAAACATTTAATACATGTTTCAATTCATTTTTTCTATCATTTTTAAAATTGTCACCAGTTTTTATTTCATAAATTAAAATTTCTCTTGGCTCCATTAAAACAAATTTCCCGTCAAGAGAACACTGACTGCTTTTATTAATAGGAAAGTTAACAAATGCATATTCAAGTCTTCCTGCTAATAAATATTCTAATACTCTTAATAAAATATATTTATATTGGTACTCAACACCAAAGACTGATTTATTTATTGAAAATAAATTATTATTTACCACTTATAAATACTCCATGAAACTTTTTAAATATTTTCATTTCGAAGGACTCCTAGGGTTCACAACTTCACAAAATGCAAAAATAACAGAAAATATGGAGTGTAGACCCCCAATTCTTTATTTTATTAATATTTACGTATTAATCGCTATTTTTTAATTTCTTTGCATTTTTTTCTAACCAATTTTCTATTTTTTTCAGCGTAAAATATTCTGCCAGTGTTTCTGCGAGTTCATTAACTGATAATCCAGGCACATCATTGAAAGTAACGGACAGTTCGCCACTTTTTTTGAAATAGTCATACAGTCTTTCAGAACGATTCCAGTCTTTTTCGATTGGTAAGAAGCATAATAAATTAACTGGAGCAGAAAATTTTACATTTTTATTTTGAGTAGCATTACTATTGATCAATTTGATGGATGTTTTTAAAAATTTATATTCTATATGAGTAATACTTCCATCTTCCTCAATTTTTATTTTACTTCCTCCGCTAAAAATATCTCTATCCTGAATTCCATAAATATTTAGAATCCTCTCCTTAATTCTTTCTATGCCAGGAAAGGGATACCTCAAATCAAATATTACTGTTGGATCTATAGAGGGATCAAGCATTCCATCTCTAGTGTAATCTTCAAATTCTTCTTCGCTTAAACTTTCAAAAAAATCATACATGTCTTGAACTAATTTTTTTTGTTCGATATTCCATCTTATAAATCTTAATAATATATATTCTAAGATAGTAATTTTTTCATATTTTCCTAAATGGAAATCCCTGATTCTAAGAAGATATAAACCTTGCTTCATGCATATTCGATTTTTTTTAATATCACTCATTCTCTTTTTTTTATAAATATCATGCACTGGTCCATCGAATTCAATCGCTAACTGTGGGAAAGATTTTTCATTAAATATTACAAAATCAAATGTAGATTCATGAATATATCTTTTTTCTTCTCTGTTAAATTCATTATCTTTATTACCAAAAACTGCATATAGAGGTAAGCCGGGAAAAACTTTATATTTACTATTTTTCAAAGTTTTTTCAATTATCTTTAAAGATTTAAATTCACTTGTATTTAGAAATTTTTTTAACATTTTTATTAATCTTTATAATACCTATTTGATTATTTATTTTTATATTTTAAAAACATGATTTCTTTTTTTTATTAATAATCAAATACATTATTTATTTTTAAATCCTTACTACTATTTCGATTTCCTCTGGGGTAAGATTGTAAAGTTTGTAAACCATCTGGCTAATCTGGTGCTCATATTCTTTAACTTTGGCTTGTTTTTGTGGATTTTCAAGATAGTTTTCAGATTGAGTAAGGGCGAGGATTTTATCCACAAGGGCAATGATTTAGAGAATATGACTAAAATAAGCTTTGTTGACCTGATATCTGATCCTCAAATTCTAAACTTCTTTTTGTATAAAATTGATTCGCATTTCTTCTTATATCATCAGGAACAGTTCTTTCCCGAGGGAAAAAACGTATCATTATCCTGTTCGCTTGCTTATAACTGCTATTTTTATTATGCGGTTCATTCACCATTCTTCTTATTAAAGGAAATGATAATTCCATAAGTTTTTTCCTATAGTTTGATCTTTTACTGTTCTCAATTCCATGAATTATACTAGTATTAATACCAAGAAATAAGTCTGCTAGTTGTATGATATTAGATAATTCTTTCTTTCTATGTTTCTCTCTATGGCTTTTAGGTAAAAAAGTGATTTTATTACAACTAAACCTGATTTTTTCTTCAACTGATTCAATTGTATAGATACAATGCCAAGGGAAATATTTATGATGTTCCTGTTGACCTTCCTCATGATATATATTCTCAACGACTATTTCTTTGTTTGGAAACATAGTTTTCAAACTGTAGAGTATAGCACTTCTAAAAAATCTATTATATTTATTATTAAAATTGTTCCCTCCGAATTCTTCATCGTTTAATTTTGAATTATCTATTCCGAGGATATATGCATAGAATTTATCAGCACTTCGTGAGGGATCCAATATGTAGTTCAACCATCTCTCAGCTATATTCTTCGTATCTATATCATTTAGTTTAGACCAATGGACTATTCTATTATTTTTATCATAATAAACTGACTTCTCTCCCTCATTAAAAAGATAAAATTTTATATCCTGCTTATTATTATGGAATCTATAACTAATAATATCGTTAGATAGAGAATTATCTATATTTTCAACAACTATACCTGTATAAAACCATTCTTCTTTTTTAGATTCATCAGCATAAATATTAACTTTAATCGGTTTTTCTATAATTTCATTTCCAAATAAATTTTTCATATATGATTTTCCACAATTTTTATCTCTTCCTCTGTTAAGCCATAAAGTTTGTAAACTAACTGGTCAATTTGTTTTTCTAATTCTTTGACTTTGTCTTGTTTGGATTGATTCTGGAAATAATCATCGGACTTAGTAATAGTAAGAATTTTATCAACCAACCGAATAAGCAAGTTTTTATTAAAATTCAGCTTAATTGGTAAATTAAAAATATGTTTCTTTTTGATTTGAGGCAAGACTCTTCCTTCTTCATTGTTAATATTTCTGTAAAAATACAAAAATAAATTTGAATTTAATATTGCTAGTAAATTTTTATAATCAATTTTTTTAATAAATTGTTTTATTATAAATGTGCTGGCCAATGTAAAATATCCCTCTTCATCATAAGTGCCAATAATACGATCGCTGGTTTGTCTTATTATTATTTTTTCTTTAGTTTTAAAAATATCTCTTCTCGTATTACTATGGAGTAATTCTGGCTTATAATAAACATATTTACCACCCCATCTTTTATAATATTTTTGAATATCTGAACCTGTTAAAATTTTATACCAGTCTTTAGAATCTTTTTCAAAACAAACAAATTTCTTATCGTTGCCTGTTTGAATACCATTATAAATTTCTGCCAACTTTCCGAGCCTTATAATATCTGGCTGATTAATCAATCTCTCAAAAAAACTAATAAAAAATTCGTCAGTATAAATATTGATATAATAATCTGGCTCTTTATTAAATAAAATTTGTTTAATTGAATTTTTTGAAAAATTACCATCAAGAAAATCTTTAATGTTGTTAATGTCGTAATTATTAATTATTTTATGATTACTATTGGGAATAAAGTTTTGAAATAGAATAATAGCCGTGGGCACCACTGCTTCAAAAACAAATCCCTTGAATTCAACAATTCTGCTAATAGAAAAATTTGAGAGTATATACTTTCTAATTTTTTTTGAAAGAGGTTTAAGCAAATAAGTACTTGGAGTTATAAAACAAACATATCCTAACTTCTTTATTAATTTCGAAGCCTTTTCAATAAAAAAAGTATAATAATCATATTTGTCCTCTGCGGTCTCGTAATACTTTCGTAAAAATCGTTTTGTATATTCACTGATACCCTTACTTCGTGATGTTTCGTATGGCGGATTGGCAATCATCACATCAAACCCATCTTTTTCCTGAAATACTTCAGAAAAGTATAATTTCCAGGGGAAGAATGGACGAATTTTTTGATTGCTGGTATATTGCTTTAATTGTTTTTCGGCGTCTTCTAAATTAAACCCAGTTTTTATAGATAGCACATCCTTTTCTCTCTTAATTTCTCTTTCTCTTTCTTCTTTAACTGGATGTCGTTCATATTTCTCTTCGATCTCTTTAAATTTTTTAAAATAATCAGATTTTTGTTTTTGTAGTTTTAGTTCAAATATATTAATAATAAGATCTTCAATTTCTTTTCTTAATACCTTCTTTTTGTTTATATTTGACTGATTTAAAAGTTCATCCTTTTTAGCTTTCAATATTTCGTGTAATTCTTTGGTTTCATCTGTGGAAAATAATTTTGCATTCTCATTGTTCTGTTTATCATTATCTAGATCAATGCCCATAAACTCAGAAATCAGACTATTCCCCTGCATTATTTTATAATCCAGATTGGGAAGTGGCTTAATTTTCTTTATATCTTCTTCGTCAACTATCAGCGAAAGCCATAAGCGGAGTTTGGCGATTTCTACTGCACCGGGGTCAATATCTACTCCATAAAGGGACTTTTCAATGCATTCACGCTTGAAATTGTAAGGTGTTCTATTCTGCTCTTTAATATAAGCTGTTAAAACATTTCTCGCCTTTACAATTTCAGTCATCATACCTACAGGAAATGCACCACTTCCTACTGCAGGATCGCAGACTCTAATATCTTTTAATTTTTCATCAATAACTTTTGCATTTTTTCTTATGTCTGGAAGAAGTTGGTACTTGTAAGTCTTTGTTTCTTTCTTTTTTTCTTCAATAACTTGCTCATTTTCGGTAAATTGCTCCCCATATTTAATAAGTTCTTCAATAGCCTTTTTATCTACAATTTCCTTATCTGTATGAAATCCAAGTTGTTCAGAATCTGCAGGACCAATAAGTTTAATCTGCTTTGGTGTTCTTACTGGCTGTTTCCTTAATTCCTGATTAACAACTGTGTGAAGATAGTTAATTAAACTTTCCTGAGACATATAGTGGACAATTTCACGGGGTGTATAATAGACACCAAATTTTTTATTGAATTTATTCTCCTCACCTTTTCTCCCACTCTTTAATGCCTTTCTATATTCTTCGTAATTATCTGGTCTTATAGCATTGAACTTTTCGTAGATCTTACCCAAAAGTTCTGGATCTATAGCCACTTCTTTTTCCAGCGGTTCATCTTCTTTTACTGTAAAATTAAATAGATCAAAAATATCAAGAACACCATTTCCCTCGTAATTGTCATTTCTATTGGAAAAAATTTCATTAGAAAGATTTATATCTGTATGTACCCAATCATAACCACCGATTGGTTCAAAAAGTCCACCATTTAAAAAAGGAATTTTACAGTTAAACCTGCTATAAAAATCATCATCACGCTCCCGAGCAAGTGCTTCATAAAATAAAGGTTCTAAAATATCGTTAAAAAAGTTTTTATAATTACCATATTTTTTATTAAAAAGCTGACGCAAGAAATCTTTTGGGCCTATTCCCCATTCACCATCTCTTTCAACTCCAAACCAACCTTTCTTTTGTAAAAAATATAGAAATACAATCTGTCCTAAAAATTTTTTGGCAAAATTTACAGTATCAACACCTTTTTCTGCAAAACCCTTTTTCACTTTTGGATCATCTTCTACCACTTTATCCAGTTCTTCTTTGATGAGAAGGAATAGATTGCGGTACTTTAAAAAGAACTCTTTAGTAACTTTTTCGATATTAAAAGCTTCTTCTATCTCATTTAGTTTTAAATTATGAGTATCATTTATTAAAATATCTACAAAACAACTTTGGGCGGTATGGCTGCTTTCATTTTTACCTACCAAAAAAGAATATCTGCGGGCAGGAGTAAATTCTTTCTTTACCTTAACATCGCCTTTCGGAGTTTTTTCAATCTTATATTCCATCTTTACAAAAGAAAAACGCCAATCCTCTCCCTGAGGAGATACAAAAGCGATAAGCCCTGCATCTTTTTCGCCACGTTCCTTTAAGTAGCGGGCTATAAAGTTACGCTGTGCAGTACGGGAGCGGTCAATTGTAGATTCACTTTTTAAATAGACAATAAGAATGTCAATTTTTTTTTCTTCTGAGTCTGTGTAAGTTCCAATACGTTCGTAAGTTTTAATATATTTTTTAAAGGCTTCAAGTACATATCCACGTGCATGAAAAGCTTTTGATTTATCATATTGATTAAGTAAATT
>Ga0208905_1001813_pt1 | contig 10526 bp, 10 predicted proteins | sample AntAceMetag02UKS_FD_184776 | JGI IMG/M metagenome (GOLD analysis project Ga0208905, IMG submission 184776) | Saline lake microbial communities from Ace Lake, Antarctica - Antarctic Ace Lake Metagenome 02UKS (SPAdes) (version 2) | ecosystem: Environmental > Aquatic > Non-marine Saline and...
GTGTATGATCTTGGCTTACATGAAGAGTCTCAAGTCTGTCTCTTGTAATTTTATATTTTTGGTTCATCTTCTTTCCTTCCTTATTTTTTATTGTAGATGTTTCAAATTGCTGAGTCCTGTATTCGAGTCGTTATTCCAATTGTCGCTAGCTAGCACTGTTTTGTTTTCTCTCCCTTGTCCGTGTTGGACTATTATGGGGCATACTCCGCGCGCGCGCTGACAGTATGAGCGCTAAGCGATGCGACATACCTCGAACCCAAATTGCCGAGCCCCGCAGCCGAGCCGTAACTCCAATAGCCGCCAGCCAGCAGAATGTTTGTCTCACCCGCATCAGGACTATACTGATAATCAGGAATATACGTACCAGCACCGCCCCCAGTCACACTGGCGATGAACAGGTATTTCATCACCCTATCCCATTCAATATCACTGATGTAACCATCCGTGGTTATCGGAGCCATACTTGACTCTTCATAGGTTGCTAAACCATCCGCAAACGTACCTAACCCACTCCTTTCAATGAGCCGATACTCCGCATCCACTGCGTTATAGCCATCAATGAAAGACCAGACGTTGCCCCAAAGATTCTCTATATAGCGGTACGTAGCAGGGACATCACCGTCCGCACCTGTACCTACACCTGTACCAGCAGCATCAAGGTTACTATCTACACTTGCAGCAGCAGTCTCCAAACCCGCGTATCCTGCTCCGCTTGCTAAGTCTACTACTCCTCTGCCAACCTCAGTCTGAGAGTCCATGTTACCATACTCAACAACGAACAACAGTTTCACGGCAGATAAACTCCATATTCCCATCTGACCCCAACCCGCACCTTGAGCCGCACCATAGGTACGTGCTTCACCAATATCCAATGACTCAGCGACTTGTATACCAGTTGCTCCTGCCATGTTAGCCCCCCCAACTGAGCCGTCTAAGTTTTCTGCTTGGAAATCCGCTACAGCGTTCTGTTTAATATACACAGTACCCGCGGCATCTCCACCACCCCAAGTACCACCAGTTAACGTCCAATCAATTACATCAGCAGTTCCTCCACCAGTTGCACCTGTAAGTGTTTCACCACGGGTGAACTCCGTTGAACCACTATCATAAGGCAAAGCATCTATCTCCCCACCAGTCCAAGGTTGCTCCGCGCTACGAGTATGTAGCTTTAAAGTAGTAACTGCATCATGAACACCTGTGCCAACCATCAAGGAGGCTTCATATGCTCCAACATAGATGAAGGCTTTAGGACGCCCATCACGTTGAAGGAACGCGGGGTGTATCTCAAAACCTGTTAATGGAACTCTGCTAATCCACCACTGATAAACTTGTGCAGTTGTCTGTTCACCTTTCACATAGAAGGCTGGTATCTCAACCATGACTTCTCCATTGCTTCCATCAGCCGCGTAGTCGCCATCCCCATAACGAGCGTTAATGATTCCATCTGATGCTAGGTTAACTCTAGTGATATTTCCCCATACTTCATGAGAGTTAAAGTCAGCCGTAGATGGAGTTATCGTAGCACCGTCTATATCTATCTGAGTCCAAGTATCAGTTGATTGATTCCACTCAACACCATAAACTTGTCCATTAGCTAACACATCTCCATCTTTCAATAGAACACTGTCTATAGTTACTCCAGCATCCGCCGTTTTTTCTATAATTAAATCTGTTTGAATATGAGTGTCTCCAATTATCTTAGTTGCAGTTAAAGTATCACCGGAGAACGTTAAGTCAGAGTCGTCTCCAAGTAACCCTGACGCACCTGCTATAGGTATTCTACCAGATGTCAAAGAACTCATAGATACTGTTCCATCAATATTCAACACCAGTTGAGTTGTGTATGCTCCAGTGTATAGGTGAATTGGTCTAACCGTTCCTGTTCCACCCTTAGTTGCAGCAAAACTATATCGTGTGTTTGCTTGGTCATATCCAAGTGTTAATACTTCTTGATTAGTTACGGTGTTTGGTGTGCCTACCCCGAATAGTTGTAAATAAGAATTATCAGAACCATCTCCATCCTTTGAGAAAATAGATATAGTAGTGGGAAGACCTGATGTTTGTCCCTGTATTCCAAGGTAGTTAGTTGAGTGTTCTGTGAAAAGGTAATCCTGAGTAAAGTTCAGAGTAGCTTCAGTTGTATTTATCTTAGTTACGGTCAAAGTATCACCCACGAACGTCATATCCGCATCATCGGTGAGTAACCCGGATGCACCGGCAAAGACGACTCTAGTAGCCGTGAGAGCAGAATCCGCTACATTACCAACTGTAAGAGTGTCTGTTCCAGCAACATACTCGAACCCTGCCTCATCGCTGAGAAGTCCACCGACTCCTGCATAGGGAACCCTTGTCGCTGTGAGGCTAGGAACAGTGATGGTGTTCGTGTCAATCAATACGCCCTCAATGGTGACTCCTGTTAACGCTGTATGTTCATTAATTGTGTCAACCGTTAAAGTACCTGCAATATCTACATCCCCAGCAAAGGTACCTGAAGCGGAAGCAAAACCACTTGGATTAAAATAAATCGTAGTAGCGTCAATAGCTACACCTATGCTCTGATTCACGGCACCTGCACCGGGAGCAGTCTGAGTTAAAGCACCCGCGGTTTGACTAACATACATGTCTCCACCCGGTGTCCAAGCCCAACTATTAACTCCAACGGAACCAATGAGTAATACTTCTCCCCTTAAACCAAGTCCTATTGCACCGGGGGCTATGCCGAGTGTAGGCATTGATGCAACTGCATCTGCGTCAGCTAAATCCCAGAGTCCTGCGGCGTTTATGTATACGAGGCTGTACGCGGGGATGGCTGCCGCTGTTTGAATATAATCAATTTTTAAACCGCTTCCTTTCCGGTTATCGTCTATGAGGTATGATGACACTTCTATCAATATTATTTGGTTGGGAAAGGTTATAAAGTTAAACAGATATCAAAGTTAAGGTATAATACTTTGTATAAAACAAAGATAATAGATTAAGAAGGGGGTAATTCTGGTTGTGTTAAATGTTCTTGCAGTCCCTTCGTAATAGCATCAATTATATTATCTCCATATATAATTATATATGACCCATTCTTCATAACTAAATTAATAGCCTCCATATCCTCAATGGGAGTTAGTATGGCTCTTTTTACGTCGCATCCCTTTATAACGAGGTTATCTATTGCTATTAAATCCTTCCCATTTTCTCCTATTCTAAGAAGCCCGCCACCACTTTTTAAGTCAAGTTGTCCTACATCTTTTTCTGGGTACACTGATAACTGAATTTCACCTAAATCTTTTGAAGTGAAATCAAACTCATAAAACGTTTCAACAGCATTCATGTTTCATTAGAGGTTTGATGATAAATAAAAAGGTTATGATTCTTGTCTCTAAAAGAGACAAAGGTTTTAACTATCTTAACGCATCATCCTTTCTATTTTTTTAATAACGTCACATTTATATTCAGCCTCAACTATTGAACCACATTCTTCCAACAGTTTTTTAGATAACGTATCGGCTTCAAGTCTAAGTTTAGATAATTCATCTGTTTGGACAGCGTTAATTAGTTTTCCGAAGGCTTCGGCTGATGTTTCATATTGGTCTTTTAAAACCAAGAATTTGTCGTAGTCAGTCCTTCTTATTCTAATATTTATATAATCTTTATAGTTTGTCATATTATCCCATCAGATACATTATATTAGATACATAAAAAGCTTTTGATAGTTTACTTACAAGTATGAATTTACTCCCACTTAGGGTTTACATATTTTTGACATATCTCACATATCTCATCAAAAGTAAAGACATTAATTTAATTCATAAACCAGACATAGCCAGTACGGTAGATACCTGAACCGTCCTTCATCTCATCTTTAAGTTGATTCGTCTGCGGTTCATATAACCAAACTTTATGGTCTAGGTCTACGAATAAGTTATAGGCGTGTCTGCTAGATGCAGTTGGTATGGTGTGAGATAGGGCGAAGGCTCCTTGTTTAGTGTACCCGCTTTTCTTGAAGGCGATGCTTATGAAGGCGCTTGCCACGTTACTCCAATTATCACAGTCTGAGATATCTACCTCCCATCGTGTGAGTGCTTCCTTTACTAATGGATGAATCACGTTAAGTATCTCTACCCAATCCTCTTTACTAAATAACAGATACCTAATGTCAGCCCTTACGAACTCCACATCATAGAAATCTTTAACACCGCTTACATCATAGGTGGCATAATTATAATTAGGTATCTTAGGCCAGTTGAATGACTCTAAACCTGCCTCTTCTAATCTATCTAGGAGTGTCTCTAATTCACGTATCTTCTGATGTAATTCCAGTGAATCTTTATTGCAATTTAATACGAGTTGTAGTTTCTCCATCATAAGGCTCTGATAGTTACGTGTAAGTATCAGTTTATCTTCTTTTAATTCCTCTATCTCTTTATAACAGTTTACGCAGAACAAAGATTCTAGGAAGGAGTAGAGAGATGTCAGTGGTTATTCCTCTGGTTCATATTTCTTAAGCAGAGCTTCCATGGCGTCTACACCGGCGTATCCGAGTGCAACGGTGCTTATCCATACATGTGGCAGTATCCACGTCTCAGGGATTCCTACGATAAGAGATGTCATCCAAGTTACAAGTCCTATGAACACTCCAAGTGCCAACTCTGTTAATACGCTGAATTCCCAAACCTTTTTACCGGGAAACTCTCCGTCTCTTTTCCACTGGAATATCATTCTTCCGAATGCTCCAGTTACTCCGCATATGATGGTTGCGATTAATAGTATCCACATTGGTGTCATGTTTAATCATTATCTGTTATATGTGGTGGTTTAAAAGAATAGTCCTTTAACCACAACCCTTTTTTATCACCCCCACCTATATATTAATTATGATGAACAACAAACAATCAAAACTTCTTACAGTCATAGCTTTAATAGTTGGTCTCTTAGGTGGCGCACTAATAATGCAGGGTCATATGGAAGGAACTCTTCAAACCATAAGTAACGAGTTACAAATTGAAATAGATCGGTCACTAGAACTTGAAGTAGAATATTCCACCCTTGTCGGTTCGCTTGAAGAAGCCGAGACCAAGTACGACAAATTCTATAGCGCGACAACCTCACCCACCTACTTTAACGATGAAACAATAAAACAGCTAGACAGTTTTGGCAACATAACCCTTATCTCTCAGAACACAGGCTGGGGGGATAGATATGCTGGAATAATCAGAGAGAACTACGATGTAGTAGAATTCCGGAGATACGCATCATATGATCGCATTACACCATATCTAAGAACTATGCCTAAATCAGATGTCATCATCATTATATCAACAGGAGAGCTTATCTACTTTATAGAAGAGTTCCAACAACTCGATACACCTGTATACGCTCTCATAGGATCAAGATTCATATTGCTATGAGTCCTCTTATCCTCCCAAATAAAATTAGAGTTATTTATGGTTCAGTTGGTAACCACTACCTTATTTTGGTTTACATTAATGAATTTAATTAGTCTCCAATAAACATTTATATCAGGAGCATCCCTATTTAATAGAGAATGAATCTATATGACAATTTTGCTTTTACCCACTGAGAAATGTAATTTCCAATGCACATATTGTTTTGAACCAGAGACAATGAGGCAAACCACAAACGAGTTAACCCTAAACCTTGAATCTATTGAAAACTCATTGAAATCCATATATAGTGGTGCCTACCACGGCGCTGGAATTGGTATCCATGGAGGAGAAGCAACCCTTGTCGGCCCCACTGTAATTGAAGAACTATTCAAGATAATGCAAAAATATATGCCGCCCAACAAAACGCTATCCTTAACAACCAACGCTCATCTCATAGACGACAATTTCATACGGATGCTAAAAAAATATCCTGTTCATATAGGTGTCAGCATGGATGGCCCACCTGAACTAAACACGCTTCGTGGCCCAGACCCAACCAACAAGGAGATCACTGCGAGATACAACAAGCGCCTCTGGAAAACATTGAAGAAGATGCGTAAGGCTGGAATCTCTATAGGTGCTATGGTGGTTCTCCACAAAGAAAACGCTGGTACACCTGAGAAGGTTGACAAGCTAATCGAGTGGATCAAAGACCTAGCCGACATGGGCATAACCAGCGGCAGGCTCAATCCTATGGGTGGTTGGGGAAGCTGTAAACATTTAGAGTTAACCAACGAAGAATTGACCTACGCATGGAAGCGCCTATTCGATGCAACCATGGAGTATGGTTTAGCGTGGAATCCCTTTAGGGAATACGTAGATAATTTACTCGGATTCCCTGTAGGTTCTTGTACTATGGGTCAATGTAACTTTTTCTCTACTATGACAATAAGTGTGCTTCCTGATGGAACAATATCAAACTGTGATAGAACCTTTGCCGATGACTTACATGTACGTTCAACTAGAAAAGAGCGGTGTGGAAGATACTTAGCGATGAATGCAGGAGACTGTAAGGACTGTAAATACTGGAAAATCTGTGGTGGCGGTTGCCCCGGAAATGGTATAGGAGGAGACTGGCGTAGGAAGTCTAGGTTCTGTGAGTCAATATATGAACTCTACGAATATATAGGAGACAAACTTAAGGGACTTCTACCAAACACTTATCTAATAACACAGAACAACAACAAAGACCCGTTCAAAGTAATGAACTATAACTTCACAGACAGACCATCAGCTTCAGGTTCATGTAAACCAAAGGAGGCTAAACAATGAGTAATCAACCATTCGTTATGCCTCCCTTCTGGAATATGTTGTGGCGCTCCACCAAAATCAAGCAGGAATGGGAACCCCTCCTCAGTAAAATAAGGCAAGCAAACTATTTTGCTGAATATGAATCCGTCAAACGTGGATACCGTGACTGCGATGTCTATCATGTGTACCCATACAACTTTGACACAGACCTCCAGAAAATAATTGATGATGAACTGTTTTATCAACCAATTCTTAGATCACAAAAATATGACGGTGGGGGACATATACATTATATGGCTAAGGATTTAGGGCCAAACACGTTTGTATATGGTGTCGTATCTAACTCTAAAGAGGGTGCAGAGAAATTCAAAGAATATAGTATTCCGGGGAATATTGACCACAAAATAGTTGGGCAACTTTTAGGTTATCCTGACTGCTGTATAGATTGGTTCACTGAAGAGTGGCTCACCCAGAAGAAGGCAGATCCCATGTTTGAGACTGCTATGAATACTTCTGGATGTGAAGTTGATGGGGACACCGTAACGGTGTCTGGGCCACCTGAGTTAAATAGATTAAGTAGATATGTTGGTTTATCTGCACTTCCCTACTACACTTGTAGTTTTGACTGTAAACCATCTATGGAGTTTGCTGGGTGGTGGGAAAAGTTAATGAGAGAATATGATGAACATGCATATGATAAACTCATCGAAGCCTTAAATATGCCTGTTACGTGGAGCGTTAATAACTACCTAGTCTATGTTGAACATCCCTTGTTTAGAGCTACAGCTAATGGGTTTGATGTAGACAAAAAATATACGGTGAACTGGAAACCAGAGTAATGGATATAAGCGGAGTCTTCAGGTGCTTTAGGCGTCCTACCCTGACGCGAGTGTGTCTTGAGAGAATAGTTGAGGTGTTAGATGACTCTGGTTATAGCTATGAATTAGTTGCCGTATACGATGACGCTGATCCTGACTATCTTGACATGTTAACGGAGTTTCCTTTTAAACATATTACGGTGAACCAGAATCGGTTTGAGTCTAACAAAGCTGAGATGGGTCACAAATTCAATGAAGCCCTAGATATGTGTACTGGAGATTATACGTTACACCTTGAGAACGATTTCTACTGGGTTAATCCGTGTCTTGATAAAGCAATCGAAGCACTCGAATATATGGATGTAGTACGACTCTGCATGTCACCATACTCGGATAGAGGTTTGGAACATGTAACAGATAATGCAGTCTTATTCGAGAATGAAAGGAGGTATAAGTTTACTTTGAATCCTCACCTCCGCAAGGAACGATACCCAGCGGGACGTTTTCCAGCTAAGTCTCGTTGGAGCATGGAGTCAGACTACGCGCTTAGGTTTAATACACCTGAATTGAAGGCTGGATTCCTAACAGAGGACTACTTCACACATATTGGAGTATGTAACAATAGTGGGAATTTCAGACAATATCATTTACTCTATGTTTATGGAAGAGACTGGAAGGAAAGACTAAATGACATGGATGTTGAGGCGTGGTTTAACACCCTAACCGATAATCCAAGACATCGAGAGATGTATAAGAAATATTTAAAGACAACAGACTATAGGAGAATTATATATGAAAATTGAAAGAGAAGACCTTATAGAGGTCACGAACATGTCCAAAGACGAAAGCATGATAGCCCTTGGACATATACAGAACCGCCTTTTACCCGGAGTGGAAATGTTATTCGCAACCCTAACTGGAAGCAGAGCCTTCGGTTGGGGAGGAGATGTCTATGACCGAGACGTAAAATGTGTAGTTGCCCCAGTAGAAGAAGAGTTCTGGGACACCTTCCATATTGGTATAAATGGTTATGATCTTAATGGGGAAGAACTGGAACATATGTTTAGGAGAATGAGGTGGAGATGGACTGTCTTCGAGGACTTATCAAACCCTATCTGGATTCATCCTAAATTTGACCACGACAAGTTCCTGTCTTTCGCCTCCGTGGATAACGTTGTGGCACATAGGTATACTATTCAGTTGGAGAAGATACGAGCGGAGACAAAACCTGCTGTGAGGGCTGCCCTTCATTGTTATCGACAACACATGGAGCCAATTCACTTCCTAACTAAGGGGGAGATTGAGATTAATGTGATGGAGATAAATAAGTGGATGAAGTTGGAGCAGTTACCCATTTTGGCTGACATGTATAAGACTAGGGAGTTTAGAGAAGTAGACTATAAAGCTGTGTTTGAAGAAATGGATTTCCTAGTGACACAGTTGGATGATCTCATTGAGGGTCGAGCGAGTACCTATGATGAGGACGCGCATGAGGCGTGGAAACAAGAAGTCCGTGATATTTTTAATTATAATTAAAAACCACGACTTATCTTTTTATACCGTATGCCAATGATTTATATCATAGTGAGCTGTATCACTATGTATACTATTAGCATGGGGTGTATGACTATGTAGGTAGTCATAGTGTGCTGTGTCACTGTGAGGCGTATCGACGTATGGTACATCAGTATAGGCTGAGTCAACATGTACCGTATGAGTATGTGGACTGTTAACATGAGCTTCGTCAACATGTACAGTGTGATTGTGAGCACTGTCACTGTGAGCAGTATCTACATACACTGTATGTATATGGGCAGAGTCGCTGTGTAGATAGTCTGCATAAGGAGTGTGGCTATGAGGGGTATCAACGTGAAGGTAATCTGCATAGGGTGTGTGACTATGAGCTGTATCACTATGTATACTATTAGCATGGGGTGTATGACTATGCGCTGACTCACTGAATGCTGTATCAGTGTGAGGTGTATGTATATGGGCAGAGTCGCTGTGAAGGAAGTCAACGTATGGAGTATGACTATGTGATGTGTCACTATGTATTGTATTAACGTGCGGAGTGTGACTATGGGCAGATTCACTGAACGCCACATTAACGTGAGGTGTATGACTATGAGCACTTTCGCTGAACGCTGAGTTGACATGTGGAGTGTGGTTGTGAGCAGTATCCTTATGGGAAGTATCTCTATGAGAGACATCACTATGTGCGCTATCAACATGAGATACCTGACTGTGGGCAGTGTTTTGGAACGCACCGTCAACATGAGCAGTGTTTACATGTGAAACGTTGCTATGTGCCTGCTCGTTGAATGGACTATTGCTATGATCAGGTTCTGAAATCCATCCATAGTTGCTGTGAAGAACATCTATGTGGGCCGTATTACTGTGCGGGGTATGGTCATGAGCTTCATTAGAGTGAAGTTGGTCTTGGTGAGGGCTGTCGCTGTGAGCAGAGTCGTCGTGCGCCTCTTGACTATGAATCCTATGTGAGTGAGGAGTGTCACTGTGGGCACTATTAACATGTACCGTGTGACTATGAAGTGCATCGCTATGAGCAGTATCTACATACGGTGTATGATTATGTGGCGTATCGACGTGAGCGTCATCTGCATGTACAGTGTGATCGTGTGCTGTGTCGCTATGAGCAGTATCTATGTATACCGTATGAGTGTGTGGACTATCACTATGAGCATTGTCGATATAAACTGTATGATCGTGAGGCGTATCAATGTGGGCTGTATCTACATATATCGTATGACTATGTGCTACGTCACTATGTATAACATCAACATATACAGTGTGAGTATGAGCACTATCGACGTGGATAATATCAACGTAAACAGTATGATTATGCGGGCTATCACTATGAGCGTCATCAACGTGTGGCGTATGAATGTGCGCAGAGTCGCTGTGTAGATAGTCTGCATAAGGAGTGTGGCTATGAGGGGTATCAACGTGAAGGTAATCTGCATAAGGTGTATGGATATGTGGAGTATGACTGTGTAAC
>Ga0208905_1001816_pt1 | contig 10519 bp, 10 predicted proteins | sample AntAceMetag02UKS_FD_184776 | JGI IMG/M metagenome (GOLD analysis project Ga0208905, IMG submission 184776) | Saline lake microbial communities from Ace Lake, Antarctica - Antarctic Ace Lake Metagenome 02UKS (SPAdes) (version 2) | ecosystem: Environmental > Aquatic > Non-marine Saline and...
AACTTGGGAGACAGAAGTATTGTTAAATACTATTTAATGGGATATATAGCAATGTATTTAAGTAAGGTTAGAGATAATAATTATGTAATTCATTCTGGTGCTGGATGTGGGCCAAAGAATAAAGATGGAAGCACAAGACCAGTGAGCGTTCATGGGATTTTTGTTATGGAAGTACACCAATTTCTTATGAGCGGAAAGAAAAGCTATTTAAAGGCATTCACAACTGCTTGCAAGTTTTAGTAATATTAGAAATTTCTGGAATGGAAATTATTAAATAATCCTGAAGTAAAAAATGCTTACTTGGGAGTAATTTAAAAAATACAATTGGAGTGAAGTATTATGGATATTGAAGTTTTATTTGATAAATCCAAGAAAATACCTTTAGCTTTTTTACCAACACCATTGGAATATGCAGATAATCTTACTAAACTACTTAATGGACCAAAACTATTTTTTAAAAGAGATGACTGTACAGGACTTGCATTTGGAGGAAATAAGACAAGAAAACTTGAATATATTATGGCTGATGTTTTAGAAAAACAAGCAGATACAATAATTACAATAGGGGGACTCCAATCTAATTGGGCTAGGCAGACAGCAGCAGCTAGAAAACTTGGTTTGAAAATTATTTTGGTGCTTAATGGTAAAGAACCAGAAGAATATCAGGGCAATTTGCTTTTGGACTCTATTTTAGGATGTGACATAAGATTTAAACCTTATACAGACGAAGAAGAACAGAGAGAAGAAGCTGGGGAGACACCTATAACTGGAGTTATAGCTGAGGAGGTAAAAAGGAATGGTAGAATTCCATATATAATACCATTGGGTGGTTGTAATCCAATAGGAAATCTTGGATATATAAATGCAGTTAAAGAATTAAAAAAACAATCAGAAGAAAAGAATATGAATATTGACTATATTATTTCTGCAGTTGGAACTGGAGGAACTCAAGCAGGTATTGAGTTGGGATTAAAGTTATATGAAATAAATACAAAATGTTATGGAATTAGTATAAGCCGACATATAAAAGCAAAATCTCAAGAAATTTCAGATTTATGTAACCAAACAGTTAAATATTTTAAATTAGAATGTAGCCAATTCTCTCCCGATGAAATAACAGTAAATTATGATTATATTGGAAAAGGATACGCCATCCCCACGAATGAAGGCATTGAAGCAATCCGTATTGTAGCCCAAACAGAAGGAATAATACTTGATCCCGTTTATACTGGAAAAGCAATGGCTGGACTTATTGATTTAATAAAAAAGGGTAAATTTAAAAAAAGTGAAAATGTACTTTTTCTTCATACTGGTGGGGAGATAGCAAATTTTGCCTATAATAAGGTTTTTAAATAATTAATTATACATAGTAATGTTAAAAGTATTTTTAACGTCTAAATTTACGTAAGATATATTAAATTTAGGAGGAAATGAAATTGCAAAAGTCGAGGATTGCTATAATAGGATTTGGTCATATTGGAAGAGGAGTTTTGGAAGCTATTCAAGAAAGCCCTGATATGGAAGTAGCTGCTATTGTTGAATTACCCCATATGATAGAGGCAGTTAAAGAGAAAGTTAAAAATATTCCAGTAACAAACGATATTAAAAAATTAGGAAAAATAGATGTAGCTATTTTAGCAATAGGTAGCCGGGGAGTACCTAAAATTGCTCCGCTATATCTTCAAAAAGGTATAAATACTGTAGATGCTTATGATATACACGGTAATTCTCTTATGAAAGTTCACGAGGATTTGGATAAAATAGCTAAAAGATACGATACTGTTTCAATTATTTCAGCAGGTTGGGATCCAGGAAGTGACTCTATTGTAAGGGTAGTTTTAGAAATAATTGCTCCCAAAGGTATTACATATGTAAACTTTGGTCCTGGAATGAGTATGGGACATACAGTTGCAGTAAAAGCTATAGAAGGAGTAGATGATGCACTCTCTTTAACAATACCGAAAAATATAGGTATACATGAACGTATGGTATATATTAAATTAAAAAAAGGATGCAATTTTAAAGATGTGGTAAATGTCATAAAGAATGACCCTTATTTTATCCATGATGAAGTTCATGTTGTTAATGTTGATAATATAAAGAATCTTATTGATATGGGTCATAGTGTTAAAATAGAAAGAAAGGGAGTTTCAGGTAAGACACACAACCAAAGAATGGAGTACATTATGTCAATTACCAATCCAGCAGCTACCGGGCAAGTAATGGTCTCAGCTGCGAGAGCAAGCCTGAAACAAAAGCCTGGCTGCTACAGTTTACCGGAAATTCCACCAATAGATTTTCTTTATGGAAATAAGCAAGAGCTATTATTACGTTTAATATAGTTCTTTTTCTAAAATTTAGGAGAAGTTTTACATGGAAAGAATACCTTTTGTAAAAATGAATGGGTGCGGAAACGACTTTGTAATAATTGATAATAGAAGTAAAATAGTACCTGAAAAAAATTTAAGTGATTTTGCACGGAAGATATGTAAAAGAAAAGTATCTATAGGTGCCGACGGGCTTTTATTAGTGGAAAATTCTTTAAAACACGATTTTAAAATGAGATTGTTTAATCCCGATGGTTCTGAAGGTGAGATGTGTGGAAATGGTGCAAGATGTATTGCAAAATTTGCTTTTTTAGAAGGCGTAGCAAATAAGAAAATGATTTTTGAAACTCTTGCGGGTAAAATATGTGCGGAAGTTAAGGATAAATACATTGGAATTGAATTACCGAATGTTAAGATTAATGAAATTATAAAAGATAAACAAATAACTATTAACGGACAAAATTACATTTATAGCTATCTTTTTTTGGGAGTACCACATTGTGTAATTTTTTTAAAAGAAAACTTACCAGAGGAATATCTTTTTAACTTGGGCAAAAAAATAAGATTTGACAAAAAACATTTTCCTAAAGGAACAAATGTAAATTTTGTTAAAGTTGAAAATAATAATACTCTATTTGTAAAAACATATGAAAGAGGGGTAGAAGAAATTACCTTATCTTGTGGGACAGGCTCCTTATCTAGCGCAATTATATCTTCATTTGATAAAAACATTAATCCACCGATTAAAGTTAAAACAAAAGGTGGGACTTTGACTATAGATTTCACCAGAGATAAAAATATATTTAAGAATATTTTATTGCTTGGAGAGGTTAAAACCGTTGCACGTGGGGAACTATTACCACAATCCTACAGTTATTAAAATATGTTTTATCAACTCGAAGGTTAAAATATCACTCAATCCTAAAGGAATAGAAAATTCAATATAAGTAGCAAATAAGCTAAGGGTATTATTTGTTAGGGTGCTCTCATTGATAGTTTAAAATAGACTATGAATGAGAGTGCTCTTATTGTTTATAATTCTAAATTTATAATATATATTTTTATAAAAAGAGTAAATAGTGAGGTAAAATAATTATGAAAAAGATAAATGTATTAGATCGGATAGTAGATTCTCTTGATGTGGAAACATATATTGTCTGTAAAAATGAAGAAGAAGGTAAAAAATTAGGGGTTCAGTTGATGAAAGGTTTAGGTTTTAAAGATGTAGACATTGTCTTTATAGAATATGGTAATGGAGGAACAAGGGTACGGATAAGGGCTAATATATTCAAGCCTGGTGATCATTATAGGTGGTTAAACTTTTAATTAAGTGACTTAATCTAAAAGGAGGTTTACATAATGCAACTTACTAAAGAAAAGAAAAAGATTCTATTAGTACCTTTAGATCCCGTTCATGATGTTGCTTTAAAAATAATAAATCGAAGATTAAAAGATAGAGGACATAAAACAATATTAATGCCTCCGGATGTACCTATAGAGGAGGTTATATCTCAAGCTTTAAAAGTAAAACCAGATATAATTTTAATAAGCAGAACTTTAGGATATGGAGTAGCAGAGCTTTTAGGCAGATTTATTGATTTAGCTGAAGCTGCGGGAATTCGAGATAAAGCAAAGATAGTTATCGGGGGTAAAGCTATAAAACCAGAGCTGGCAGCAGAATTAGGATTTGATGCAGGCTATGGTGAAGGAACAGATTTTGAAGAAGCAGTAGCTTTTGTAGAAGGAAAAAAATATATACCAGAAGAAGAGAAGATTATTAAAAAGAAAAAAGATATAACTACTGGTTATAGATATAGATTTCATCATCAAAAAATTGAAAACATGTTAAATGAAATTACTGAAGAGATATTAGATTGGTGTAAAGATAAAACTTCGCCTGGAATTAAGCGGGCTCATTTACGTGAAAGATTGATATCCTTAAAAGATAAGAAAAACAAAATATCTCCTTATAGTGTAGATAAAAAAATAGCTGAATATGAAAAGGAATATTTGGAAAATTGTGATGAATTAATAATTAAATATTATAAAGAAGGAATTTTACCCAAGAAAGTAAGGGTTTTAGGTAAAAAAGAGCGAGAATCTTTAGAAGATTATATTAAGAAGGGTAAAGAAATTGCGAGAGCTAAAAAAATTCAGCATACTACCGATAAACCTTTAGTATTTTTTCAATATGGTACAGGATGTCCTATTATGGATATTGCCCATATAAAAACAGGTGAGGCTTGGGGAGTAGATGGTGTTCTACATTTTGACCCTTCCTGGGGAGCTCGGACTGAAGGCTTTTTAAAAGGGTATTTATCTCACGAAGAAGATGGTTCAATTATTACAGAGCAGAATTTAAAAAAGATAAAAGAGTCTTTAAATAGTTCTACTTTGTGGACAGTAAGAGCTCATCGAGGTTTGAATACACCTGAAACAGTTGTATTAGCAGGTAAATTAGGAGCTGATCTTACTAAGATAAATATAGTTTACGGTTCTTTAAATGCGGGGACAGATCCTGGTCGATTAACTGTAGATGGAGTAGAAGCTATTAAATTAGCTGCTAAATATGATTTACCTTTTGATGAACCTACTAATGAAGAACTTGGTGGTGTACCTGCATATAAGGCATTTGCAGGTATGTTAATAGTAGCTAATCTCGGTTTAAAATTAGGAGCAAAACCTATTTTAAAACCTCTTTTTTGTTATTCACCAGATGTAATGATTACGGGAAGAATGGACGATAATTATATTGACTATAATGCTGCAAAGATTTATGCATTGCGGAGTATAATTGACGCTCCCATATGGCCAGGTGAACCAATAGGTTTTATGACTCATACTGAAGATAGGATTCAGTCTTCTATGACTACTGCTCTTCATGCTACTTTAGCTACATCTTTAGGGGTAGATGCAATTACTATTGCTTCTTCAGATGAAGCATACTCTCGAGGATCTATTTCAGTTACTTCTCGTATTGATACACTGAGAGCCGTTCAGGAAGCATTTAGATTTTTAGGTAAAGCAGAAATTAAACCTACACATAAAGCAAAAGAATGGTCTAATGAATTAGTTTCTCAAATAGAAAAAGTATTAGAAAATGTTTTAAGAAAAGGGAGTTTTGTAGCGGCGCTTTATGATGGGATATTAGGTAGTAAAGAAGACGGAGCTTATCCTGGTAGAGCAGGAAAAGATACAATATCTTTGAAATAAAGGAAAATAAAAGGGTTAAAACTATGTCAAGTAAAGTATTAGGAATTTTAGGAACTGCTAAAAATACGGGTAAAACGACTACTGCATCTGCCTTATTAGAAATAGCTAATAAAAATAATTTATCGGTAGGTATAACCAGTATTGGATATGATGGTGAAGATATTGATAATATTACCGGATTACCCAAACCTAGAATATTTACGAAAAAAGGCACATTTATAGCTACAACTAATAACTGTATAAAAGCAGGAACAGCAATAATTGAAATATCAGAAAAAACAAAATTTTATAATGCATTAGGGAATATAGTTATAGGGAATGTAATTGATGAAGGTTTAACAGTTATCGCCGGTCCGAATAAAGGTAATGAGCTTTCTATTGTTTTAGAAAGATTAAAAAGATTAGGGAATAAATTGATATTAGTTGATGGAGCATTAAATAGAATTGTTCCTTTAATGAAGACCGATGCTCTAATACTTACTACTGGTGCTGCGAGAAGTATTGATAATGTTTTTTTAGCAAGAGAAACTCAATGTATCTATAATTTATTTAATTTACCCAAAATAGATAAAAATAATTTATTAAATTTAACAGATGATAAGGGGAAAAAAGTTATTACTTTAATTCAAAAAAATTATTTAAAGAGGTTTTTAAAAACAAACTCATTAATTAGTCTTTCTGATGTCCAGGAACTTACAACTAATTTAAATGACAGGAGTTGCTCAATTTTTGTTCCAGGTATTCTAAGTGAATTTGCTTTAAATGAACTAATTAAGAAAAATTCAAAATTATTAAAAAATAAAAATATTATTATTCCGAATCCCACACATCTTCTTGTAGGTAGTAATACGATTTCTTTAATGGATACCTTATCAAAAATGAAGAAGTTAGAAATAGGTTTGAAGGTAGTAAGGACTATACCAATTTTAGCCATAACTATTAATCCCTTTTACTCTTTATATAGATATGAAAATAATAGATATGAGAAAGGCTGGGTAAATAGAGATGAGCTTTATAATAAAATAAAATCTATGGTTAATATCCCGGTTATTAATATTGTTAAGGAAGGGAGTGATAGTCTATTTAATATTATAAAAAAAGAATTATATCTTAGTAAGAAATAAATGGGTTTGATTTAAAAATAAAAATAGAAGGAGGACTCGATATGGAAAACTTAATTGAAGTTCGTTGGCATGGAAGAGGCGGTCAAGGTGCAGTTACCGCCTCCAAATTGTTAGCTACTTCTGCCCTTGCCGAAGATAAGTATATTCAGGCTTTTCCTGAATATGGTCCAGAGAGGATGGGTGCTCCTATCCAATCTTTTACCCGTATAAGCGAAAATCCTATTAAAATCCACTGTCATGTTATTAATCCAAGCATAGTATTAGTATTAGATCCTACTTTATTGAAAGCAGTAGATGTAACCGAAGGTTTAACCGAAGATGGGATTTTAATCATAAATACTGAGGAATCAGCTGTTGAGATAAGGAAAAAATTAAATCTGAAAGGTAGAAAGGTCTATACGGTAGATGCCAGCAAGATCGCTCAAGAGACTATAGGAAGACCACTGCCTAATACTCCTTTAATTGGCGCCTTAATAAAAGTTACCGGATTATTAGCTTTGAATAATGTATTAGCTGATATTGAGGATAAATTTAAGAAAAAATTTAGTTCCAAGATTGTAGAAGGCAATATCAATGCTATTAAGAGAGCTTATCAGGAGGTGGAAGGAGAATGAGTAATACTAAAAAATTAGGATGGAAAGAAATTCCCGAAGGGGGATTAATTACCAAGGCTGGGAATTCAGCTACTTATGAAACTGGCTCCTGGAGATCTGTTAGACCAGTGAGAGATGAGGGAAAGTGTACAAATTGTTTAATCTGTTGGGTCTATTGTCCCGATTGTGCCATATTAGTTTCTGATGGAAAGATAAAAGGTATTGATTATGCTCACTGCAAAGGCTGTGGGATATGTGCGACAGAGTGTCCTGTTAAAGCTATCAAAATGATAAACGAAAAAGAATTTACCGATTAGAAAGGAGGAAAATATGAATAGTAAAATTACTGCAATAACTGGGAATGAGGCTGTAGCCTATGCCATTAAACAGATTAATCCTGATGTGATGGCTGCTTACCCTATAACCCCCCAGACTGGGTTAGTGCAAAAATTTTCTGAATATGTAGCTGATGGGTTAGTAAATACTGAATTTGTTACTGTAGAGAGTGAGCACAGTGCTATGAGTGCCTGTGTAGGAGCAGCAGCTGCCGGAGGTAGAGTAATGACTGCTACTTCAGCCAATGGTCTGGCTTTAATGTTTGAAATACTTTATGTGGCTTCTTCTAATAGATTGCCAATTATTATGCCAATGGTAAATAGGGCTTTATCTGGTCCTATTAACATTCATTGTGATCATGGTGATAGTATGGCTGCCAGAGATGCAAGCTGGATTCAAATCTATTCCGAAAATGTCCAGGAGGCTTATGATAATACTATACAGGCGGTAAGAATTGCCGAACACATGGAAGTTCGTTTACCTATAATGATAATGTATGATGGATTTATTACCAGCCATGGGATAGAATGTGTAGAATTTTTAGATGATGATAAAGTAGCTAAGTTTGTTGGGGAATATCCTCCTCGTTATCCTTTATTAGACGTAAATCATCCGGTAACTTATGGTCCTTTAGATCTTTATGATTACTATTTTGAACATAAAAGACAACAGATTGAGGCAATGAGTAAGGCCAAAAATGTAGTTTTGGAAATAGGTAAAGAATTTGAAAAAGCCTTTGGTAGGGAATATAAATTATTTGAAGAATATCGGCTTTCTGATGCAGAGAGGGCTATTGTAGTGCTTTCTTCCACAGCCGGTACAACAAAAGAAGTAGTGGATGAACTAAGAGCTAAAGGAGAAAAAGTTGGTTTATTAAAACTAAGACTATTCAGGCCTTTTCCTTACAAAGAAATTGCCCAAGCTCTCTCTCATTTGAAGGCAATCGCTATACTGGACCGTTCTAATTCATTTGGAGCATTTGGAGGTCCGCTCTTTACCGAAATTAGATCTGCTTTATTAGAAGCAGGAAAAGTGCCACAAAATGTAAATTATATCTATGGCTTAGGGGGAAGAGATATCAATCAGGTAGATATAGCTTCCATCTATACTGATTTAGAGAAGATAATAAAGACCAACAAAGTCGAAGAACAAGTAAAATACTTTGGTGTAAGAGAATGAGGAGGTATAAGTAAATGGCAAATCTTAAAGAATTATCCAAGAAAGAAGAAATTTTGAGTGGAGGGCATCGGCTTTGTGCTGGCTGTGGAGCTTCTATTGTGGTAAGACAAGTACTTTCTGCTTTAGATGACCCGGTTGTAGTGGCTAGTGCTACTGGTTGTTTAGAAGTAGCTACTACCATATACCCTTATACTAGCTGGAAATCTTCATTTATTCATAATGCTTTTGAAAATGTAGCAGCTACCATAAGTGGAACAGAAGCAATGTTTAGATCATTAAAACGGCAAGGAAAGATTGATAAAGAGATTAAATTTATAGCCTTTGGCGGTGATGGAGGTACTTATGATATAGGGATTCAATCTTTGTCCGGAGCTTTAGAAAGAGGACATAATTTTGTCTATGTCTGCTATGATAATGAAGCCTATATGAATACGGGAATTCAAAGATCAAGTGCTACGCCTCGAGGGGCTTGGACTACGACTACTCCTGCAGGAAAAGTGATTTCAGGGAAGACTCAATATCATAAAAATCTTACTGAAATAGTTGCTGCCCACAATATTCCTTATGTAGCTCAAGCTAACCCTTGGAAATGGAATGACCTGATAGAAAAAGCCCGAAAGGCTTTCTATACCGATGGGCCAGCTTTTATTAATGTCTTATCTCCTTGTCCACGTGGATGGAGATATGAATCTAAAGATACAATAAAAATATCTAAACTTGCAGTACAGACTAATTTCTGGCCTTTATACGAGGTAGAGAATGGCGTATGGAAATTAAATTATAAACCAAAAGAAAGAAAACCTATCCAGGAATGGATAAAAATGCAGGGCAGATTCGGTCATCTCTTTAAACCCGAGAATGAGCATATCATCAAAGAGATTCAAGAAGAGTTAGATAGAAATTGGGAGAAGTTACTGGCTAAATGTGGAGAAAAATAAATTTTGCATTAATTAGTAATTTATCATAAAACCTTTAAAAAATTGAGATAAGACACCGCAAATATCTATACTATTTGCGGTGTCTTTAAAAGAAGTTATTATTTGTTTTTATAAAACAACATAAAAATAATTCCTACTTTACAGTAACAAGTGTCTTGAATGTTTAAAAAGGTACTTGTTAATTTTTTTTACGATTTTATACTAAATTCCTCTTCTGTCCTTTTAGGATCTTTATAGCCATAAAACTTTTAATTTAAGATTGATTATTATATTGTTAAAAGAAAATATGGAGGGTAACCTAAAATTATTAAAATTAAATTGTTAAGTTTAGAAAAGAATAATAAAGATAAACCCAATATGGGAATTATAATGATGATCATTGCCTCAATTTGTTTTACTTTGATGGCAGTGGCGGTACACTTTTTAAGAGAACTTTCTTTAACGGAAATAATATTTTTTCGAAATCTTCCTATTATGTTGATAGTTCCTTTAATGTTAAAACAGAGAAAAATATCTTTTTGGGGGAATAATAAATCTCTTTTAATATTGCGATCATTGGTCTCTGGTTTTGTAATGGTAGCTTATTTTTATAGTATTACAGCTATGAATTTAACCGATGCAGTTACCATAAAACAGTTAAGCCCGTTTTTTATCATTCTCTTAGCAAGCATATTATTAGGAGAAAAAATATCTTTTAAGATAGCTTTTATTTTTATTTTAGCATTTATAGGAGCTGTTTTAGTAGTTAAACCAGGATTTCGTTCAGATATCTACCCGGCAATTATAGGACTATTAGGAGCTGTATTAAC
>Ga0208905_1001823_pt1 | contig 10509 bp, 19 predicted proteins | sample AntAceMetag02UKS_FD_184776 | JGI IMG/M metagenome (GOLD analysis project Ga0208905, IMG submission 184776) | Saline lake microbial communities from Ace Lake, Antarctica - Antarctic Ace Lake Metagenome 02UKS (SPAdes) (version 2) | ecosystem: Environmental > Aquatic > Non-marine Saline and...
GCTAGCTGTAGCCGCGCCACTTCCAGTCCCAACAATCAAATACGCATTCGTATTATCGTATTGGACTGCTCCAGTGGTTGAGATTAGCTTAAACCATTCCTCAATCCCCTCGTTAGCTAAACAGTTTCCTAAGAATTCTGAATGTCCAATTTTCTTTCCGCTCTTGCTATCAAACTTATCAATCCCCCACTTTACGCTCTCGATGACATTTTCTTCTACGAACTTTCTTAATTTATCAGCGTTCATATTTTTCCTTCTTTAATTAATTTCGCTTCCAACTCTTTCGCTCTTTCGATCCACTCTTTAGCCGCCGACAACTTAATGTCGTAAGAAACTTGTTTGCCCGGATCAAAGAAAAGAATAGTTTCTTCTTTAACCGGTGTCTCTTTTACTTCTTTGTTTTCCATCGTAGTATTTCAATCTTGATTTCGACCTTTCCTAACCCTACTAAATAGTAGGGCCAGGGTTAAACTTTAGCGAATAATTCCGTAGCAAACTTTCGTCTTTCATCAGCTACCTTGGCTCCGTAAATATACAGATCCTTGTAAGCTGAACCGAAGTTCCCAGTCAAGTCTTCCTCGATACCTGTCTCGAGCATCTTGTCGGCAAATGTTTGCCAATCAGTTGTTCCTGCTAAACAATGATAACCATCGGTGTTGTTGCCAGTCAAACGAGTTGAAGAAAAGACATCAAACCCAACCACTCGAGAGATGAATCCTCTCTTCACTAACTCAGCGTAAACTTCAGGCACTGCAATCGCAATGTTGTCTCCCTCAGGCACTAAGTTAGCAATGATGGCCGGGAATGTTACCCAGCGACCTTCCGCTGGAACCTCCGCATCATCTAACATCGTCTTTAACGCTAACAACTTATTCATGATGGTGCTCTTTGTAACAGCAACCGGAGTTGCGGCCTCAATGACATAAGTTGTTCCTCCAGCGATCGTTCCGCCAGTGTAAGCCGTAGCAACGTCGTCTAAGTCATCCTCAATAACAATTGAAGTTGCCGAAGCATAAGACTTAACACGATACCATGCTGTATGTCCAGTAGCCTTAAATCCTCTTCCAACCATAGCGGCTGTAAAGGTTGTTCCCGATCCAGTCACCGCACCAGTCCCCGTTGTAACAGTTACCGTTCCAGTGACGTAGTTAGTCCCAATCCTTTGGCCTGCCGCCACATCTCCGTAAAAGCCTAGAACGAATTCATCAACATCTTTCCGTCGTTCGTTAGCTCGTTGGGAGATAGTCTTGCTTTTCGGACTCTTGATAAAAGATTTATACTCATTAAGCGTTTTCACCTTGAAGTAAAAACTCTTGAATTGGTCAACTGTCAAAAGAGCAACAATCTCTGTGAGATCATCGGCTGTTAAGTCAGCCCCACTATAAGTCTTTTGTGCAAGTTTTCCTAAAGCTGGAATATTAACCTTGCTACCTTGTTGAACATCACCTGAATAATCCTCGTTGGTAATAAATCCCGCTAAGGACTTATCATATACTTGCTGTAACAGTTTTGCTGAAAAAGCTTCAGCTAACTTTGTTGCGTAAGCACTCATATTCAGTTAATTCTAATTAATGATTCCAGCTCGACGTGAAGAGTTATTCTATCTCAGTAGGTATCCAATCAGGATGTTCGGTAATTATTTTCTTATACCTCTTAGAATCGTTCAAGCGAATTTCCTTTAGTTCGTCGGGTGTCATTTTCTTTTTAGGGGTGACGATCTTATCGCCTCCACTCCCCCTTTCTAAAACTGATCCCTTCTTGACGATCACCGGGGCCTCTTTCCCTTTGAACAAGAAAGCTTTGGCTAGAACATCGAAGGAAGCACCCTTGTGAGTAGGCATCTTGGCAAACTTCTTAAACTCTGCTTCTCTCTTGCTAATCTCGGAATATTCTCCCACCAGATTAGCCCTCGTTAAGAAACCATCTAAGTCAGCTTCCCATTGCTTATCCTCCTTCATCCCGCTAACTTCTTGCTCTACGCTCCCGACTCGTCTTTTAAGAACTAAATTAGTCTTCGCTAATCCTTTCTCTAGATCACCCATATCATCCCAATCAGGATAAATCTTCTTTAATTCCTCTTCTGCTGGAATTTCGTTCCTGGCAATCTTCCCCAACTTCTCATCAGCTATCCTTAACTTATCTACGAGAATTTGGTTTTCTCTTGAAGACTCTCCAAATTTCTTTTGGTAGTCTTCGGATTGCTCGGGTTCTTGCGACTTGTCTTTGGGGTCGCCTCCCTCACCAGGATTTTCTTTTAAAGACTTAATCTTGGCATCGTCTTCTTCCGTTCCCTTTTCGGGAGTTAGGTTGTTATTAGTCATGATTTTAATCCCGTTCCTTCGTCAGGAGTTTGGGAAATTAATTAATTTACTTTTATTCTTCCTCTTCCTCAGGGACATCTTCTTTTACTTCCTCGATCTTGACTCCCTTTAATTCCTTAGCGAACTTCTTTCTTGCTTCCTCGCTTAAATATCCAGCCCTGGCTCTGATAAAATCCCGATCACCGTCTGTCAGCTCATGAGCATCTTTGGCTAGAATCTTCTCTAATGCTTCTTCAAATTCCATGATAATTAATTACTTTTTACTTAACCCGACCTTTTATATTCTTCATTTGGTTCTCTAACGCCTTCTTTGCTTTTTCCGGACTGGTTAGAAAATCATACAACATCAAATAGTTTCTCAATCTTGCTCTCAGAAAAATATCTTTCTTCCTCGGAATAGTTTCATCGCTCATCTCTCGAGCTACTCCATCAGCCATAGTCCTTACATACTTCCCGATATCTTCCACCGAGATTTTCTTCTGAGCTATCCCACTAAGCCACTTCGTTAGGGTTTCCCTTTCCTCTCTTCTTAGATCATCGTGCTTGATCCCAAACTTTGATAAAAAATTATCTATTTCCATTTGGCATATTCATTACTGGTTGTGGCGCAGGACTCTCCACCCCCTGATTAGCTGAAGGGTTTTGTTCTCTCCCCGACATCGCTATCTGCTTTTGATATTCCATCACCGCCCTTATCTCTTCTGGGTTAAGATTGATTAGTCCTAGTAACTTCTTTTGATAAATCTCCATTAGAGGCACGTTCCCTTGCATCTGTCCGATCACTGCTGTGAACTTCTGAATGCTATCCATTGTCTTGGCCTCTTGCTCAGACGGAGAAACAACCTTAACTTCAAACCCTCCCTCAGAATCCCAATCACTCGGTTCAACATTCTTGGTATAGACTTTCCCGTCTGTCCAGCTCTTCTTAGATAACAACACCGGAACTAGATTGCCTTTCTGCCCCTCGATAAACTTATACCAACGATAAGCGAAGTCTTGCCAACTCGGAACATAGAATTTAGCCACGCTCAGCGACCTCTGTTGCGCCTTGTTGGCCAGTATCTCTACCTCTCCCAATGTTATCTGGCTCTTCTCGGACACTCCCTTCTCAATAGCCGTTACAGACGTTGCCCTCTCAGCTACCTTAGTAAGAAAATCCATTTCAAGCAAACTATCCGACAAGTCGGGAATGTCAATCCTTTGAACAATATCTTTGGGATTCCCCGGGACCGGATACCATCCCCAAGGAACAGCCTCAAATGTTTGGGGAACAAAAGCGGGATTAGTGGCATCGTAGTAATTCATCCCGAAGTTTCTCAATGTCCTGTTCTCAATCAACTGAGAGAACCAAGAATTAAGAACCTTGTTAATCGGTCTAACAACATCCGCTAACGAATCAGACCAGAAGTCCGACTCAAGATCATCGGCCCAAGTAGAAAACGGATAATGCTCTTGCCAATAGTGATCCTTAGTAACTCCAATAATCTCCTCGAGTGTTTCATTTAATAATATAAATTCGCTAGACCTAACGATCAAGCGAATCTCTCCGTCTATTTTTCTGTAATGCTCATTGACCTCAATATAGATTTCCCCTAACTCTGGATTATCCATATCGGGAACTCCCATCTCTCTCATCCTATCTATCTGAGCCACCTTAGCCTTTAAGTTTTCCGCTGATTTAATTAGTCCGGCCTCAGTAGCATATTGAGCCTTCATCTCGGTAATAACATCCTGATCATATTTATCATTGTCTTCTAACTCGGACAGTGTTCTGTATATGTGAGCGTGAATAACAACCCGAGCTGTGTCGAGATCAGTGGGATCCACCTGTCTATCAATTAGCATATCTTGCGGATCTATAATATCCACCGTTGGCTTGCCATCAATGACATTCAATTTCTTGAAAGAACGCCCATACAATCCGACTTGTCTTTTGTCTACTTTGTCTTTTAACGCAATCTTCTGAACTCGGTAGAACTCATTCCAATATTCATTTAATACAATTTCCCTCTCTTCTTTTTGGACTACCTCATCGGGTTTCAACGCTTCTCCCTTAGCCTCAAACTCTATGCTCGGGGCATCATCAATATTAGACTCCCAAGTCTTGATCGTTTCTTTCATCAAAGGAATAGAAACACTCTGTCGCTGGGTTAATCTATTTAAAGTTATTTTTCCCCTGCTCAGAGTGTAGTTCTCCAACCAATCATCGTGCCTTCTCCTTTGATAATTAAAGGCTTGATCGTAGTCCTTATTTAGTTTTAACAATAACTCGTCCTCCATACAAAATTATTATACTATTTACTTATTTAACTTGTCAACCTTCTTATCCTTCTTCGTCGTAAACATAATATTATATAATATCTTCCAAATAAACTTAGGCACTAGCTGAGGCTTCCTTCGTAGATCCGGCAACTTGTCCCACTGGAACTGTAAATCTCTCCTCATCTGCTTCCTCATTAACTTCCTCATCTTCTTCGCTAATTGTTGATTCATAATTTTAATATCTATCCCAATTAACACCTCCAAACGCACCAGGATTTACATATGCCTTTCCTAACTTACTCGCAAAGGTTAGTGCCAAGCTATCAATGACATCAGGTGATGGCAATCCTCTTCCTTTCATTTTGTCTTTCCCTTCTATCTTCAACTGCCCCTTAGAAGTAAATTGATACTTGATATTGGCGGCCTCATAGAAATCATCATCCTCGGGAATTGAACTGAGTCTTATCCAATCTCTCATCTTGAAATAAAGCTCGGCTCTTAGATTAAAGAAATGCTCTGGGTCATCAGCACGACTACCAACATTCACCTCTTGGACATTCCACCCTTGTTCTCTTAAACGATCAACTACTCCCGCTCCGATTCCAATCGCATCAACTAAAATGTTCTGGGGTTTAACGTTCTCTTCCTTAGCGATCTTGATAACCTCTCCCACCGTAGCCATAAGTCCCTGATTACTGAAGACTTGCTTTCTTGGTATCTTCCCCATCTGCCTGACTAATATACTTGTCCTATCTCCCCCGAACCTAGCGACATCAACTCCCATGACCTTCTCCCATTCGGGCATCACTTTAACCTCTCTCTGCATGGCCCCCGAAATCTCATCAATGGAAAGAAAGCTATCCTCTTCTGACCTAGGAAACTCTCCTAACACCCTTACCCGGAACACATCGCTGTCTATCCCATAACGCTTAGCAAATCCTATCACGTCGCTTATGTTAATAAGGCCCGGAATCACATCTTTGTTCTGCTCGGTAATCTTCTGAAAGTAGCTATAATCCTCCGCCTCCCACTTCTCTCTGAAATCTTCAAGAGTCTTAAACGGACTAGCCTCTATGTTGGGAGTATCAAAAGCCGAGATAGAAAGTTTCCTCACCCCTTGTTCCTTAAACGCTCTCGCAAATCTCCCGACATTCCTTAAGGGGTTTCCGATCATCAATAACCTTGTTGGTTTCAATCCATCAATCGCCTCGAATATATCATCCTTAACCCCTGACGACTCATCAACGATAACTAATAAGTGCGGTGAATGAAATCCTTGAAACTGATCAGGCTCGTCTGTTGCTATTCCTAGCGCAAACCAACGATCATCAATGTTAATTTTAGTTTCGAGCATTGCCTCCGGTGGATACAAATCCTTCCCCTGACAGGCCTGTTTGATCTCTCTCCACAAAACCTCACGCACCTGTCGCCCCGTTGGGGCAGTTGTTATGACCACAGCGTCACTATACGCCATCAAGAAAGAATGAACGACTCTCGCAGCTGTAAAGGTTTTCCCTGAAGCATTACAACTTCTAATTGCTACCTCTCGGTTCTGATCAACAGCTCTTAAGATTTCTTTCTCCTTCTCCCAAAGTGGTGGCCCGAGCTGTTCCGCAAACCAACACGAATCACTCCTTATCTTTTCCTGAAGACTCTTTATTTGCTGGTTCGTTATTTCCATTAGTAGCCTCCTTAATTAAATTAGTTATAAAAACCTTGCCAGTGTGTTTGAACTCTTGCTTATCTACCCAGCCGTAATTATTCTTGAGATTGAAAATTGCCATCGTGACACTTACTTTGTTCTTTAATGCTCCAACATTTATTCGAGTTTCTAAAATATCTTTGACTTTCCCCATAGTATCCGAAATCTCCTTATCTTCTCCAAACTTTTTCCTCCATTCACTATATCTCTGCTTTGAATATTTCTTATTCTCTAATAGCTCTCCTAAATAAAGAACTTTCTTATTCTTCTTAACTACCGCCAAGATAGACTTGACTTCCTTCAATACAAATTCTTTTGTATATATCTCTGGTTTTGTTTTCATCTTATCTCTGCTGAAAATTCTTTCGTCAATATAAACACCTTGATAGGTAAATTAAATTTTCTGATAATCTTAATTATTGTATCATCGTATTGCGATGTAACAATGGCTAATTCATCAACCTTTGCTTTATTCTCTTCCGCTATTATTGAATAACTTAATAATTGAGATATTGTTTTAGCCAATTCCGAATAAACACTAGTAGGATTCTTACATTCAATCCCTATCCTTCTACCTCCGACTAATTCTATAAAAAAATCTATCCTTGGTCTATTGCTTCCAAAAATTTTGAAGTCTGATAAATACCATTCTCTTTTATAAGATTTTAATTTCCCACCCAAAACATCTTTACAAAAGAGATCCATATTTAATTCAATATAATCACAAAGTTCTTTCTCTGTTTTAAAATAACTCTTGCTTTTCAAATATTCCCGAAGTTCCTTTGCTGTCTTGAATTTTAGGGGCCTACCCGGCCTATTACTATACATAACTTAAATTTAAACTTCTACAGTTCCCCCATACTCGGGTATCTCTGGCTTCCCTCCGTTCTCCCACAAGGCTAGTTCTTCTTTCCCCTCAATAGTTTTGTTTAACTCTTCCTCATAGGCATGAACCCGGGCCTCGAGAATCTTATACTCGACATCCAGTTCTTTTAATCTATCCGTTACTGTCACGTCATACTCTACCCCGGTATGAGAAACCTTTCTCTCTATTACCAATGAGGGATGGAGAGTCGTTGGATCATCTACATCAACCTCCAACGACTTAAGCGCTGTGATTAATATCTTCGCATCCAACAGTCTCTTAAAATAAGTAGCACGATCATTGATTAGAATCCTAGTTTTTTCTGTCATAATTCTGTTTTTAATTTAACATTAACTACATTAACCTTATAAAGTATCATTAATTTTCTAAGCTCCTCAAAAAATTCCTTCTGCCGAGCCTCACTAATATGCTGATGTTCCATTACCCCCTTGATGATAACAGGAAAACGATCCTTCTGAATAAGAGGATCGATGGCCACCATTTTTTTGCTCAGACCCACAATAGCCTTTTCTAACCTATCTTGTTTATCTAATACCCGGTATAAGAACTCCTTATCTACTTGTAGTTTCTTATCCATAATATTAACGTAGCATACTTTTACTTAATTGTCAACTTGGTGGGGCCGGCAGGATTTGAACCTACATAGAGATAATTACTTCTCCACCGAGAAACATTTTAATAAAACTCGGCGTGTATAACTTTCCACCACGGCCCCAAATTCCTACAATTTCGTTAGCCCCCTTAGTTTATAATCTTACTCAACTTAACCACCAATGCTTCTTCGCTTTCATCATAATCATCTTTGCTGACAAATCTGGTTCCGCCATTTCCTGTTACCCTTCCTATCATAAGATGAATCATCTCGTGTTTAGCGGTTTGGTCGAGTTCTTCTTCAATAGGGGAATCCTCTTGGACAAAGTGCCATTCTTTTGTTAGATAAACTGTAGCCCGACAATCCATTTGTGTTATTCGAGTTGTGGCTAATGACCCCTCGTTCTCTCCTCCGTGAACAAAAGCAATATCCCAATCTCCTAGCTCAAACACCCTAGCATAATGACGACAGCGTTCTACAAAAAACTTAAAGTGCTTATCAGTTGTTTTAATCGTTTTCATTTTCCTTCTTTTCCAACTCTTGCGGCTCGTTCATCTCCCGCTTTTATCTCATCTGAAGACCAGCCTTTAACTTGTTTAGGAACTTGTTTAGGGCTAACCGCATAATAAAGCAAAGCCAATAATCCATAAGTAAATCCATAAACTGCCGGCCAACCCCACTCTTTCCCTTTGAAGTTCGCTATCGCCCCCGTGGAAAGACCGAAGATTAGAGCTATAAAAACCAAGAACATTCCTGAGCTATCTGATAAAGCCACTAATAGTCCAACGAATAAAAGGAATATAGTAATTGCTTTCCAAATCGAAGATATGATTGTTAATGTTTTGTTGTCCATAATTTTAATTTACTTTTTACGTTTTGGTTGTCGTGAAGTTCCAAAGTTTCCCTTCCCTGCCCCGCTACCATCTCTCTTCCTGACACCACCGCCAGCTCCTCGCCTTCCCCTCCCTGTATTACCTCGTTTTGTTTTGCTCATAATTTTTTAATTACTTATACCTTGCGGATTTTAGTTTTTCAAGGCATCGATAATCTCGCTTCTAGTCATATCTTTCAACACCTTCCTGACCAAGTCATGCACATCACTTTCTCCTAGATAATCTTCCATATATTCGTCTACTATCCTCTTCACTGCCTTCCTGATTCCTTCTAATAACTCCCCATCAAATTCTTCATAGTTATGATTGGTGTTATCTTCCATTATCCTATCTGCTACACACTCTGCCAAATAACTCTTATCTATAAGCCTACTAACATCTTTTATTTCTATGTTCATAATAGTTAATTTAATTATTTTCCCTTGCGGATTTTAAGCATTGCTGGATATCTTCAATCGCCTGATTATATTCATCTGCCCCACAATCACAATCACCATTATATGGCTTTACGCTACCATAGACATTGTAGGCACATTCGTTCGTATGTTCTTTTTTCATCTTTCCTATCCTTTCTACTAATTCTTTCTGCCATTCTTGTTTTTCTTTGTTCATAGTTTTTTAATTACTTTAAAACCCAAAATCCTTACGACCGGACACACCGCACCGAAAAGGAACTGGGCTTGAGGCTGGGGTACGCAGAACCATAGTAGAAGGACACGAACCAGGCGTAGTGGCTACTGTACTCAGTAGATGACCAGTAGTAGTCTTCCATTTTCTTACATTCTTCTCGATGATTATCATATAAATCAATCAATTCTACTCTTGTCGGTAATCGTCCTCCTATTTCTTTACACTTTTCTTTAGCTTTATCCCAAGTCATCTCGCCTAAATCCTCGCTCCATTTTAAGTTTCCTATCTTAGTCCATTTTATCTTTTTCATAGTTTTTTAATTACTTAGATTGTTATTTAGATTGCGTGGATACATACCAATCGTAGCATTGATTTTGAAGATGTTGCAACTTAGATTCATAATGCTTCTTGGCGTCCCTCGTTCCATCTTCTAACCCATCTTCATATCCAAAATCGTAAGCCCTTGGCTGACTTGTATCTATTAATTTTCCTGTTCCAATCCCTATGGCAGATATTACAGTTATTATTCCTATGTATATTATTATGTTTTTTATTTTTCCCTTCTCCATAGTTTTTTAATTACTTTATTTCCCCTTTGCGGTTTTTAAGTCTAATGCCCAAAGCTTGTTTTTCGCACAGGAAAAGCTTTCTCAAAAACATCTCTTATACAAAAGTCTTCTCTACTATAAAATTCTTCCCATTCTTCACACTGACTTGCTTCTGTGCTTTTAGTATCAAAATATGTGTCTGAATGCGTGTCTATTTCTCCCCGTGTTCCTCTTTCATATATGTCCATAGTTTTTTAATTACTTACCCCAGCACCCCTTACTACTTGCCCATGGCTTCAACCCATATCGGTTATAAAGATATTCTCCACAAGCTAAGTTGTCTGCCTCGTCTAACATATTCATTTCCCTGCCGAAATAGTCCATACATTCCCCTGCGGTTTTGTTGATAATCTGCATCAGCCCTTTCGCGCTAGAAGTCGGGTTCTTGGCTTTTGGATTGTTCGTTGATTCACAGAAGATAATCCTTTTAATGACTGGTATATCTCTAAAGTCTGTTAAACTTTCTAACACCTCGTTTTCAGATATGGGACTGGTTAGTCCTACTACTGAATTGCCACCAAGGATAATCATCTGGTCATTTGGTATCGTTTCTAGCCCTGCGCTGATGGTGGGTTTCGGGTTCAACACTACTGGCAGAGTAGTAGGGAGGAATGT
>Ga0208905_1001825_pt1 | contig 10501 bp, 7 predicted proteins | sample AntAceMetag02UKS_FD_184776 | JGI IMG/M metagenome (GOLD analysis project Ga0208905, IMG submission 184776) | Saline lake microbial communities from Ace Lake, Antarctica - Antarctic Ace Lake Metagenome 02UKS (SPAdes) (version 2) | ecosystem: Environmental > Aquatic > Non-marine Saline and Alkaline...
ATGGTGGTGGTCACCAGAGCGGTCAGGGGAATGATCACCAGAGCAACCAGGGTTAAGGTTGGGCTGAGCATAACCATCATAATCAGGACGCCAATCAGCGTGCTGACACTTGAGAAGAAGAACATCAGGTTCATTGATAAAAGCTGGGTTATGGCATCCATATCATTGGTCAGGCGACTCATCAGGTCCCCAGCCGTCTGCCGGTCAAAGTATCCAATCGAAAGCCTCTGCATATGATCAAAGAGTTCCTGCCGCATACCGAGTATAGCCTTTTGGGCAGTAGTGGTCATCAGCCGCCGGTAGATCATATCAAATAACCACATCAAAAGATAGTTCCCCAAGAGGATCAACACCATCCGCACCAACTCATTCCAGTCGAACTGGAGCAAGGCGTTATCAATCGTCAGACCCAGTAAATAGGTCCCGAAAACATTCATGGCAGTAGACAGAATAATAAAGATGATTACCACGATCAATTCAAACCAGTAAGGTTTTAAATAGGACAAAAGACGTTTGAGCCCTATAATTGGGTTCTGCGCTTTTGCAGCGTGCTGGTCAACGGAAAGGCGCCTATGCATTTTTCGCCTGCTTACTTGATTTTGCTTTCATATCCACAACACCATCTCCTAACTGGGAATGAAAAATCGACTGATAAATCGGGCTGGATTCAATCAATTCAGCATGGGTACCGGCTGCAGCGATGCTCCCATTTTGAAGGACGATGATCTTATCTGCCCGCAGGACTGTACTGATGCGTTGAGCGACCACAAAACTGGTCAGGTCTTGCATGAGCTTCACCAGCGCGATTTGAATTTCTGCTTCTGTCTCAACATCCACTGAACTGGTACTGTCATCCAGGATCAGTACCTTTGGTTTGACGCATAAAGCCCGGGCGATAGCCAGCCGTTGCTTCTGCCCGCCAGAGAAGTTTGATCCCCGCTGCCCCACCTCAGCCTTATATCCATTTACTTTACCCATGATGAACTCATGCGCCTGAGCGATCTTGGCAGCTTCGATCACTTCCTCATCGCTGGCTTCAGAGCGCCCAAACCGAATATTATCTGCTATCGTCCCGCTGAACAGGATCGCATTTTGCAGCGCGACAGAAATGTTCAGCCTCAGTTCAGCCTGGCTGAGGTCCCGAACGTCCGCCCCATCAATCAACACCCTGCCTTCTGTGGGATCATAAAGACGCGGGATCAGATTAATCAGGCTTGTCTTTCCAGAACCCGTGGCGCCCAGAATCGCTACGGTCTCGCCAGGCTCGGCTGTAAAGTTTATGTTTTGCAAGACCGGCATATGTTCATTTTCTTCCCCATCGTAATCCAGGCTGACGTTCTCAAAGGTCACCTGGCCTTTGGTGATATTAGCCGATGTGTTCTCAGAATAAACAACGGTTGCTCTAGTTTCTAGGACCTCATTTACACGGTCTATAGAAGCCATAGCGGCATAATATTGGGGCAAGATCCTCGCCAATAGAATAATAGGGAAGGTGGTCATCATCAAATAATTGAAGAATGCAATGATCTGACCGGTTGTCAATGTGCCGACGATCACCATATTTCCGCCAAACCAGAGCAGGGCAACCATTCCCAGATTGAGGATCAAGAGCATGGTCGGCATTATCGTCGACATCATGCGGTGAACCTTTACACTTATCTTCATTAATTCTTCATTGGCATCTTGAAAACGCTCTTTCTCGTGGTCAGCACGAACAAAAGCTTTGACAAGACGCACACCGGCGACATTCTCGTGCATCACAGTGTTGACCTTTTCCAGCCGTTCCTGCACAGTACGGAACAACGGCCGGGCTTTGGTGCTCATGATCCAGATCATAATCAATATTGCTGGGATGAGAGCCAAAAGCAGCAGCGCCAATTTTGGACTGATCACAATCAGCATGATCAGGCTGCCTATCAACATTAACGGCGCACGGAACAATATCCGCATGGCCATCATCATAGCCATTTTAACGATGTTGATATCGCTGGTCATTCGAACGAGCAGCTCGCCGGTCTGTAGCTTATCCAGGTTTGCAAATGAAAACGATTGGATATTTTCAAACGCCTTACTTCGCAGGTCGGCTGCGAAGCCCTCTGACACCCGTGCTGCCAGGATAGTATTAACGAACGCCAGGATCATGCTGGTCAACGCCAGCGCAATCATCCATCCAGACGATCGAATCACGGTCCCAACATCCTGTTTGGCGATACCCTCATCAATAATGGTCTGGATCTGCTGAGGGACGAGAAGGTCAGTTACAGACATCACGAGTATCGCTATAACCGCGATCACAATCTGTGTCTTGTATTTCTTTAAGAACGGTAACATTTTACGAATACTATCCAATGATTTACTCCTTAAGTGTTGATTAATGCGTGTTCATTTGATGGATGAGATCAATCTAACTTAGCCTGATATACCTCAATATTTTCCAGAATCTTACGTATATCCGCTTTGATTCGCTGAATTTCAGAATCGCTGAAGCCCTTCAACATCGCAGATTCCATTTCGATCATTGATTTATGAAGCCTGTCCATAAAACTCCGACTCTTGTCAGTCAGATAGATCCGGCTGACGCGTTCATCATCCTCATCGCGCTGCCGGATGACCAGACCTGCCTTCTCCATCCGTTTAACCTTATTGGTCAGCGTAGCGGGTGTGATCTCCAGGAATTCTGCCAGTTCAGAATTGGACATACCGTCCTTCTTGTGCAAAGCAAACAGCACAGGCGGCTGCCCGCGGCATAAGCCCAATGCATGCATCTGACGCCGGACAAGATTCCGATGCGACCGATCAACATGCATCAAGAGGAAACCAAATGAAAGAAATATATCAGAATCCATAGTTCAACTTTCTATTATTAGCTTTCTAATCATTAGCTAGCTAAATATATCTTAAACTAAATTTGATGTCAAGACTTCAGGGACAGGTTTTTAATCATCCGAGAACCCTTTGTGTGATCAACTCACACAAGCGTACACCATGCGATAAAAACAACCCGACTGGATGGAATAAAAAACCCCGGGGCTGGGAATATCCTCGGGGTTTATCTGCAAGGCAAAACGTCTATTGCATGGGATTATTCCCTGCCCAGTTATCGCCAAGGATAACGACAAGGTCAAACTCTGCATTGGGGTCATAAACATAACTGATACTGTTGCTTGTCAGACCTAAAGCGTCAGTAAGCCAATCCAGGGCATAGGGCACGCTGTCATAAATGTAGATTTGGGAATAGACAGCATAATCCGTTTCCACTTCCTCAACAACATTGAAGCCCTGATCCCGAAGCCACGTCGCAGTGGTGCTGGCTAAGCCGGATTGATAGGAGCCGTTTCGGATGGAGATTCGAGCCCCTTCCTCTGCGATCAAATCCAACGCTTCTCCTTCAGCCACCGGCCCTAAAGCCCCATCTGTGTTGAAGACTTCATCGCGTAACAAACGGATCTTGTCCGGGATAGGTTTAAGGATTTCTAGACCATCAGGGGACTCGTCAAGCGTCACGTATTCGTTGCTGATGATCACCTGACTAATATCAGTCCGTTCTACTTCCAGGGCGGACCAGGCAAGTTGAACAGTCTGATTCAAACTCATATTCGTATTGATCCCCCCAGAAAGGTCTTCATAAATTTCAGGGGCGTTCGCCACCAACGTGGGCAGCATATCAAATTCAAGGATCCTGTCACGGACAGCCATGATCAGGATTTGCTGACGGCTTGCCCGGTCAAAATCGCCCCCCCCTGTACTGCGTGAACGAACATAAGCCAGGGCATATTCTCCAGGGAGGGTGATCGTACCGGGTTCAATCGTGACAGTATTCCACTGTCCGAGCCGGTCAAGCACCATCGGCTCATCAAAGGTTAAACGGACACCTTCAATATGATCAATAAAATCTATAAATGCCTGGAAATCTATCTGCGCATAATAGTGGACGGGGACGCCCAGCAGTTCTTCAATGGTCTCCGACGCCAGCGCAGGTCCGCCACCCGGCACGTTATAGACCTCGCCCAGGTAATAAGCTGTGTTGATCTTGCCGTATTCAAAACCCGGGATGCTGACCCACAGATCGCGTGGAATGGAAATGATCCCGGCGGTGTTATTGAGTGGATCAAAAGTCAGCAAGATCATCGTATCTGTGCGAGGCGTTTCTCCAGCTTCCCAATCACGGTAATCCAGTCCCATCAACAAGACATTCACCCGGCTGACACCATCCCACGGCTCTGGTGTAGGCAGGCTGGCTTCAAGGACCTCGGTTGGTTTTGGGGTAGCTGTAACCTCCTGGTCTTCATTATTCTCCGGTTCTGCCTCTTCTCCTATTACCGGATCGCCAGGGAGGGAAAACGTTTCATTGGTCGCCACAATCTGCTTGACCAGACGATAGCCTGAAACAGCCCCAACCAGTGCCAGCACAACCATGATTGCCAGAATGATTTTCGTAGGCAAATCTTTGGGAAATTTTGCAATAATATTCTTAATAAAACTCATAGTATCGTCTCAATAATGTGACCGGGTGATTTTAACAAGATTAAATCCTGAATATTTATTCAGTCCCAGAAGACATTTTAACAGAAAGGATATCAAACCATCGAAGGGGGTGGGACGGGCAGATCCTCTTTACGGGTTTCAATCCACTTATCGCCCTCATCAATCAACATCACCGGAATATCATCCACGATAGGATATTTCCGGTCGCAATCCTGACAAATCAACCAGCTCTCTTTGTAATGTTCCAGCAGTCCATCTTTTTCCTGAACACAATGGGGACAGCGAAGCATATCAAGCAATTCTTTGTCAACCATCTTACCTCCAATGAAACGCCCCAGACATTCGATAGGGCTGAATTTCTCTTATTCTCTTCCACAGTCTTCGAATCATACCGCAAAACATGGCTGATGCAAACGCGATTATTTTACCATAGCAGGTTTAATCGGAGTCCGTCTCGGGAATATCCTCGGTCCCGGGGCCATATTCAAAAATTGCCTGCCAGGGTTGGAAACGCGTGTAAAAGGAGTCAGCAAAATAGACTTTCCCATTCATATACACTGTCCGGGTAACGGTGATATCTGCCCCATCCGCTGCATAGTCCACCTTCTCGATCACGCCCTTCTCAAGGTCAGGGTTTTCCCGATAAAGTGGCTCGGGGGCGAGGACAACATTGGTGGGTCCGGTCGTCTGCCATTCAACCGTACGCCCATCTTTGGTGGAATAGAACTTCCAGGTCAGAGAATAATACTGTCCCATATAGGTTTCCATCAGCAACCAATGGTCCGTATCATTCGTGAACTTCAAGTCCACGATAGGCACATAGACCGTCGCATCCAAGCCTGCCAAATTGGGGTCTTTGCTGCCATCCCGCTTCATCTCATAATATCCAACCCGGTAAGCATGGGCATACCGTTCTACGATCGGGAATCCAGCGAAGAACGCTGTCCGAAAGAGCGTGGTGCTCACCTGGCACACACCGCCGCCCACACCTTGGATGGTTTGATCGCCATAAATGATCAGGGCTTCTGCGTAACCATTCTCCAGGCTGACATTCCCCAATGCGTCCGCCATCGAAAAAGTCTCTCCGGGCGCAATCAGCAGACCGTGGAATTGCGCTGAAGCCGTCTCGATATTCTGAACACGCGCCTCATCCGAACCATAGAAATAGGAGGTCTCCTGATACACAAGTTCGGTGATTCCCAATTCTTCACCCATCATCTCATCGATCACCTGGGGCTGCAGCAGTTCAAACTGCAGGGCGATCTCATGTTTGCCAGCTTGCAGCTGTTCACTGATGAAATCCATACTTGCCTGAACATCCAGGCTGCGTCCAATCACAGCCGGCTCAATAACTTCCAAATCAAGTGTGTCATCATTGAAAATGAAACAGGTGTTGACCGGTGCAACAGACAATTCAAGCGCCAGGCTGTTGAGATATACGCCGAAAAGGTCTTCATTCAGAGAAATTTGATAGGCAGCGTTTTCAGCCTCACCATTCTCCACCCGGGTGACATTAAGCATGGCTGCCAAATCCGCCGGCTCGATTGTCCAGGTATTTTCTCCGCCATCGGTAAGGACCAGGGGGTTGCTAAGAATCTCTGTCGCCAATTCAGCCTGAGCACTGGCATCTAAAATGGCAGGGTGAGTCTCTTCCACCACAAGGGGAACTGCGCCATCCTGCATTTGATTCAGGTAAACCTCAAGGACTTCCAAAGTGGTCGCGATATCCACCTCAAGACCAACCTGCCCGCTCCTGACAATGACTTCCGCATCTTCCAAAGCGAGTGACGCTTCGACAACCGGTTGATCAATCTCAGAAGCGATTGTCTGCAGGTAACCTTGAGCGAGCCGTTCATCATAGTAAGCCACGGGTGAAAGCTGTACGCCTTCAAACCATGCCCGCCCTTTCTCGGTGAGGTTCGTGACAAGCCAGCTTCCTCTCCCAACATCGAGCGCCTGCTGAGCGCTGAGCGTTGGTTCAACCACATAGCCAAGGTCAACAGGTTGGACTTCCCAGATTTGTTCCTGGTAAACCAATTGCAGAGAACCCTCACTCGTAAAGGGGAAAGCTTCAGATAGCACCTGACCAGCTTCTTCCAGCGCCATACCGGACAAGTCCTGGTCGTGAACATACACACCGGGATAGATCCGGTTGGCATAGACTGAATTAAAACCCAACAGGAGCAATAGTGCCAACCCACCAAAGGCAACCAAGCATACCGGCACGGCTAATACAAACCGAATGAATTCTGTTTTCCCTGAGCTGGCCTTCATTTCATTATCCATCACTGCAACCGATTATACTTCAAGGGAGAAAAGCCCATGTTAATTGATCCATCTGCACTCCTTAGACGATTCATGACCGAGAAACGTTCCCCATGCCAGCACTGTAAACTTTCAAGGGCGTGCTTTTCAGCCTCATTTAACTATATAATAAGACATAACTGCCCATGACCCACTAAGGCTTTAAAATGACCCTAACGATCACCATTCTGATCATTATTATCATTGCTGCTTTAGTCCTGTTTTCTATTGAGACCCTCCCAGCAGATGTTGTGGCGTTGGGAATCATGTTAGCCTTGATCCTGACCGGTATCCTGCCTGCCGAGGCTGCCTTTGAAGGATTCGGGAGCGACACCGCGATCATGATTCTGGGACTACTCATCCTGACTGCGGCATTGGTCCGCACCGGTGTTGTCCAGATCATTTCGCGGTATATCCTGAGATCGGTCGGTGAAAACAGCACCCAACTGTATTGGGTCATCATGGGGACTGCCGGAATCCTGAGCGCTTTCATGTCCAACACAGCCACCTCGGCATTCTTCACGCCGATGACAATCGGACTCGCTAGAAAATTCAAGATCCACCCTTCAAAGCTGCTGATGTCGCTTGCCTTTGCTGCCGTTCTTGCCAGTTCTGTCACACTTGTCGGCACCTCGACCAACATCGTCGTCAGCGGCTTGATGACCCAGCACGGGCTGGAACCCCTGGGCATGTTTGAATTGACGCCTGTTGGGGTCCCTATCCTCATCGTTGGTCTGTTATATATGTTTTTCATCGGACGACACCTGATTCCTATCCGTGACAAAGAAGAACCCGGCCTGACCGAAGAGATCCTCTCCTATTGCTCGGAGTTTAAAGTGACAGCCGATTCTCCCTGGCAAGGCAAGACCCTCAGTGCGATCGGGGTCGGCAAGGAATTTGACCTGACCATCCTGCGGATTCTGAAATCGCCCGGTTATCGTGTGGAACCCAGAGCTGATACAGTATTGCAAACGGGGGACAAAGTCCTGGTTGAGGGCAACCGGAATGACCTGATTGCTTTACGGGAACAAAAAATAGTTGAATTCACAGGTGAATTTGATGAAGATACTGCGGTTGCTCGTGGATTGTCCCTAGCTGAAGTGATTGTCCTGCCGGGATCGCCTTTTGTCGGACGCACGCTTTGGGGGCTGAATTTCAGGCAGCGGTACGGCCTGCAGGTGTTGGGGATCAACCGGAAAGGCGAGACCCTCCGCCGGCGCATCAGCCGCACTCGGTTGCAAGTTGGAGACCAACTCCTGCTGCAAGGCAATTCGAATACCATTAAGGGGCTGGGAAAGAACAGCAACTTCAGGGTTGTCTCTGGGGAACTAGACATCATGCGCGAGACCAGGAGAGCACCCATTGCCCTGTCCATCTTCCTGGGTGTCATCGTTTTGGTCTCATTCAATGTCCTCTCCCTGCCCGTTGCAGTGATGCTGGGTGCGCTGATCGCCTTCATCACTCGCTGCATCACGCCGTCTGAAGCCTACCGGCAGGTGAACTGGAATGTATGGCTGATGATCGCCTGTATGCTGGCGTTGGGTCGGGCAATGGAAATCTCGGGATTAGCTGACCTGATCGCTGATCAAATCATCCTATGGGTAGGCAACACAAATCCCATCTTCCTCCTGGCTGCATTCTTCATCCTCTCATTGATATTGACTCAGCCGATGTCCAACCAGGCAGCAGCCGTCGTGGTCATTCCGATAGCGATCCAGACTGCCGCACGCCTGGGATTGAACCCGCGCACGTTCGCAGTGATGATCGCTGTCGGGGCAAGCTGTTCCTTTATCACCCCATTGGAACCTGCCTGTTTAATTGTTTATGGTCCTGGTAATTACCGTTTCTTTGACTTCGTTAAAGTCGGCTCCATCCTGACCGTGCTGATTTTCATCATCGCAATCCTGATGGTGCCCTGGTTGTGGCCTCTCTAGGAGCCTAAGACAGGGCATGCGAGATTATCATGTCACAATTCCTCCGGTTCACCCTTTTGAGTTTTATCTCAATCAGCTTGATCCTCTCACCTGCAGGATTTACCTGCGAGTATGACCCACTGGTCGCTGAGATCCTCAGTGCTGGGGATCAAGATCACTGGGTTGGCTGGATCGCGGCATTATCCAGCGCGGCACCTATCCCCTCTGATTCGGGTGAAACGATCATCCGCACACGCAGCAGCTATGTGATGTTTGAACTGGATCAAACCCCAAGCGCATTCACTTATCTTCAAGAGGAATTGACCGCGTTAGGGTTTACAGAGGGGGAGGATTTCACAATCCACACCTATGCATACCCATATGGAGACCGCTACCCCGAACGGAACTGGAAGAACCTGATCCTGACCTTCTCAGGCGAAGACCCCCGCTTAAGAAATGAACGCATTCTCATGGTCGCCCACCTGGACAGTACCTCAGGGCAGAAAATGATACTTGCGCCCGGCGCAGATGACAATGCAAGCGGCTGCACGGCTGAGGCATTACCATTTTGACCGCACGATCCACCTGATCTAGTTCAGTGGTGAAGAACAATCCCGTGTCGGCAGCGAGTACTTCGTTCGCGATTATAAAGACTGGCTGCTGTTCCAACTCCCATGCAAATTTGTTCCAGCCAATTAAAAGGTTTCTCAATGCTATCTACTACTCACATCGGGTAGAAACATTTCTTTGTAAACCAACAACCTTCGCTAGATTTTTACTTTTACCCTATCTCCAGTTTTTCCAGATTGAGAATTACTCAACCAAAACATGCATGATTTCCTTGCCTGGTACTTTAAGACTGATTGAATTATTCGCAATTTCTACAAAGCCATCGCCAAGGATCAATGTTGCTTTTGATTTATTTTCTCCAAGCAAGCCCAAAGATTCAAGGTAAACGGCATCCTCGTTGTCATTGTAAAACGAATATATCTGCTTGCTTGTTCTATCCATCTGGAAAATATTGCAGTACAAGGATTCTGTGTATGTCGGATAGAGCGGAATGGGTTTCATTCCCTGATAAATTTCTCGATATTGCAGGTATATTTTCTTCCAGTGTTTAATTCTTGCTTTCTGCGTATCGCTAAAAGGCAACCACCGTCCAAATATATCTTGCCAAATTACGATCGGAGCGCCATTAAACACGACCCGTTTAATCAACAAGTCCTTATCTTCATGCCGGAACCACCTGGATATAACCGGCGCAATATGGATTGGACAAATGAACCGCAGGATATCCACTTCGGGCATAGGGTTAAAATTCCAAAACTCATTCCATGAAGTCGTGATTATTTCGAGTGGCAAATTTTTTATGGGATGGAATTGTGATGTGAGAACAATACCAGGTCGAACCGCATCCAATTTCTTTCGGAATGATAAGGGGATATCATGCAATGTATCCAATTGGTACCCGTCGGCATCAGTGTCTTTTACAATGCGTGCAAATTCATCCCCCATGGAATTTGTTGATTCATTCATACCCTGATCCCAGGGAATATAGGGCAAGAACATATAGATGTTGTTCTTATGTAATTCATCAGCAGCTTCCCTGATCGCTTCGCGCCCACCCGGAAAATCATCATAGAAATCCCATTGTGTACGTGAATCTATGCCTAAGCGAGGATATTGATTCCAAATCGTCACGGTATCATACCCACCGAATTCTTCGCCCTGCTTCATTAATTTCTCAACATCAATCTTTTCTTGATCGTGGTTGTAACCTTCACTGCCGAATAAAAATG
>Ga0208905_1001828_pt1 | contig 10498 bp, 10 predicted proteins | sample AntAceMetag02UKS_FD_184776 | JGI IMG/M metagenome (GOLD analysis project Ga0208905, IMG submission 184776) | Saline lake microbial communities from Ace Lake, Antarctica - Antarctic Ace Lake Metagenome 02UKS (SPAdes) (version 2) | ecosystem: Environmental > Aquatic > Non-marine Saline and...
TTAAAATAATAGATAAAATAGTTAATAATGTTGTATTAGAAATTAATGATGCTCCTGATAGAACAAGGACATTATTTTATTTAGAAATGGCATCAAGATTTATGGGTCCTAAAACAGAAGAATTAGTAGACGCAATAAGTCTTTATACAGATGATTCTAAAACACTATGGCAAATTGGTAATGATATAGATTCAAATTATGCTGATTGTTCTGGTCTTTTAGAGGTTGCAAAGAGGTATGTGAATATGAGTCAAAATAAGGAAAAGGTGAAATAAAATGAAAAATGAGATACAAGAACCAACAGCAAAATCTCTTGTAGATATGATAGGTCCAAGTTTAGGATGTGATTTTACATACGAACCTGTTTATCCTAAATCAAGAAGAGATGTTTGTGCAGTTAGAAGATTAGCAGAAAATGGTTCCACTTATGGATATGATACAATCTATCTTATTTGGAGACCTAAAGATAAAGATGAGTTAAAGTTTGAAGCTCTTTTAAATTCAAAATGTTCAAAAGATTATATTCATATTGATGAAGTTGTAGAAGACGAAAGGAATATTCTAATTAAAGTTTATAGTGGTGGGAGTTATAGTGGATCTTCGTGGAATGAAACATATAGAAGAGATAAAAGAGAATTAAGTTTAGAATAAACAATTAAAAACTGAAAAAACATTAGGACTTAATTTATTTTTTATTTTATGATATCCCAACAATAAACTTAATAAAGAACAATCTTAAATTCTAAGTTATGCATCATTTAAGATATTATTTTAATGGATTATTTGTAAGATATTTAAAACACAGAGAGTTAGATGATTTATATATTTCTAGTTTTATAAAAAATCTTAGCCAATCTTTTATTTCTCTTTTTATTCCTATTTATCTTATAAGTTTGGGTTTTAATTTGCAGAAAATAATGATTTTTTATTCAATACTTTTTTTATTTTTACTATTATTTTATCCTCCCTCATTAAAACTTGGATCAATAATTGGTATAAAAAAAGTTATGGCTATTGGAACATTATTATGGATACCTGGTTATTTGTTATTGGCAGAAATGTCTGCAGGATTTCCTTATTATATTGTTGCAATCTTGTTTGGTGTGGCTAATGCAGTTTATTGGGGGTGTTTTCATGTTGAATTCACAAAATCTGCAGAAACAAATAAAGAAGCTAAAGATCTTTCTATTTATAAAATATTATTGATAATAACTTCTGTTCTAGGACCTTTAATTGGGGCATATATTATATTTTTAACATCTTATTCCACATTATTTATTGTGGCTTCTATTTTAGCATTCATATCTATAATTCCTTTATTTTTAACAAAAGATATTTATGTTCCTAAAGAAAAATTGAACCTAAAAAGTATTTTTAGTGTAGATAAAAAAATAAAAGTTTTGGGTTATGCCCTTGAAGGTTTTTTAGCAGTTATTGAAGAAATTTTATGGCCTTTATTTATTTATATTGTCCTAAATGATATTTTAGCTTTAGGAAGAATATTTTCTTTTGCAGCATTAATAATAGCATTTTTGATTGCAGAAATAGGCAGAATAGCTGATAAATACCCTAAAAAAGTGTTTGAAGCAAGTGTTTTAACCTATGCCCCTTTATGGATAATAAGAATATTTGCAAACGCACCTTTTCTTTTTTTTATAATAAATTTTATTACAAACTTTTTAGGAACAACTGTCAGCATTTCAATGAATAGATTAGCATATCACCAAGCAGAAACCTCAAAAAAAATAATGAGTTATTTTATATTACGAGAAATTGGTTTAACATTAGGAAGAATTGTAATAATTGCTTTGATTTTGTTGATTATGGACATTCCTACTATCTTTATAATAACTGCATTCATCACTTTGTTTTACTTGTTGGTTGCAAAAAAGGCTTGATATTCAGTTATGTATAAACATAATATTAATAACTCTTATTAGAATATTAATTAAATAAAACGGCTATTATGAAACCCTCTACTACTCAACAGACTTAAGCACCTCACTTTGTAAGGTTGCCAAGTCTGTTTCCGTCTGGCCTTGCCATTATTAGCTTTGCAAATAAGGCAAACAATGTGCACAACAGAAGGTGTGCCAATAATTCTGAAGGAATTATTGAGCACAGACGCAGAGGGTTTCATAATAGCCAAATAAAACAAAATATTTATATACTATTAACCTTCTATAAGTAAATAAGGGGTGAAACTACATTAAAATAGTTAATTTAATAAGGGTGATCAATTATGGCTAAAAATGAAGATTTGGTTAAAGATTTAGATGATTTGAGTTTTGAAACAAATGTTGATTCTAATGATCTTGATGAACTTGAAGATATTAGCGAGGAAGAACTTCAAGAAATAGAACAATTAGTAGAAAAACCTAAAAAAGGAAATAAAGCAAAACAAAAAATCAAAAAGAAAAAAATTAAAAAATTAAAAAATAAAGTAATTAAAAAGGAAAAACCAATAATAGAAGATATAATTAAAGATAAACCAATAAAGAAGAAAATTAAAAAGAAAACTTCTAAAACAAAAACTAAGAAAAAAGGGAAATCTGTATTTTATATTGTTCTAGGATTAATTATAGTGGCATTAATAATTGCAGCTGGTTTTATGACAGATTGGTTTAAATCAGTAGAAGTTCAAGATAATGAAGTTGCAGCATATGTTAATGGTGAACCAGTATTTATATATAATTTAAACCAGAAATATGACCAATTAACTCAAGCTTCCTTATCTCCAATTGCAAAAGAAGATGTTTTGGATAGTTTAATTGAACAGGAATTAATAAAACAAAAAGCAGAAGAATTAGGAATAACAGTTTCTCTTGAAGAAGCAGAAGCATCTTTGAACGAATTATTAATTATGCGTGGATTGACTAAAACCCAACTTAAAGAAAATCTTGAAGCTTCAGGAATGAATTTAGATGATTTATTAGAAGAATTCCAATATTATATATTATTAGATAAATTAGCTAATGAAACATTTGCAAAAGATATTGAAATCTCAAATGAAGAACTTGTTAATTATTTATCTTCAAAAGCTTATGTGAGACATATTTTATTATTATCTGAACAAGAAGATGAAGAAATATATAATAAATTGGTTGAATTAAAAACAGAATTAGAACAAGATGATTCCACATTTTGTGATTATGTAGAAAGCATGAGTGAAGATCCTGGGTCAGTAGAAACTTGTGGAGAATACTTTTTTGGAAAAGGCGAGATGGTTCCTGAATTTGAAGATGCAGCATTTTCTTTAAATGCAGGAGAAATGGCAATAGTAAAAACTGCATATGGATATCATTTGATACAGAAATTAGCAATGAATGAAGAGAAAATTGAAGAAATAAAAGATGAAATAAAAGCAAGCAAGGCTAGTGAAAAATATATTCTCTTTTTAGAAGAATTAAAGGAAAATGCAGATATTGAAATATTACTTGACAATGCAGAAGATGCAGAAGAAACACTTGAAGATGAAACTCCTTTTGAAATAATAGAAGAAGAAACTGAAGATGTTGAAACTGGGGAAGTTGAAACAGAGCAAGAAATATCTGAAGAAGAGCTTGAAGAAGTTGGAGAAGCTGAAGTGGTCGAAGAAGAAACTATTGTTGAAGAAATTATAGAACCAGAAGTTATTACAGAACCTATTGAAGAAATAATTGAGGAAGAAGAGCCAACTGAAGAAGTAATTATAACTGAAGAACCAGAACTAATACTTTATGAAATCCCAAAATTAAAATATTTTTACTCAGAAAGTGATGAGAAAAAAGCAGAAATAACCCAATTAATTAGAGATTTAGAAACTCAAGGATATGTTAATGTGGATTGGAAATGTGTGAGAGTTAATGCAGGAGATAAAGAATTATGTATTGAACTTTATGGTGAATATCATTATGAAACTTCAATGCAAGAAGCAAGAGAACTTGGTTTAAAATATGCACCAACATTATTTATTGATGAAGTAGAGTATGCAGGTGATTACACTTTAACTGATGTTGAAATAGCAATTTGTGATTTAGCAGGTTGTTAATTTTTTTTATTTTTATTATAAAATTAATTGATTAAAAATGAATGAAATTTGGTCTCCAGAAGATATTGATTCGAGAATTAAAGTTTTATCTAAAAAAGAATTTATAGATTTTTTTTATCTTAATGGTTTTAACATATATAACCATGAAGGATTCTATTTTAATAAAGAACCAATTATAGGTCATAAAGATAAACTCACTTTACAACACATAGAGGAATTAAATGATAATAATCCTATATTTATTAGTAATTGTAAAAAACATGCATATAGGGTGTTTGCAAATAAGTTAATCCTCCTTTTGAATGAGTATGAACTATATCCTGAATTAGATTCAATCTTTCCGATTACCTTAACAAGATATACAAAATCAACATTGAATTTTTTTAAAGGATTTAGAAAAGACATATATCTAAAATTAAAAGATCCTCTTTTTACTGATCAAAAATTTGATATAGATAATTTTAATACCCTAAATAATTTCATTGATTTATATAATGCACAAAACAGGTTTTTGGATATTTTTAATTCAAAAATAATTATTCAAAAAAATCCCAAAGATTTTGTTAATAAAAATTTAGATTGTTTGATTGAAAAGAGTGTTATTGAACAAAAAAAAGATTTAGCTGAAGCAAATGATTTATTATACTTTATAGATGATAATTGTGAATTATTGTTATATACTAATGAAAATGATAATTTTGGTTTATTCTTTGCAATTGATGATGATAATATTTTTGTTCCAAAATTAGAGCTTATTCCATATGTTAAAGATTCTACTAAACATATTTTAACTCCCCCACATGCAAATAAAAGAAATCTTGCAATGCATGCTTTATATTATAGTTTGAATATAAGAAATAAGAATATTAAACAAAGATAATAATTTTTTACAAAAGTTTTTTAAATCCTAATTAGTATAATGTTTATATGGAAATAAAAAAAGCAGTAATAGTAGCATTAATTGTTCTTAGTGTTGTTGTTGCAAGTTCATTTGTTATTTTTGAAGATCAACAAGAACTTGGACAACAAAATGAATATAAATTAACTTCATATGTTGTGAAAAGTAGTTTAGATGGTGATTTCCCAAATACAGAGCAAGGAAGTTTTGTTTATTCTGGAAATTTAAATCAAGAAATAATAGAATCAAGAAGTGATATTCAATTTATTATTTTGTTTTATTCAAGAAAAATTCCTGGACTCGCAATGAGATATAATCTTAAAGATAAAACAATAGAAGCAGGACTGCCTGTTATAAAATCAGAACCAATTGATTTATTTGATAGAGATAGAGTTCAAGTTGTTTATTCTTTTAAAAAAGGTGAAAAGCAAAGAATTATTCTTAATGGTAAAGAATTAATTTCAAGCCCATACACAGGAAAACCTGCAGGAATGTTAACTGGATTTGTGACAAATCAAGAAGAAGAATTTGGAGTAATAAATATTCCTGGAAGTATGATGACTTTTTCAGGCAGATATAGAGATTAAAAACTAAAACTCAATTCCTTTCTTTGCAGGTTCTCCATTATCAAAATAATGTTTTAGTTTCTTGATTATTGTAACAAGATCTGCTTTTTCTATTAATTCCTGAGGAGCATTTCTTCCTGTAAAAACAAGCTCTGTTTTTGCAGGACAATCATGTATTAGTTTAAGGCCTTCTTCTATTGGAATAAGTCCAAGTGCAAATGCACAATTTATTTCATCAAGAATCAGAAGATTTGGTTCTGTTGATAAAGCTTCTCTGACAAAATTAATAGCATCAATTGCTTGGGTATAATCAGATTCTTTTTCTTGCCCAGGAAAAACAAAATTCTCAGAACCAAACTTTTTGAAAATTAATTTTCCTCCAAAATCAGGAATTAATTCTTCCCCTGTTTCCTGGCCTTTTAAGAATTGCACTATCACAACTCTTTGGCCATGACCAATAGCTCTCATAGCCATACCCATAGCAGTAGTTGTTTTACCTTTTCCATCTCCTGTATAAATATGAATTCTCCCCATTTTATTATTTGCATACTAAGTATTGCCTTGGAGTAAAATAAGCAAATCGCATTTTTCACAAAGTGAAAAATCATTGCGATTTGTGGTTAAAGGTTGTCTGCATAGCAGACAATAAAACTCCGCAATACGATATTTAATTTGTTAATATAATTTGAGTATTGCCTTAATTGCCTTAAATTTAATGAGCTCACCTTAAGTGCATAAAATGTGTTAATGCTGATTTATGCACTGCTGCAAAAAGAAAATCCACAACTTGGACAAGTAGCACAACCTTCTTTAAACTGCATTTTTGCTCCACACTCAGGACATTTATCTTTTTTACTTGCTTTTGAACTTAATTCTAATTTTGGAGTTTTATTAGAATTCTTTTTTCCATTCTTTTTTAGAATTTCTTCTTTAAGTTTGCTTGCAAGTTTTTCAACATCTCTTTTAACACCTTCATTAATTTTGTTTCCTACATTCATTATCTGCATTCCTCTAGAGCCATCCCTATATACTGTTACACCTTTGCAATTTAATTTATAAGCCAATCTGTAAACTTGGTCTATATTTTCAGTTGTGGCATCAGCAGAGAAATTAACTGTTTTAGAAACAGCATTATCTGTATATTTCTGGAATGCAGCCTGCATTTTAATATGCTCTTCAGGAGTAATTTCATGTGCAGTAACAAACACTTCTTTTATTTCTTGAGGTATTTCATCTATATGTTGTATTGTTCCTTGTTCTGCTATTTTTTTTATTATTTCTGGTTTATCTAAACCTTTTTCTTTTAGAATATTTCTTAATTCATCATGCATATAAGTTAATTGAGTGTTATCCATAACATTCTTTATATATGCAAGAGCAAATACTGGTTCACACCCACCTGAACAATCTGCAATCATACTAATTGTTCCTGTAGGAGCTATAGTTGTGATTGTAGAATTTCTTTGAGGCCTATTTTTTTTTTCAAGTAAGCTTCCAGGATAATTAGGAAATAATCCTCTTGTTTTTGCTAGGTTTATTGATTCTTCTCTTCCTTTATCTTGGATAAACTTCATAACCTTTTTAGCAATAGCGACACCTTTATCAGAACCATACCTAATTTTTAATTTGTAAAGTGCATCTGCAAAACCCATTATTCCAAGACCAAGCTTTCTATTATTATTAACCATGCTTGTTATTTCTGGTAATGGAAAATTATTCATATCAATAACATTATCCATGAATCTTACACATAATTTTGTTACTCTTTCAAGTTTCCCCCAATCAAAATCCTTGCTATCCTTTCTTACAAATTTTGAAAGATTAATAGAGCCAAGATTACAAGATTCATAAGCTAATAAAGGTTGTTCTCCACATGGATTAGTTGATTCTATTATTCCAATATGTGGTGTTGGGTTATCCTTATTCATTCTATCTAAAAATATAATTCCTGGTTCACCATTTTTCCAAGCCATAACCACAATTAAATCAAAAACTTGCCTTGCAGAAATTTTGTTAATCACCCTTTGTGTGTTGGGTTCTATTAATTCATAATCTTCGTCTTTTTCAACTGCTTTCATAAAATCCTCTGTAATACCGACAGAAATATTAAAATTGTTAAGTTTATCATTATTTTCTTTACAAGTAATAAATTCAATTATATCTGGGTGATCAACTCTTAAAACTCCCATGTTTGCCCCTCTTCTTTTTCCTCCTTGCTTAACAACTTCTGTTACTGCATTGAATGCAGTCATAAAACTTATAGGCCCACTTGCAACTCCTTGAGTTGTTTTAACAGAAGAATTTTTAGGTCTTAATTTTGAAAAAGAAAATCCAGTTCCACCACCAGATTTATGAATTAATGCAGTATCTTTTAATGTTTCAAATATGGATTCCATTGAATCTTCTATTGGAAGAACAAAACAAGCAGATAATTGTTGTATTGGTGTTCCTGCATTCATCAAGCAAGGACTGTTAGGCAGGAACTCTAATTTTGAGAGAATCTCAAAAAATTCTTGAGCAACTTTTTTCTCTTCATTCTTTGTTACATATTTTTTTTCAGCTTCAGCAATATTATTTGCAACTCTTCTAAACATATCTTCTGGTGTTTCAAGAAGTTTTCCTGTTGTTGGATCTTTTAATAAATACCTTCTTTCAAGAACCTGAAGAGCATTATGACTAACTTTTAGAGTGTCGATTTTTCCATCAAGAATCTCTTTTGTTTTTTCTCTTGTTTTACTTCTTTCATATCTATAAATAATAAAAGCTTTTGCTGTTTTATAATGTCCTCCTTCAACAAGAGTTTTCTCGACTACATCTTGTATTTTTTCAACATTAAGAATTTCATCTGGGGTTGTTTTTGATTCTAATATTTTAATAACTTCTTGTGCAATATCTTTTGCTTTAGTCATATCATGGCCACCAACTACTTTTGCAGCTTTGAATATTGCAACAGTTATTTTATCTGGATCAAAAGAAACTATTTCTCCACTTCTTTTTTTTATTTTTTTTATTTTTGCCATTATTTCACCTTTTTCTTCTATTTTTATTATGAAATTATTTGTATTCAAAATTAATGATTGTTTTGGCTATTATGAAACCCTCTACTACTCAACAGACTTAAGCACCTCACTTTGTAAGGTTGCTAAGTTTATTTCCGTCTGGCCTTGCCATGTTTAACTTTGTTAAACAATGTCAATCATGGCACAGATGCATAGGGTTTTATAATAGCCGATTGTTTTATAATAATTATTTATTAGTCAATTTTTGTAATTCTTCTTTAAAAGAATCTAAATCTGTAAAATCCTTATAAACAGAAGCAAACCGAATATATGCAACTTTATCTATTTTTTTTAATTCTCTCATAATTATTGCACCTATTTTGCTTGTTTTAATTTCTTTAAGTCCGTTTTTCATAATATAAGATTCTATTTTAGAAGCTATTAATTCAATTTGTTGTTGAGAAATCTGTCTTTTTTCACAAGATTTTATCAACCCTTTAATTATTTTTTCTCTATCAAATTGCTGAGTTGTGCCATCTTTTTTAATAACTCTTATATTAATTTCAATTCTTTCATAAGTTGTAAATCTGGCATTACACTTATTACATTCTCTTCTTCTTCTGGTTACAGATAATTCTTCAGTTTCCCTACTTTCAATAACTTTGGTATCTTCATGATTGCAGAATGGACATTTCATTTATATTCACCCAAATGTGATAACACCCCATATATGGTGTTTTTATTATAGCTTTACACCATATACATTGTTGTTTATTGAATGTTATATATAAAGATTGTTGTTGCAAAAGAGATATATTATTTCATAATTATTAAAATAGTTATAGTATTTTTTATTTTTAAACAATACTTTTTTAAACATCAAAATTTTTAATAATACTATATGTTTAATAATCCAAAGAAGAATAAGGTGTCTGAACAAGAAAAAGAGTATAATGAAACCAAAAAGATGTTTCAATCAATGGGGCCAGGAACAATAGCATTATTAGTAATAGTAGGTTTTGTATTAACATTATTAATTGGTTACACTTTTGGAATTTCTTCAGCAATTGGAAACCTAGAACAGAATTTAGGAATAGATTTCTCATCTAATCTTGGTTCAGGAAGGACTTATACATCTGTAGGAAATGAAACTCCTATTGCAGAATGTGTTGTTTATACTAATGAAATTTTAATATCAGAAGATGATTGTGAGAACCATGTGGATTGTGCTCCTAATGGAATATGTTTGCTTAGTGCAGGTAAATGTGCTTATTTCTTGATTTAGATTTTTATTTTATTAATATTGTTTATACATAACCAAGCAGAACTAATACCAAAACCTTTTTTATCAATTTTAAAAGGTTTTATTTTTGTCGAATTTTCTAAAAACATTAGAATGCAATAATTCTTGTTTGTATACATTTCAATCCATTTATTCATATCTTTTGAATTAAAACCAATTCTCTTACCAAATTCAGAAAGAATATCTTTTACTTTTGTATGTTTTAAATCAAATTGCAAAACTTTTTTAACACTAGCTTTTGCTATTATAGGTTCTCCTGAATTTTTAAAATAAACAATTTCTCCTTTTTTTATTTTATTCCAAGGAGAAATTCTGTTTACATACCATCTGGATTCTATTGTTTTTTCACCAGAGATTATTTTATCCAGAAGCTTATATTTTTTTGACAGAATTGCAACATGATTCATATTACCACCTGCAAACACCAGCTATCCCTGCAAGGGAATCCAGTTGTTTTGCAGCTTTATCTGAAGAAATAATATGCAGTTCTGCCTGCATTTTTTCTGCAGTTTGCATTAAATTCTTTAAGATAAAGAATTTATTTTCTGATCTAAACTTTTTAATAAGATTATTAGAAACAATTAATAATTTAATATTTCCTTCTGCAATCTTTTTTTCACAATCTTTAATACCATAACAAGCATTATCTTTTGCAATTGCCTCTTTTATGGTATCAATTAAAGATAATTCTTGGACCATTCT
>Ga0208905_1001835_pt1 | contig 10480 bp, 13 predicted proteins | sample AntAceMetag02UKS_FD_184776 | JGI IMG/M metagenome (GOLD analysis project Ga0208905, IMG submission 184776) | Saline lake microbial communities from Ace Lake, Antarctica - Antarctic Ace Lake Metagenome 02UKS (SPAdes) (version 2) | ecosystem: Environmental > Aquatic > Non-marine Saline and...
GACATTCCCCACCAACGACTGTTCAATGTGCATTCTCTCCCCGAAGATGGTGGATATCAGCCGCCACCCGAATGTGATTGTCCACACCCTCACCGAGGTCACCAGTATCACCGGTGACGTCGGCGATTTTACCATAACGGCCGTTCGCCACCCCCGATATGTCGATGAGAACACCTGCAACGGCTGTGGAGACTGCACAGAAATCTGCCCGGTGGAGGTATACAATGCGTTTGATGCAGGAGTAGGTGTCAGGAAGGCCATCTATAAACCGCACCCGCAGGCGGTTCCTGACATCACCATTCGTGATGCAGTGCACTGCATTGACTGTGGTCTCTGCTATGACATCTGCGGCAAGGACTCTATCCTTCGGGAAGAGGACGAAAAAGAAGTCACGCTCCATGTTGCATCTGTTGTCATTGCAACCGGCTTCCGGACCTTTGATGCAGAGAAGAAGACGGCATTTGGGTATCTTCGCCACCCGGATGTGATCACCAGCCTTGAGTTTGAACGACTCATCAATGCAAGCGGCCCTACCGGAGGAAAAATAAAGCGCCTATCCGATGGGAAACCACCTGACCACATTGTATTTATCCAGTGTTTCGGATCCCGCGACATCCCTGAAAAACGGCCATATTGCTCAGGTGTCTGCTGTATGTATGCAGTAAAAAACGCGATTATCATCAAGGAGAAAAACCCAGATACCAGGGTCACCATCTGCTATATGGACATCCGTGCCTACGGGAAGGGATACGAGGAATATTATGTACGGGCACAGGAAATGGGAGTTCGTTTCCTGAGAGGCCGTCCCGGGGAGATTATCCGGACAGAAGATGGCATGATAATTCCGGTGGAGAACACAGAAACATCTGAGCTGGAGACACTGGAACCCGGACTGGTGGTGCTCTCTGTTGGCCTTGAACCGGCAGACGGAGCGGCAGAACTTGCAGAAAAATTCGGTATTGAACTGGACGAAAACGGATTTTTTGAGCAGGAAGATATGAAATGTGCACCGGTCAAAACCGTGCGCCCGGGAATCTACATCGCAGGTGCAGCTGTTGCACCAAAGGATATCCCCGACAGTGTGACGCAGGGAGAAGCAGCGGCAATGCGGGCATTTCTGGACACAGTCGCCACCGAGCAGGATACCAAATGCGAACAATAACATGGAACACCGGGGGACGATGCCTCACATACATTGACGAAACGCGTCTGCCTGCGGAGCTGGTGACCGTGGAGACGCAATCAGTCACACGCCTTGCAGACGGCATACGTCGCCTCGAGGTTCGTGGTGCACCCGCACTGGGAGTTGCCGGTGGATACGGAGTGGCCCTCTCCTGTTTTTCGCATCAAATTGAAGAGGCGGGCCAGACATTCTGCCATGCAGTGGAGACGGATGCAGCATTCCTCAGGGCGACCCGACCGACAGCGGTCAACCTGGGCTGGGGCATCGACCGGGTGCTGCAGACTGCCTTACAGGAAGAGACACCTGCGGCTGCGTGTGATGCAGCGCTGCGGGAGGCACAGGCCATCGAAGCAGAGGATATAGCACTCTGCCACCGCATCGGTGCATATGGCGCATCCCTGCTGCCTGATACCTGCACTGTCCTGACCCACTGCAATGCAGGAGCCCTTGCCTGCGTCGAATGGGGTACTGCACTCGGCGTCATCCGCTCTGCTGTTGAGGAGGGAAAGAATATCTCAGTTCTTTCATGTGAGACACGCCCCCTGAATCAGGGGTCGCGTCTCACGGCGTATGAACTGCATGCAGACGGTATACCCGTCAAAACCATTCCCGACTCTGCAGCAGCATACCTGATGCGCAGAGGCATGATTGATGCTGTAATAGTCGGTGCTGACCGGATAACCCCGGATGCCGTCTTCAATAAGATAGGGACTTACATGCATGCCGTCTGTGCGCATCACCACTCCATCCCCTTCTATGTGGCAGCCCCCTATTCCACTCTTGACAGCAGCAGGAATGAAGCGGATGTGAAGATTGAAGAACGGTCCCGTGATGAACTGGCCGTCTGCGGAGGGCGCCAGCTGATGCCGGAGGGAGTGGAGACAATAAATCCCGCCTTTGATGCAACCCCACTCACCCTTGTCACTGCCATCATCACTGACCATGGTATCTTCCGGCACCCGTATGATGAACTCACACCTTTAAACAACAGGAACCAGACATGAACATAGAATACCTTGATCCAACGGCTGTTGTTGGCACCCCATGGTGGGACCAGCTCATCTACCTCATTGGTGAAGTGACCCTTATTGTCCTGATTCTGATGATCATCGTCCCGCTCATTGTGACGGCCATCATCTTTCTCTCCATCCATAACCGCCATTTCTATGCCCCCCGCCTCCTCAAGGCCGGACTCGTGATGACAGAAGGGATGGTCAAGGCGTTTTGCCGGCTTCTCGGGTTGGAAGACCAGGAACTCACAGCATTTTTTATCCGACTGCACAATACCCTCTCTACCACTTCATTTGAGGCAATCCCAATAAAAAAGCGTGCAATATTTATTCCGCAGTGCATGCGGGCAGCAGACTGCCCCGCACATCTTACCCCCGAAGGGCTTGTCTGCCGGAGGTGTGGCAGATGCGAAGTCGGGGATAATATTGACCACCTCGAAAACATCGGATATAAGGTCTGGATTGCACCTGGTTCTACGCTCATCAAACGGATGATCAAGAAGTACCACCCCAAAGCCATCATCGGTATCGGATGCCTGATGGAAGTGAAAGAAGGTCTCGAGATGTGTGACAAGGCAGGTGTCATCGGCATGGGTGTTGTCACTATGCGGGACGGATGCGTGGAAACAGCCGTGAATTGGCCGGACGTCTATGAAGTGGCACTGCTGGGCACAGAAGATAAGAAACAGCCCAATTAAGGGCCATTTCCAACCACTTTTACGTTTCTTCCGGTCAGTTTTCCGGATTTTATCTTACCACATACAAAGATTGTCTCGTCAGAGGAGACATCCCCCACCTGCACACCGGGGCGCAGGGTGATGTCCCCTCCTGCGTGCAGACTCCGGATACGGGCTTCATCACATACGGTGACATCTTCCATGACATTGAGGAGACCCTTGATGCGCACCCGGGTTCCGATGATTGCATTATCGCAGGTGACATCGCCCCCTACCGTAGAACGCGGACCGAGTTCAAGGGTGCCATCCACGTCAAGACGCCCCCAAAAGTGGGTATCAGGAGCCACAATAAAATTGCCGGATATTTTCACATTACCGTCAAAGAAGGATCCCGTCGGTGCAATGAAACTATCTCCCTGCCGGTAAACTTTCATTGAATTAATCTCACATTTCAAAGATTATTAATTATACTTTCTTCTCCTGTCACAGAGTCATCCAATAAGGGCCCAGAGGATAAATAGTGCGAGAGCAGCAAACATTCCAATTTTAAGCGTTTTTGTCGCACCGGATTCCCTGACACAGGCCGATGTATCACACCTGAGTGAAGATACCGCCCCGGCAAGGATTACCCCATCCGCCAGAGCAATCGTAACAAGATACCACACTCCCCACCAGGGCACAATGGGCAGAAGACTGAGGACCACTGCCCCTGCTGCAAGGACTGCTGCTATCCGGCAGGAGGTGAGGACGCCGATGATCATCGGAAGAGTTCGGGCCCCCCCCTGCCGGTCCCCTTCGATATCCTCTGCATCCTTCAGGACTTCGCGTGCCATCATCGGGAAAAAGACAATGCCTGCAAGCGGGAGGTTCAGAAGAATGCCATCCAGACCTCCCGCGGCACCGCCAAAGAGAAAGATACTTCCTGCCAGATATGAGACGACGAGGTTTCCCGCAAGAGGCACACCTTTCAGCCGGACTGCATAGGCCACCAGAAGAATGGAATTGACACAGGCAAAACCAAAGCAAAAAGGATTGACGAATGCCGCACAGACGATGCCGGAGAGGAAGAGAACGGCACTGAAGATCGCTGCACCCCTGATGCTGACGGCACCGGAGGGAATAGGCCGGTCAGGACGGTTGATTGCATCAATCTCACGATCACAATAGTCATTGACCGTATTTCCCGCGCCGGTAATACAGAATACCGCCAAAACAAGCAGGAGCATGACAGGAGTCAGCCCAACCCCTGCGACAAGCACCCCAAGCAGGACAGCAATACCTGCGACAAATGCATTGACAGGGCGTATGATCTGCAGATACCCTTGATGACTCATGTATAGAGATGTTACGGTTCATTTCGGATTAAATTTGTCAAAACAAAAAAACAAAGAACGGGCTTGAGGGGATTTGAACCCCTGATCATTAACTTAGGAGGCTAACGCCTTATCCAGACTAGGCCACAAGCCCACATGTGCCAGTTCTATTCATCATCAGAAGGTATAAGATTTCCGAACCACCACGCTTCTGGAACGATGAGTGACAGAGAGGTTATGGAAGGGAGTACCCGGTTTTTCATAGAGGAACAGGACGAAAACAGTTCATTCCCGCCCGGAAGTGGATCGGTCTTCTTTAATGACCGGATGCGGCTGAACCGTGACAGCACGAACTACCTTCTCCGACAGCTGGACGTATCGTCATATTTTGATGCAATGGCAGCGTCCGGCGTCCGCGGCCTGAGAGTGGCACACGAATGCGGCATACCGGTCACCATTAATGACTACAGCCCGGAGGCAGCAGCCCTTATCCGGAAGAATGCGGCCCTGTACCCGGATAATGATATCACCGTCACAGAAGAGGACTGCAGAGCGGTAATGCTGAGACAGCGGTTTGATGTTGTCGACCTGGATCCGTTTGGTACACCGGCACCCTTTGTGGATATCGCAGCCACCAGTGCACGCCACTACCTGTTTGTCACCGCAACCGATACCGCACCCCTCTGCGGGGCACACCTGAAGGCAGGCATCCGACGGTATGGAGCCCGCCCGATGAATAACGAATACCATAGCGAGGTTGGCCTGCGCTTACTTCTGGGATTTGTCGTCCGCGAGACGGTAAAATACGACCGCGGCATTGAACCGCTCTTCTGCTTTGCACGGGAGCACTTCGTCCGCCTCCATCTGCGCATGACAAATGGTGCAGGCAGGGGGGACAAGGCACTCAAAAACATTGGCTATATTCACCAGTGCCCCGCATGCCCATGGCGTATGACAGAGACCGCATTCCTCCCGTCGGTACAGGAATGTCCTGAGTGCGGTGCCAAAATGAGCAGAATTGGACCCCTCTGGGTCGGCCCCATCAACAACCATGAGATACTTTCACAGCTGGCAGCGGATCTGGATGCAGATGGCATGGGGGAGAGTGTACTCGCACGACTCGTCACACTCCTGGACGAAGAACTTCCCACACCCGCGTTCTATAATTACCACCGGCTTGCCAAACACTGGCATATCTCACCGTCTCCTGCAGACGATGTCATTGCCGCCATCCGTGATGCAGGATACCAGGCATCACGAACCCATTACGATGGACGGGGAATAAAAACAGATGCACCCCTGCATGTTCTCAGGGATGCTATAACTACGCGCGGGTAACAACGGTCAGAATATCGCCGTCAATGAGTCTGTGCGACAGGCCAACCCGCTGGGCATCATGCTTCACTGACGGACCCCACACTTTTGCGTAGCGGAATTTCTCTACAAAGTCACGGTGCAGTTTCATACATACCGCCTCCACGGTTGCCGGTTCACGAATGATAAGCGGCTCTTCCAGATCTGCCTTGCTGCCCACCGGCTTCATGTAGATGCGGATGAAACCCAGCTGATCAAATATCTCATCTTTGAGCGTTTCAATGTTGAATCCGCTGACTGCAGAGAGAAGAATTGGCGGCAGACCGAAGCGTTCCGTTACATCCACATCGATCTGAGCAAGGGTCTCTTTGTCTACCAGGTCTACCTTGTTGACGGCAAAGAACGCCGGCACATAGACACGATTTCCAAACATCGCGTCAATAAAGTCGTCCTGCGTCACTTCCCCACGGACAAGGATATCAGCATTTACAATCTTGTTATCTGCAAGAACGGGACGAATATCATCGATACCGAGGCAGGTATTCCCAACCGTGTTGAACCGGAGACCGCCGTATCCCCTCTTCGATATGGTGATATCCGGTTTTTCCTTGTTCAGACGGATGCCGGCATCATAGAGTTCTCTGATGAGGACATTGATGTGTTTTTCATTGTACACATCACCTAAAAGCAGGATTAGATCAGCACCACGTACGACACCAATCACTTCCTTTCCACGCCCCTTGCCCATTGCAGCTCCTGCAATCAGGCCAGGGATATCCAGAATCTGGATGTTTGCCCCTTTGTGTTCCATAGAACCGGGCACAACCGTAGTAGTGGTGAATGCATAGGCCGCAGACACACTCTCCGTGTTGGTCAGTTTATTCAGGAGTGTAGACTTACCGACAGACGGAAAACCAACGAGTACAACGGTCCCATCACCGGATTTCTTCACTGAGAATCCTTCACCACCGCCGGCGGAGGCCATGGCACGGGAAACGGCATCATCTTTGAGACGGGCAATCTTTCCTTTGAGCTTACCAATATGCCCGGAGGTCGCCTTGTTATATTTAGTATTGCGAATTTCGTCTTCGATAAGTTTTATTTCTTCTTCAATTGTGGCCATTGGTGGTGCTATACATATCTGCGGGACACTACTTATGGATAGTGTATCTGCTGTTTTTTCTGACGAACGCACCCCATAGAAAAAAACTACGATATTGACTTTTTTTCAGGAAATAATCACAATTATGGCGACATACATCAGAACAACCCAAAAAGAATACGCCCACAATATCATGGATCTGCCTCACCACCCGAAACCGTTTTGAAGAGATGCGATGCCCCAAAAAGGAAGAGAAATACGCCACACGCAGCACGAACAATGCGGTACTGACGGTGATACCCGGGCATATGGATTTCCTGCAGGGCAGCAGCATCAGCAGAGATGCCGGCACCCATGCTCCTAAACCGTCTCAGACTGCCGAATATCATCAGAACAGTGCTCCCGGCGCAGGGATCTGCAGGGCGGGTTCATACCAGAACGAGCAGAAATACCATCCCGCCGACAGCAAGAGCGGCAACCCCTGCCACCTGAAGCAGAAGAAAGAGATGACCATACTCTTCAGCATTCACAGGATCAATCCTCCGGAACGGGCCATCTTTGCCCGTTTTCTCCGAAAAATGTCTTCCCGTTCCATCTCTTCAAGATAATCATCGATGTATGCTGCGGTGTCATGCAGAGAGGGAATCAGGATATTTGCAAGGGCATTGACCCTCCGCCGGGTTACAACGATCTGGTCTGCAAGGCGCACAAGGGATCCTTCGAGTTCCGCAAGGGTGAGGGTGGCCTTCACTGCCTCCTCACACTCCCGGTATGCCACATCCAGATGGGCGGACGGCACAGCAAGAGGATACCCCGGTTCGCGGACATCCCGGAATGGGACAGGCAGAATAATGAGAGGAACCGGGGTCCCCATCACGGTGGCTGTGCCCATGCCAATCTCATCTGCCGGTTTCGTAAGAGATATGGCTTCTTCCAGCCCGCGCTGACCCATGAGCATCCCCGCACGTTGCAGGGGCAGGTATGCAGCGAGCTCAGGCATCTTCTCTCAGGCGACGCTCAATGTCTGCACATTCACCGGTCGGGATAATACCGGCCCGCACCTCAATAAGGCCTGCCCCCCCAACCGCCCGGGTTCGATGCCAAACGGAAGCAACAGGGAAAGCATCTCCTCTTCCTCATCCAGCCGTCCAAGGCGTTCTGCTGTGGCAATATCACAGGTATGCAGGGCGAGTATATTGTCTCTGTTATTTCGGAGAACCGGGCTGCTTCTTTGAGGGCAGACGCGGTATCGGTGACCAAAAATGATATTTTAGTGTCGGGTGGCCGGGAAAAGAGCGCGACAACCGTATTTTTTTCCGGGATGAACGCTGCAAGAATTTCAACGGTCCGCTCAAGACGGGACCTGGCTGCTGCAATATCAGGGACGCCCGATGATCGGTGGCACGGGGTGACACGCTCCCGAAGACGCTCTTCATCAGCAACCGATCGTAGTTCAACAGCCCCTGCTTCGTGCAGGGCAGCGACCATCTCATCCCGTTCGGCGGCGTGCACCCCTACCGTGAGCCTGACCATCTCAGCGGGTTTGAGCATGCCCGGTCACCTCCCCGACAACGAAGGTGATGGCCTCATCAAGCCAGGCATCGGTCGCTTCCCGGATGGTTGCAATCTCCGTTTCTGCCGCAGTGTGAATTCTTGCTGCCTCGGCTGAAGCCTCGGTCTCCACAGCGGCGATGTGTGCTGCCGTCTCATTTTCGGCCCGCCCTCTGGCATCTGCAACCGCCGTCCGGGCAGCTGCATGGGCCGCACTGATGCGGGCATCCACCTCTGCGTGTGCCTCCGCTAATGCCGCAAGCGCCGCTTCCTCTGCCTCCTGGATATGGATGATCTCCTGGAATGGCACACAACCCCTCCTGTGTGTTGATATCCCCGCCAGTCATTAAGCATTTCGCCCCTGTGGGGAGGGAACAGGTAAATTTGAAAGGGAAGGACAGGACCCACGGGCCGTTGGCAGGACGGTCAGACTGGACGGAACGACCATATTACGAATATCAAATACGTATATTTAAGTACGAATCAGGCCTATCTTAGTAGGCACCACTACATTGCTGATATAGTGTAGTCCGGCCAATCATGCAGGACTCTCACTCCTGCGACTGGGGTTCGAATCCCCATATCAGCATTTAGAATTCACGTTCAATTCTGCCCCCAATTCATATATACTCAGATTCTGATCATCCTTTCATGGGATCATTCACAGCACCCATTCAGTTAGAACGAGAGTTTCATCTCATCAAGTCAGAATATGCAAACAGGTCGATCGCAAATGACCTCGTCAAAGAGTGGCTCACCCAAGACTACATAAATCTCATCAACGAATTCATCGCAGAGCTACAGGTCTCACAGGGCATCGGCCAAGTCCGGGTGAACGAAATCACTTCATACCTAGTCAACTGGCGACGGTTTGTCGGCCCTACCGCTCCAGCACCATCGGGGAAATCTACCAGGTCATCGCCACCATCAAGATCAGAACGAACATCAAAGGCAGGCCCTTCAAGCAGAACGCCCTGCATGACTACATCCTCTTTCTCAAGCAGTTCTACCTCTGGATGATCGACAACGGCTACTCCGACGTGCCCAAGGCGAAGGTCCTGAAAATCCGGCCTCCCCGGATGGACCGGAACACCAAGCTCCCAGAGCAGCTGCTCACGAAGGAGGAGATCGAAGCAATGATCAAGGCCTGCCGGGCACAGGCACACGAACGGGGTGCGGCCGTGCGGGTAATCGCATTCAAACCGGACGAGGCACTGCTACGGTTTGCAGAGGAGGCGGACCGGATGTTTCTCTCGATCCAGATCGCCCCGACGGTGAGGAAGCAGCGGGAGAAGATGGCTGTCCGGTCGCCCTGCATGAAGTTCGCATCATCCAGGCAGACCACCAGCACCCGGCCCTCTTCGGTCATGTGCCTCGCGATCGCGTCGAGCACCTTCCGGAGCGAGACCCCGTTCGTCTGCGGCAGGTGGCCGGTGAGCTTCTGGTAGATCTTGGAGAACACCATCAGCTTCGTGTGGTCCACCTGGCAGTTGATGTACACCGGGACAAGCGAGCGGGTCGTCTCCTCGATTTCGGCGAAGAGCTTGCGCATGCAGGTCGTCTTCCCGGTCCCCGGCAGGCCGTAGCATATCGCGCTCAGGGGCCGCCCGCCCCGGAGGCCCGGCGCGACGAGGAAGGCGAGCTCTTTCATCTGCCGCTCCCGGTGCCGGAACGCATCGGGGAGATGGTCGTATTCGAAGACTTCTGCGTCGCGGAAAAGCGTCTGGTCCCAGCGTAAATATTGTGGCTTCATACCGAAACGGTGGACGGGTGGGTATATAGGGCAAAACCCCGTGGTTTGTGAAAGTGAAGGAGACAACAATTTCCAAAAATTCAATTTATCATGAGACGCGATTTAAACGAATGAATAACACTGTCCAATTAAGAAGATAAAACATTGAATTCCTCAATACATTTCAAAAATATCAAATTAAATAAAATACAACTCAATTTAATGCCAGATTTAGTCCATGAAACTGTTCGTTGCATTTGGTGTGGAGGGAGAGGCGAGGATCGTAATAAATACGGACCTTGTGAAGTGTGCAATGGACAAGGTAGTGTGGTTGTTGTATCACCTGCTACATCATGCTCTTGGTGTGGAGGGAGAGGCGAGGATCGTAATAAATACGGACCTTGTACAGCATGTGGGGGTTGTGGCTGGGCACATCGTTTGCAATATTAATCGCGGATCACTTCACCTTAGGAACTCCATCACCATCGCCACGACACCGCCCATCAGGCCGCCCGCACTCGCACCGATCCGCTGCGTCCGCTGCTCCTCGCCGATCTTCGTGTGATGCCAGTCCTCAAGGGCCCGGAGCCGGGCCTCG
>Ga0208905_1001836_pt1 | contig 10479 bp, 6 predicted proteins | sample AntAceMetag02UKS_FD_184776 | JGI IMG/M metagenome (GOLD analysis project Ga0208905, IMG submission 184776) | Saline lake microbial communities from Ace Lake, Antarctica - Antarctic Ace Lake Metagenome 02UKS (SPAdes) (version 2) | ecosystem: Environmental > Aquatic > Non-marine Saline and Alkaline...
AAATGACAACTCACGGGGTATATTTATTCTTATTTCTAAAAATCTGCTGTTTACAGACTTGATCTCAAACTCAATCAGATAATCTTCTCCAGAATATACTGATTTACCATATCCGGTCATACTTCGCATATTATCCTCCAAATCTGAAAATTGCTGTCTACTACATTTAGTCAATCTTTTATCAGTATGTTAATGATATAATCTTAAATCTAATTTCATATCAAAATAAATTACAGCTCAATAGAGCCTTAATAAGAGCTTTTAAATATAAAGTAATATAAAAACACATCCTCTATGGAGAAAGTCAGCTCTCCCCAATTCTCACCTGTTTTTGTATAGTGTCATAATATATATTATGTAAACTTACGTGGGTAAAGATATGTATCTGTACGGCAAGGTGATAGGCTTTCCGTCTTAATGTGCCTTCTTGAATGTTTTTCGAAGAATTGATTTAAAGCCTTTTTTAATATTTAAAGTGATATCTTGCTTTTTAATTTTATAAAATCAGGAGAAATATAATCATCTTACTTGCAAACCCGACACTCCCCCATGTAAGATAAAAACCAATTTTCCAGCTAAATTATTCGAAGTTGATGAGTAAAATATTTGTTATAATAATTTCCTGTTTACTAATGAATCTTTCCAGAAATTGAATATACTCCAGGAATCTGCACTCAAAACGACACAACAAAAAAATGTGGTGTCGTTTCGAGTGCAGTTTAATATTTTATATTTTATGTTTACCCATAGTTTTTTTAACCGGGTATTTATCATATTGGAATCATCAATCAAAATTGAATTCGGTGCATAATTCAATAGAGTTGAAAATTGTTAATTTAATTCCAATAATTCTTCTTCTGACAAGGAATTAATATTTAAGCAGTTACTTATGAGAACGGTGATGATGAGCGTCATAACATCGGGATGTTACCACGAGCATCGTTGCAGCCATTAATTAGATACCTGTTAAGAACTTAGGTGTCTTTTAAGTACTTTAAGTAAGATATTCTCACAGAGTTACATACTTAGGCTATTTCTGGAATATTAACTGGAGAGACTTGCAATTGTTTTGGTGTTAATGGAAGAAATATTGACAATATGTGGGGGAAATAATAACTTTAAAATATGAAAGAAGCAGAATATTATCAAGAACTTGGCGATGGTAGAGTACAGTGTCAGCTTTGTCCGGTGAATTGTGTAATTTTAACTGATCGACTGGGCAGATGTAAATCAAGGCAAAATCTAATGGGGAAGCTTTTTACCCTTAATTATGGGAATACTGTGTCTCTTAATCCTTATGATTCGGTTGAGAAAAAGCCTTTATATCACTTTCTGCCTGGAGAAAGAATTTTATCTATAGGGCCAAATTACTGTAATTTACACTGCAATTACTGCCAGAATTATCACATATCCCAAATGGAATCAGATACCTGGAAGGTGAATAAAGAGGGATTATTAGAGATATTGCATGAATATAAACTCAATTCAATTGCTTTTACGTATACAGAACCTGTTATCTGGTATGAATTTATGAAGTCAACATCGGAATATTTACAGAAAAATGGAATCAAGACCGTAATGGTATCTAATGGTTATATTAATCATGAACCTTTAGTTGCACTTCTCCCCCACATCACAGCAGCAAATATTGATCTGAAATCGATCAGAGATGAATTTTATCAGCGGAATTGTCTGGGTACTATGCAACCAGTACTTGATACAATCAGATATGCTGCAAAACATTGTCATCTGGAGATCACAAATTTAATAATAACCGATGAGAATGATAGCGATGAAGATATTAATGATCTGATAGATTTTATTGCCGAGGTAGATCATCGTATACCATTACATTTTTCAAAATATTATCCCTGCTATAAATTAACCAGACCAGCAACAAATCCTGAAAGACTGTATTACGCTTACAAACAGGCAAAAAAGAAACTTGCTCATGTATATTTAGGTAATATACCCTTTGATAATCGGCTGATATGTGAGGAGTGTCAGGCTGATTTAGGAGCACGTGGATATAATATTCCTTTGAAAATAACCAATGGAAAATGTCCGGAGTGTGGGCATATTAATTATGGTATCTGGGAGTAATATAAAGCACGGGTTAAAACTTCTTAATCCTGCTGACAGGATTTTGATAGTTTTCCTTTTATTGATCATTATAGCAGGATTTTATCTGCAATTATCAGGTAAACAAGCTCAATATATACAAGTAACTATTGATGATAGCATATTTGGAAAATACCAATTAACTAAAGATAAAGTGATAGAAATCAATCAGGGTACAACTTTAGAAATAAAGGGTGGAAGATTCAGATTGAGAGAATCCTCATGTCCTCATCAAATATGCGTAAAACAGGGCTGGAGTAAGGGGCAGCCGATAATTTGCGTACCTCAGAAATTGATAATTTCAGTAATAAAAGGATCTGGTGAGAAGGAGATACCTTTAACTTATTGATTTGGTATCTTTAGAGCAACTATTATTAACCGATGCGAATCGTTGGAATAATCCTGAAAATGATAATCACCAAAAGTATTTAGGATATAAAAACCGCTTTTTGTTAGTAAATCTGTAATTTCTTTAAGAGAGACTTCCTTTAAAGAAATATTATTCGTGAATTCAGATATTGAACCGTTATTATATCTCACCTGGTAGTGGTCCTGCCAGTGTCTTATATTGAGCGAAAGATCAGTATTCCAGGCAGTGGACATGACAATATCAACCTTTAGAGGGGTATTATATGATGAGTATAATTTAGTTAGAGGCAGATTTTGAGGTGGATGAAGGATATCATTATCCAAATCAAGACATAGTGTTCCTCCGAAAGGCAGGTGATCATTTATAGTTTTTAGGCATTTATACTGGTCTTGAGAATTCAGCAGGTATTGAAAGGTGGAATATGTAGCAAGACAAATAGAGAATTTATTATCAAGATCAAGATGACGCATATCAGCTTCAATAATATTCAGCTCTCCCCCATCTGTTATGGCATCCGCTTTAAATTTAAGCTTCTGCAAGGCATCAGCAAAATTATCAACAGCCCAGACATTGAATCCCGATTTAACTAAGGGAATAGTGAAGCATCCGGTTCCTGCCCCTAATTCGAGAATGTCTCCTAAATATAAATCAGCAATAGTTTTCCAGAATTTGATCTCATCAATTCTATCACCGAGAATGAACATTGTTTCCCAGTCGCAGATATCTGAATAATTCGTAATTTGCATAATTATTCTTCAAAGAAGGGATTAAGTCTTTCTACTTCTTCTGACTGAAGAATTTCATAAACTTCTGCAGGAGATTTAGCTTTGATCAGTTTTTCTTTAATAAGTGGTTGATGACCAAAAATTTTGGCAACGTGGGCGAGAACATTCAAATGCAGATCGATGCTTTCTCTGGGGGTAGCAATCATAATCACGATATTAACAGTTTGATCATCAATAGAATCAAATTCAATACCCTCGGAAGAAATACCAATCACACCCATTATCCGGGGACCACCTTTTATAATAGCGTGCGGAATAGCAATATTATTTCCAATACCCGTAGAAATATCACTTTCTCTTTCGTGAACAGAATTTTTGAGTTCTTCCAAGGTCATGTATTCCTGGCATTTATGGGTTCGAAAGAGAAATTCAGTGAGGATATCGAGAGCTTCCCATTTATCCTTATTATCAAGGTTGATGAGAATAAATTCTTCCTGGAGAAATTCCAGCAGTCTGATGCGGTCTTTATCTGCTTCACCTACTCTTTTGAGAGCCTGGCCAGTGAAGATGGGACCCAATAACTCATACACCACAACAGCGGTAAGTATCACAGCAGTTATCTGGGCAGAATATTCAGCTAAAAATGGTGAATTAGCACAGAGCATCACAAGACCTATTGCCAGACCGGCAATGGGAAACATACTGAATCCGATATTATTCCTTAAAGATTTTTGTGAACCGGAGAATAATGCACCCAGATATGGTCCTGCAACCTTTCCAATGAATCTGCTAATAATCAGAATACTACCAGCGAAACCAGCAACAGCAATAGCTTTGAAATTGAAATGAGTTCCTGAAAGGACAAAGAAGAGAGAGAAAACTTCTTTTTCAATATCAGTGAAGGCACCGAAAAGTTCACTTTTATACCTTGATCTATTGGTGAGAATGATACCAAGGATCAGGCTGGAAAGAATACCAGAGAAATGCAGAGATTCTGAAGCACCTACTGTAATGATCACAGCCAAAACGACCATGGTCAGAAATGAAAGTCTGGTTTTATGTTTTTCAGTAAGGTAAATAACGCAATAACCCACAAAGCCGCCCACGATAAGACTTTCTATAAGAAGCAAAAAGGGATTAAAGATAATTTGGAACAGGGAAATACCAGTTTGCGTGGATTGGGCAAATAAATAATAAAAGGTATAGAATATCAATATTACCAGCACATTATTAAATGCTACTGATGCCAGGAGAGTTTTTGTGAAAATACCTTTGGCTCTTTTTTCGCGAACTATGTGAATGGTCGATCCTGGTGCGGTGGTCATTGCAATCGCAGAAATAAGAAGAGCGGCGGGGAATGGCATTTTCACCAGGAAATATAGAGCGGAGAAAATTATCGAACCCGTGATAATTACATCACAAACAGTTATGAGAAATATCCTGGTTCCTGAATTATGCAGCTTGCGGAAATCAAGATGACTACCGATTGCAAATCCAATAAACCCGAGAGCAAAATTTGTGATAGGGCGAAATGATTCATAGATCTCAGGATTGAAAATATTGAGAATATGGGGACCAATAATGATACCACCTACGATCTGCATAGTAACAGATGGAAGATGGATTTTTTTTGCCAGTCGAGAGAATATGAAACCTACAATGAGAATAACGGCTATAACAAAGAGAACATTAACCTCTTCCAGCAAAGCGCTTTCATGATGCAACCAGTTAATAAAATGTTCCTGCATTAAATTTCTTCTCCCTTTAATGTCCAGCCTACAGCGTCAACTATCTTCACATTGATAAATTTACCGATTTTATCTTTAGTGCCTGGAAATACAGTCACTTTGAAATCAGGCGTTTTTCCTGCTACTTCAAGCTCAGATTTCCTGCTGATACCTTCCACGTATATCTCACGCATCTTCCCTATCTGCTGCTGATATTTCCTGTAGGTGATCTTTTCCTGTTGAGTAATCAATCTCTGCAATCTTTCCAGCCTTATCTCTTCTGGTATCTGATCTATGTAACCGGCAGCTTTTGTACCTGTGCGAGGAGAATATTTGAACATGTAGGCAAAATCAAACTCAATATCCTTCATCAAGTTATAAGTGTTCATAAATTGCTCTTCTGTTTCACCAGGGAATCCAGCAATCACATCAGTAGTTATAGCAATTTCCGGCATAGCTTTTCTAAGTTTCATTATAAGATCATAGTAATGTCCTGCCGTATAGCCTCTATTCATTCTTGCCAATATCTTGTCATCACCGGATTGCATTGCTAAATGAAAGTGCTGGCAAACTTTATTTGTATCTGCCATTACCTGGATGAGATGATCTGAGAGGTCTTTAGGATGAGAGGTTGTGAAGCGTATCCTTTTAACATTAGGTATCTTGTTAACCATTTCCAGCAATCGAGGAAAACTGATGTCATTGTATTGATAGGAATTTACATTTTGCCCCAACAACATAACTTCATATCTGCCTTGATCAACTGCAATTTTTACATCTTCTAAAATCTCTTCATATTTACGGCTGCGTTCTCTTCCCCTGGTGTAGGGAACAATACAATAGCTACAGAAATTATTACACCCACGCATAATAGTGACAAATGCTTTCAGTGGATCCTGATGCACGGGCATAATTTCGGGATATACCTGTTCATTATTTATATCCGTAACACTGAGCATTTCCTGATGAAAGGCAGAATTGATGATATCCGGCAGTTTGTGATACATATCCACACCTACAACAAAATCAACTCCAGCACTAAGCTGCATAATGTCTTCTCCCATTCTTTGTGCCATACATCCAATCACACCGATTTTAACATTACGAGAGATTTTATGCTTCATTTCATTATTGATTCTGCCCATCACCCGATCTTCGGCATGTTGACGCACTGAGCAGGTATTGAAGAGGATAACGTCAGCATCGGCAATATTTGCTGCCTTTTCATAACCACTTCTTTCAAGAATGGTCATCACCAGTTCACTATCTGCCACATTCATCTGACAGCCATAAGTTTCGATAAAATATTTCACTTAAATTCCTATTTGTTCTATTTAATTTGTTTATTAATTTCGATAACGATCAGCCAGTAATATTACATCACGTAAAGAATCTATATTCTGAGCATTAATCCATTTATCCTGAAAATCCGGTTGCTGCACAATCTGGGCGATTGCTGCCAGAGATCTTAGATGGAATTGTCTTTCATCTTTTGATCCTGCAATCACAAAAATTATTTTTACTGCAGGTGCAGTTTCTGAGAAATAAACACCTCTATGCGACCGTGCTAATAATATTTCAAATCTTTTCTCTCCAGAAAGGATGATATGAGGAATTGCCAGATTAGGAGTCAACACCGTGGAACTTTCGGCTTCTCTGCTGATAAGTTTATGGTATATTTCACGTTCTCCGCAGGTAAGTGTTTCGTTTAATACTCCAGCAACCCGAGCGAAAAATTCTTCTTTGTTTCCTTTGTCTATCATATCAATTATCGGACATTTTTCAATTATCATATCAAACCTGTCTTGCTGAATACTGTCCCTTTCCATAATAATTTCCTTAAGCTCCAGCTCAAGTTCTGCAGAGTCCAGTTCAGAAGATTTAATTCTTCTGATCAGATATAACAGGGCACTTTCTCTATTTGAGCGTATCTTTCCATATAGTTGAAACCAGATATAACTTATAATCAAAAATGCTGATGAGATAAGTAGTGGAACAGACCCCATCTCAAATATAAGAAAACCATAAACTACTATTGCAGCAACTTGAAGCCAGGGATATAAAGGTGATTTAAATTTTGGCTGATAATTCTGGATGCGGCTTTCGCGCATGATAATAACGGCTAAATTTATCATGGAAAATAATATCAGACTTATTGTGGAAGCCGTTTTTATTAGTAATTCCAGATCAAGAAATATAATTACAAAAACCATTAGAAGAACAGTTATAATGATGGAAAAATGAGGTGTCTGATATTCCTTATTAATTCTACTGAAAAACTTTGGCAGCAAACGATCCCGGCTCATGGCAAAAGGAATTCTGGAAGCAGCCATAATACCAGCATTACCGGTGGATATAAATGCCAGCAGGGCAGCAACTGCCATGATCAGCATACCCAGATTACCCGAGAATAAACGAGCAGCATCAGAGATAGGTGTAAGAGTGGCTATTCCACTGCTGTTTATTAACTTATCACCACTTACACCAACCGTAATGAAAACTACTAAAACATAAAATATAGTTACAATGATAAAGGTGATGATCATTCCTAATGGTAGATTTTTATTAGGATTCTTGATCTCTTCGGCTATGCTGGCAATTTTTGTTAAACCGCTATAGGAAATAAAGATCAGACCTGCAGTGGCAAAAAGGTCTCTCATAGAACTACGATTGAAATTAGAAAAATTTGATAATTGCACTTTACCTATTCCAAAGATGATAAATAAAGTAAGGATTACCAGGAGTCCTATAACCAGAATGGATTGCAGTTTTCCTGAATGTCTGGTACTCACCATATTAAGGAACATAAATAATATACAGAAGAAAAGGGCTATCAACTTTACCTGATTATAGGTGATGCTGGGAAATAATATAGAAGTGCAAGCACCAATACCCAGTAAAGCAAAAGCACTCTTAAATGCCAGACTGAACCAGGCAGCCATACCGGCTATGGTACCCAAACCAGAACCCATGCTGCGGTTAATGAAGAAATAATCACCACCTGCTTTGGGCATTGCTGTTGCTAATTCCGCTTTGCAAAATAAAGATGGTATCACCAGTATTCCGGCTAATAAATAGGCAATAAATACTATGGGTCCCACCTTTAAATATGCCAAACCTGGTAATATAAACAAACCAGAAGAGATCATTGCTCCAGCAGCTATGCTAAATACATCAAATAAACCCAACTCTTTTTTTAATTTCATATTTTATTTCCCTTGCTCTTTTGCATGTTTCTAATCATTAGATTTGGTGATATATTGTCAATTATTACTCGTGATTGTATTAAAAAAGGTGGATATCATTCTTCTGTTGTCCTTAGAAATTATCTAACTAAGAACCAGTGATCCCTTATCAGGAAGTAACCTGCGTGTCTGCCAAAATATTACAGACAAAACCTCCAGTTTGAGGGCATTCAACACCTGTCATTATTTTTTCTTAGTTATCTGAAAAACAGATTAATAAAATAGCAAAGATAATTTTTCATTAACATTTACTTGACTAATATTTTCTTTTTTTGGTAAATAGTTTTATGTAAGGAGTTAACCATAATCACCGCTTTTCTGGAGGGTATATGAGAGTTATTATGTGGATTTTATGTTTCGTATTTATTTTTGGCTTTTGCGATAATTTATATAGTCAAGAAAATTACAGTATTGAAGAATTGCTGGATATGTCATTAGAAGAATTGCTAAACTTAAAGATCAGAACAGGGACACTTATTGATATCAAAGGCAGTGAACTTCCCGTAGCCTTGACAATAATTACAAAGCAGGATATCCAATTGACACCAGCAAGGAACCTTCTTGATCTTTTGGAGATTTACGTTCCGGGATTCACTTATGTAGAACATTTTATGGGACCAAGAATGGGACTAAGAGGGATACTTGGAGATCAAAACTATTCATTTCTCTTATTAGTTAATGGTAGAAATGAGAATATTAAATATAGCCATGGACCTTTTTTTGAATTACTTAATAAAGACCTTTCAGAAATACATAAAATAGAAGTGATTCGGGGACCTGGATCAGTAACCTATGGGAGCGGAGCCATTGCAGGCATAATCAATATTATTACCATAAATAATTATGAAAATGATCTTAATCAATTATCTTACTCACAAAATCGACTTTATAATTTTGATAAATATTCCTTTGAAAGCCAATATAAAGATAATAATTTCGAGTCCTGTCTGAATTACAGTCAGGCGAGATCAAAAGGTAATCCCGACATTAAATTCTGGTATATTGATAGAGCTCATGGATATGGTTATGGATTTATGAACCCTTCATGGGGGAATATGGAGAAAGGTTCACTTGCCCCTCCCCTATATGCTGATTATAAAGACCAGCCTGAAACTAAGATGCAATACTATGCAATATACAAGGAAAACTATGAGCTTTTGGCAAGATATACTTCTACCAGCCAGAACTATACTACTCAATCAAATACTCTTTTTAATGATGACATCTGGAATGGAATTTCAGGTAAACATGCCAATATTGAGCTCAAGCATCATTACTCATTTTCAGATATTCTCAGCTATAAATCTTTGTTAAGTTTTGGCTCTGCTGATATCTGTGAATATCGGTATTGGAGAGGAGAAGACGCTAATCTGGAAGATATTACTCAAAAAGGACTATCTTTTTCTGAAAATGAATATAATTATAATATTCAATTTAATTTAGAACCAAGTAAAAAGATCAATCTGGCATTTGGAGCAGAATATAATTATGAATTTTATGCCCCACAGTGGGGAAAGGAAGATAACACTTTTTTGATGTCTTTCCAACCTCCAATACATTTTGCGGTAATTGACAGCAGCTCAGGATTTTACCGATATTTCCATGATTTGGGGTTTGCCACCTTGATTGATGATGATATATCATGTAATACAATTTCAGTTTTTGGTGAGGGTTATTTAGATTTGCATCCTAAGCTAAAAGTTATGTTCTCAGGACGTTATGACAAACACAATCTTGCTGACCCTGCCATAAGCCCGAGGATAGCTTTGATCTCAGCTTTAAATGAAAACAATGTAATGAAGCTTACCCTGCAGAAATCAGTAAGAATACCTTTATTCGGAGATTTATATTCCCAGGACTATCTTGAAACCGGAAAATCAGAATTTGAGGAACTTCGGGGTATGGAACTTTCATATCAAAGACTGCAAAATCAGAATTTATCTATAGGTATGAATATCTATTACAATGAAATAGATCAATTTGCCTGGATACCTGAAACTGAAGCATCTGGTTTAGCAGGTAATCTTGATCTGATGGGTTTGGAAATGGAATTGCAGTATAAAACCAATAAAAACCTGGCTGGCATGAATTATTCTTATGTAAAGCAGTTGAACTGGGAATCTTCATTTAATGATACTGCCTGGATAACCGGACTTGAGGGCGAGATCATCTACCTCGATGATAATGCCAGTGACAGATTGAACAACTTTCCGAGTCATAATTTGAAATTCTTCTGGAATCGCAATCTAACAGATAACTTGAGACTTCATCTGGATGGAAGGTTTGCCTTT
>Ga0208905_1001838_pt1 | contig 10471 bp, 8 predicted proteins | sample AntAceMetag02UKS_FD_184776 | JGI IMG/M metagenome (GOLD analysis project Ga0208905, IMG submission 184776) | Saline lake microbial communities from Ace Lake, Antarctica - Antarctic Ace Lake Metagenome 02UKS (SPAdes) (version 2) | ecosystem: Environmental > Aquatic > Non-marine Saline and Alkaline...
CTCCAAGAATTGCTGAAACAACGACACAGCCAACAGGCACAAGAAGTGGACTGATTCCTGCGAGTTTTGTTGCAAAGAGCATGGCAACAACACCGGAACCAAGTGCAATCATACCTGCGGATGGCACACCAGTACCAAGACCGTAGCTGCAGAGGCGCTTAATTGAGTCGGTACCCCACCAAAGTGCGATGATAGCCGCAAGCCCGCCGAAGAAGGCGAAGACTTCCGTTGACATCAGGGTGTTGAGGTAGACCAGATAGATACAGACCAGTGCGCCAACGAGCCCAATGCCAAGCATGACATTGTGGTCCATTCCGCCTTCTGATGCTTCAATTTTAACTGTCATTCTCTAACACCTCAGATTACCACCAGAAGAATAGCAACAAGACCGCATGCTGCACATGCTGCAGACGATCCAATTACTGCACGGGGCCATCTCTTGAACTTCGGGTCGTGTGGACCTTCAATTGTACCGGTAATGTTGTACGCGGTAAGAACTGCTGCTACAAGGAACATACCAACTGCAAAGATACCTGCAAGGGATACTGCAAGCGTCTGCATACCCTCAGGGGTCATTCCAAGGAATGAAGGAAGTGCTTCCTGATAGACGGAGAGAAGTTCAAGGTAGATAAGCGTACCACCTGCACCGGCTAAGAGACCACCAATTACACCGCCAACGTAGGAGATGAACGGAAGTCCGTGACCCTCTGTTCCCTTAGATCTGTATCCATCGTAAGTGTCACCGGTAATGGGGTCTTTGTCGACCTTTCCGGATGCAGCGGGAATACCCATTGCATAGACGTAAACAACGTTCACCATCAGACAGGTAATTGCCATCAGGAGACCGCCGCCCATTGCGCCTGCTCCGAGTGCAACCCAGATACCCATCTCAGCAGCCCATGCGCCTCCGAAGAGACCTGCCAGGCCACCACCGGCAGCGAGCATTGCAACACCGGTAGCGATACCGGGTGCCTGGCCCATTGCTGCAGGTGCACCACCAACCGGGACAAAGTGCACACCAAAGGAGATGAGCACGCCGCCGACGATGATGCCGATAAGGGGAATGAGTGCTGCCGGATAGACAACAAAGGCAATACCAACGGATACAAGAATGATAACAAATGCGATAACTGATGCTTGTGGGTTAATACCCTCTCCACCAGCTGAACCGCCACCTAATGCGCTCATGCTGTTGCCTCCTCTTCCTTTGCTTTTTCGACAGGATACGGGCCGTAGGTCTTGCGTGCCCATGTTTCAACCATGCGGTCGATAACCATGAAGACGATGATAATTACGGCACCGGCGATCACTGCTCCCCAGCCTGCTGCGAATGGCTCGAAGAGAATGGTACGCCATAATTCGAAGAACACGATAAGACCGAAACAGATACCGGATGCGGGACCTGCTCCCTTGGATGTGAACCATCCATTGTCAAGTGAACTTCTCTGTCCTGCCTCTGCATACCGGACGATGTCACCGGATGCGGAGATAGGTAACCCTGCACCGAAGGGGTAATTCTGATACTGGCGTTCTTTTCCATAGAACGGGTTACCAGTTGCAGACCCTGCTGCTCCAAGTGCGATTCCCCATACGAGACCCATTAATGGGAGCGGGAACGGATGTCCCAGTGCCTCGATGATAAGGAAACACATAGTAACAGTGGTGAAAACCGCTACGAATGCGTGGGCCATAGTCACAGTTGTAACCGATTTTAAAATATCGATATAAACCGGCTGTTCAAATTTTGCGAGACTTGCCGTACGACCAAGATATGCAGTCGTGGCGTACACGCCCTGTACAAAGACTGCGACCGCAGAACCAATGATGAGAGCAAGAATCGCATTGTACTGAATCGCCATCAACGCCCAGGCAATTCCAGCAGCTAATGCCACCCATAGACCATATGCAGGGGGTTCACCGGATATAGCTTTGTTGTAAATCCTGTGAACATACCCCATCTGCGGAGCCAGCTGAACCTGCGAGTTCGGGTCACCCTGTGATCCGATATCAGATTCAGTATCCTCCGCAGCGCCAGCCACGGTGGCAAGAGCGCCGGCTAAAGCGCTGATACCGATGCCAAATAGTATTTCTTCCATTCAGGCATCCTCCCTGTGTGCCAAAGCACCAGAGTAACACGTTACACAAACCCTTTTTGGTTCAATTAAACCTCGATAGGGATTTTATTAAAGGTTTCGAAAAAAAGATAATCACTATTTTACGATAGGAACGGAATACAGGCTACGTTGTATCATAAGCACATACCTGCTTTTGTTAACGAAAAAAAAATTGGGTTGATCTTACCTTGCTGGTATGATCAGTGAGCGCTCGCCTGCTGGCTTGAACTCACGGATTGCACCCTTCGCGAATTCGCGGCGGGGTTCGGAGAAGTCGAATATGAGTGACGGATCTGCGAAACAGATCTTCACAAGTGGGTCGAAGCAGAATGCGTCGCCGCGTCCGTAGTGCGCACCACCGACGATAGCTGCGTATTCTCCCTGGTGACCGACATTCATGGCGTAGTTTGGATAGTTTGGTCCACGGAGTTCGCCCATCAGACCGCGGTCAGGCTCCATTGAAAGGGAGTTTGCTGAACCACACTGGTCCTGAAGATCGTATCCGAAGAAACCAAGACGTGACCATCCTTCCTTGTGCATAAGCATGGAAAGGTACCATCCGTTCAGACCGGCATTGGAGTTTCCGGTACCGATGGAACAGGTAAGACCACATGCTGCTGCCATAACACCAGCACGCTGTGAACCACCGAAGTGGTCTTCCATCATGGTTGGGTAACCTTCGTACTGTTCCATTGCATTGAGGTTAACCTCAGTTGCAAGGTCGTTGACGACATCCTGGGTTGGAGCGATAGTTGCTGCGGGGTCCGGGTTGGAGTAGTCAAAGCCGTACTTGTCCTTCAGGTAGTCCATACCGTAGTAGGTGTACTCATCGAGGATGTTATCGGTGTATGCTGCAGTTGCGTACTGCGTGAAACCGACACCACCGGACATGTACGAACCAAGCCAGATCTGGTCGAAGAGCATGGTACCTGCACCGACAACCTCAAGGGATGCACGTGCTGGGTCGTTCGGGTATTTCCGGTTTGCCTGGATAATATCGGAGAAGACACCGAATTTGATTCCACCAGGCTCGTTTGGACCACGGGCACGGCGTGCCGGAAGGATGGATGCCATCTGTGAGACACCGGCGTGCTTTGCGGCGAATGAAAGGTCAGCGACTGCTGCTTCACCAGCGCACATTCTGTATGCTGCGATGAATGACATTCCAATCTGCATTGCAGACCATCTGGAGGTTGTTCCACCATCACAGGTACGGGAGACAATGGTCGGGATGTGGATTGCCTGGTACATTGACTTGCCGACCTGTGCCTTCAGGGCTTCTGCCTGCTCATCAATGAAGAGCTTGTCAATGTTAATCAGGAACTGGGGCTCAATCTCATCTGCCATTGCATCGTCGCCAGTGAAGACCTTCACGTAACAGTCATCGACAAGGCCCGGGTGGGTCTCGACCATGTGTTCCTGAACCACTGCTGCACCGGGCATTGCGTGGTTGAGGATGTGGAGGTATTCATTGATGGTCTCAGGAGTAACTTCCTTACCGAGACGCTTCTGGAGTGTTGCGTGTGCAAGGTCCATGCCGACAATGACAGTACGACGGATGTCATCCCAGAACTGCTGCATTGCAGCGTTGTTCACAAAGTGGAGGTCATCACCCTCTACGAAGACACCAGTGGTGGAGACTTCGTAGGTCATGAGCTGTCTCTGACCCATTGGCAGTCCACCAAGGTGGCAGTGCTCAGGGTCATACATGGAGATACCACGTGACATCTCGATGCCCTTTGCAGCAGCCATAAATTCGCGCTTTCGCGGGGACTGCTTGAGGCCACCAAAGTTGTAGAATGTGGTCTTTACGGATTCAGGATCCTGGCCCTGGAACTTCTCTTTGAGTGCATCAAGGAAAAGCTTCTGTGATCTCTCTATTTTTGCCATTAAAATCACTCCTCAATCGGCATGAAGCCGTATTTTGTCCTCAGCGAGTGGATGCGCTGGATGTATTCAATGTACTCCACGTCATCACGGTACGATAAACCGATGAGTGAGTGGAAGATGGTCGAGTGTTCCTTTACCCATGCGTCGTCAAGGGGTTTGCCCAGTGAAACTGCACGGTCGAGAGGCTCTCCAATCTGGTCTTTCACGTAGGTAACAACACCTTCGTCACCAACAATACACCTCTGGAGCATGTCGAACATCAGACCATCTTCTGCAAGACGGAGTGAGTGTCCGTGCACAGTTGCGCCACGGATGCTGGTAAGAGCGGGATCAAACATTTCTGTCTCGATGAGCCACTTGGAGTATCCCTCGAGGTCACGCTCACGGCACTCGACGATCTGACGACCGGAGAGTGTACCGGGGTCAATACCGCGGAAGCGGTAACATTCTGTGTATGTACGCTGGTACGGCTGTGATGGGCCATTGTACATGGAATCAACGAACTGGACGTAGCGTACGCGGTCTCCTGCTTTTGCACCTGGGGTCGCCTCGACAATCTTACGGATTGGGCAGTCAGGTTCCTGCTGCTCTGCGAGTGGTGGGTGTGCAGTTGGGTATGCAGATCCCGGTGCACGGTGACCGAGAATCAGCACAACATCTTCATCAGTTACATTTCGAACTTTGTCGAGTTCGATGTCAGGGTTCATCTGACGGCGCCTGTTCTCAGCGACGTGGGAGGTACCCGGACCATACTGTGGTTTGTATGCCATATTTATTTCACCTCAATTATGAGTTTTCATTACATTCAATACTGCCTGAACAACTTCAGCCAATTTATCTCGCGGTGGGGTCTGACCCCTGGTCACACCGCTGACAATTGCAGCCACCTCACCCTTTGTACGGATGTGCTCCGGTGAAGGCATGACATATGCGGTTTTGACACCGATTTTTGCGAGATCTTCATAGTCAATTGGTGCCTGTGAGACAACAACTGCGCGGACATTTGCCTGTGAGAGAATAAAACGCACCTTCTCCACCACATGGGAACGTACATTCCCGTGGTGCAGAACAGCCACTTTATGCTGCTCGATCTGTGATACCTCTTTTCCTGAAAGGCCGAAATAAGCCCCCATGACAGAACCGGCGATCTTTGGAGCATCGGCAGGGACGCCACTTCCGGCGTTGAGTACAAGAGTACTCACCGAAAATTCCACGCCCTCTCTCCTCAGGGCAGACGTAATATCACATACCGGCTTCGTCACATGACGCCTTCCGGGAGACATGCCGACAACAATCACATCGGAATGGCGACACTCTGAAATAGTGCCACGCTGAGCAAGGCCTCCGCCTTTACCCATTCCCATGGATTCACGGCAGTCAACAACCTGGGTTATGCGACCAATCGGCATGAATAACTCATCTTCCCTGAATAATTACCGGCCCTTCTTTACTCCGTGGATCAACGAGGCCTAAAAGGCTCAGATCCATGTCAGGACCGTATTTAGCGAAGTCCGCAGTTGTTGGCTGGCTTTTCATAAACTTTTTCCCGGCCTGGAGCTGATACGGGAATTTCGTGAAGAACCGGTCACATAGTGCACGGATTTTTTCTATTACACCGTCATCCAGCACCTCAAGAATCATGGTTCCAACCTGAACATGAAGTTCAAACTCAGACCCTCCAACCGTGATAACTCTACGGTTGGAATTGGGGTTGGGTTTCCCCCGTGCAGGCCCGTAAGGGACAATACGCGGGAGATTCGGACCATTTATCGTCATCCGGCGTATTCCGGGGATCTGCACTATCTCATTGAGTAGGAGCTCTGCAGAATCCGGTTTGAGCATGCGGAGGGGTGTAATCCGGCACTGGGGATAGTCAACGACAGCTTTAGTCATTCAAATCAGTACTCTGTTCAGACACCGTTTGCAATATTCTGGATCGGTTTGGCGAACGCATCCATCTGGCCGTATGTCTCACCCATGATAGCGGAAGTGCTCTCAGCAGTGAACATCTGTGTACCTGCATCAAGTGCACATGCTGCAACGACACAAGGAATTGCACAGCCATTTGCGTGGCGTGTTACAACGTGGTTACCGTTAAAGATACCAGGACCACCGCCACCATAGATGGAGTGGCTGAAGAAGGAGAAACCGACACCAGTTCCCATCACACGACCGAAGTCTGTAGACGGGAGACCGGTCTCGTGCTCAAGCAGATCGTTGAAGTAAATCAATGTTGAAGATACTGCCTGTGCGAAACGTCCTGCACCACAGTTGACCATGGTTGCTGCAAGTGTTCCTGCTGCTGCGTATGCGTTCCACATCATTGGATCCTTGGTGTCGTAGAACTGGAAGTAGCCGCCCTTCTTGCCTGCAATGATGACCTTATCTTCGATTGCACGCTCAACAAGGGACTGGACAACAGTACCGATGGTACCTGACTTGCCATTCTCTTTGACGAGTTCGTATACGAGGTTGTTTGCGTTAAGACCCTGGTATGCGTACTGCAGAAGCATGTGGCGCTCGAACGGGCCGATTGCACCGCCCATCTCGAACTCTCCTGCGGTCTCGAGGGTTGCTGCGAGAGCTGCACCCTGCATTGCATTCCTTCCGGTCATCATAACGAAGTGGTTGACACCGATGTTACGCAGTGCAAAACCGATACCCTCATTGTTCTGTGGAATGTTGAGAACAGAGCTTACGCCTGCGCCTGGCATATCCATAGTGTGTGGGTATCCACCCCAGCATGCTGCCTTAACGGTGGATGCATTGAATGCATCGATGTTAAACTGGTCAACAATTGCATAGGTGGTTGCTGCTGCAACAGATGAGATAGCTGCATCGTAGGTTGCTGCTGCACTCAGGCGTGCTGCTGGAACCTCAACGAGGAGAAGGTTGCCGCCCTTGTACTCATGAACAACTGTGTCGCCTTCTTCAACGTCAACCATCGCTTTAATCTTAGAGATGATTGCGTCTTTGTTATCCATAATCGCCAGGTCAAGCTCACGACCAGGGATTACTCCCTTGCCGAGTTTACCGGCTTTGAGACCTTTCTCAATGCCGCCGAGGTTGACTGCGATTGAACTCTTTGCGAGATCGATGATCTTCTTTGATGCCGGATTGATGAGTGGGCTTACCCTGTCGATGGTAACGCCGCTCTTCAGAAGTTTTCCGTCATCTGAATAGAGATCGATTGTGTCGGAATATTTTGCCATTTATTTTCCTCCAATTACCCTTTTTGTGCAATGCATTTCATTTTCTGAACAAAGACAGGAAAAAATCCTGACGGAAATCGATGATAGTCACTACTGCACGTCCCCGCATGGGACAAGAAACATATACACAATGTCAGAATATAAGTATTCCTAATCCAAAGTAATATAATCGCAATAAAATAAATCATATAATCTGCGAAATAGGGAAATCAACCGTTAGTTCAGGGAAGATTCACACATGGTATTACGAAACATACTGGTTCGTAACACAAGATACAACAAAGAGTGGAGTTTTTTATCATTACACGATGCGCTTCTTTTTAGCCTTCTTTTTCCAAAATTAACGCGCATTTTGCCCAAAACATCACATATTATATAGAGAGGAGGAATTTTTTTAAATCACCCCCCAAATCATACACTTATAGACGTTCCACAACCGAACCTTCCGGAAGTTTGGCTATGACAGATTTCACAATCAGATCAAACCCAATCTCGTCCAGCTGGTCTGCAAGAAGGTGAGTGCCCACAGCCTGACGATAGATACGGTACATCGCCTCATCAACTGCCATCTCTGCTGCTTCCAGAGTATTTACGATCACCAGACGCCGGCCAATCTTTGGATGACGTCCGCGCCTGCCGCCGAAGGTGATCACGTATACCGGATCTTCTGCTGTTATCACTCCATACGGGCAGGTATGCACACAGGCACCACAGCGAATGCAGCGCTCATCATTCAGGACGATAACACCATTGATGACATCAAGAGCGTCTTCTTTGCAGTACTCAACACATGCCCCACATCCTGTACACCGGTCCGGATGGCGGATAGGTTTTAAGTGACCTGTTACCCCTACCTCACAGAGCCGTTCACTCACACAGGAATTTGGGCATGCAGAGATAGCAATACGGGTTTTGACAGGCATTTCACGCCCAAAATATTTCTGGTCAATACGAAGAGCAAGCGGGATAGTATCAATATTTGCGAGCCGGCACCGTTCTTTTCCCGGACATGCCGTTACATTGACCACATTCTGGAATTCCGCACCAAAAGGTGTCCCATTCTCCGCAAGTACCTCGCCGAGTGCCTGCAGATTTTCCTCAGGCACGTGGGGAATTTCCACCGTCTGTCGTGTGGTGAGATGAATGCCATCCTCACTATATTTCCCTGCAGCTTCGGCAATGCACCGCAACTGTTCCGGCGTAACAATACCCGCCGGGATGCGGAGCCTGACGGTGTATGCCTTCTCTCCGTCCTCCACGATTACTCCACTATGGGAATCAGGATCATATGAGTGCTTCATTACGTGTACCATACTTTCTCCAGATTATTAATTCTCACGTCTCAAACAGAAATACCGGGGATTGGTATTATCTGCATCCATATGTGTGATTTTGATTGTTTTAATTGATAATTCTGCCAAAAACACCAATAATAATCAATCTATTTGCCCTGCAGAATATCATACAATCATTCACATTTTGAATGAATCAATGGGTTGTTGTGAAAACCGGATATCTTTTAACACTATTTTTTTCTCCGTTCTGCTCAACCGGATGATCATTTAATCTGGCGTCTGCAACAGTCGCAGTTGCAGCAGGGGAACCTGTCGCCGCCCCTCATTCATGACAATAAAAAAGTGAGAAAATAATGGTTATTATATCATTCTGATATCTGGTGAAAATGTATAATCACAGCTTTTTATTCCACCATTCGGGATATTTATCGGCATTTCGCATTTTAATATACCTTGCAGATACCACAACAACCAGTCCTATCAATATAATGAAGAAAATAGCCGGAAGTATTGATGAATTCTGCATATCCGGCGTAACAGCCGTTACCGGTGTTGCAGTTGCGGTTGCAGTAACAGTTGCCTGCACAGGTACTGTTCCTGTTGCAGCTGGAGAAGCGGCACTAACAGGTGTCGATGCACCAATACTCATCTCGTCACCCGTTTCTTCAGGAATGATGGTTTCACCTTCTGAAACGGCGATTGCAAACCAGGAAAAGGAAGGCGTTTCAGTACGGTAATAATAGTAGTTGCTGTCTTCATCGATGAGTTCGGTTGGAAGATTTTCCCAGATGCCCGTATCCTCATTGTAATGCTTCAGGACGATGTCGCCTTCTGTATATCCTTTTGATGATAACCAGCTCTTTGAAACCCTGAATTTAAAAACGCCGCCGGAGAGATCGAAGTTATCTGCAAAGTAGAGTGTTACATCCTCATATTCGTAGACATCCGTTTCCGTGGAGTTGACGGAGGAGGGAAGAGAACCTTGTTTCTTTACGGTTATCATGATTTTTTTGATATCATTTCCTGCCGTTAATGAAACACTGCACACAGCCCCCTTGTCCATACTGAAGGATGACGTCTGCCCTGCCTTCAGATTCTGTGATGCCCCAACACCTACATTGGTATTTTGCCCGGATCCACCGGAAGAAGCCACTCCTGTCGGAACAGGAACAGGGGTAGGGACAGCAATCGTAAATGCACCGGCGCCGGTCACATCTCTGTTGTCAGGGTTTGTTATCTCAATATCCCATGCTCCGGGAGATGCACCATTTATATCAAAGATACAGTCAATCTGCGTGTTACCGGTACAGGAAACACCCGTTGCGGTGATAGCAGTCTCACCCGTTTTTTTAAGCTTTACTACCGGTGTCCCGTAATAGTTGTTACCTGTGATGGTGACTGAAAGGGCGTTATTATTGTTGATGCCTGTGGCAGGATTAACAGATGTAAACACCGGATCCGAGAAGGTGAATATATATGCCTCACCTGCGTCGGCTACTCCGCCCGGATCGGCATATCGAGCCCCCACAATCGCATAATCACCGGAAAAGGAGACGGACCCGCCAAAAATGGCACCTGTACTTTTGTTTGATGCGCTGAGTGTCGCTACCTCGCCCCACGTGTCATACCCGTCATTTTTGAATATATACGCCTCGCCAGCGCCACTTAATCCGCCCGGATCGGCATTTCGAGCCCCCACAATCGCATAATCACCGGAAAGAGAGACGGAAGAGCCAAAATCGGCACCTGTACTTTTGTTTGATGCGTTGAGTATCGCAACCTCGCCCCACGTGTCATACCCGTCATTTTTGAATATATACGCCTCGCCAGCGCCACTTAATCCGCCCGGATCGGCATATTGAGCCCCCACAATCGCATAATCACCGGAAAGAGAGACGGAAGAGCCAAAATCAGCACTTGTACTTTTGTTTGATGCGCTGAGTGTCGCTACCTCACCCCA
>Ga0208905_1001839_pt1 | contig 10465 bp, 10 predicted proteins | sample AntAceMetag02UKS_FD_184776 | JGI IMG/M metagenome (GOLD analysis project Ga0208905, IMG submission 184776) | Saline lake microbial communities from Ace Lake, Antarctica - Antarctic Ace Lake Metagenome 02UKS (SPAdes) (version 2) | ecosystem: Environmental > Aquatic > Non-marine Saline and...
AGATGATTCAGAACTTTCCTCAATCTCTTTTTTATTTATCACCGTGATAGTAAACGGAACATTGTTCCTTGAAACTGCTACTTTAGTTCCGGTAACAATCACCTCATTGATTTTAATTGTATCTTTTAGACTACTCTGTGCGTTTAGTAAGCTGAAGCTTCCAAGATTAATTAATAAGATTGTAAAAATCTTGACAAATTCTAATTTTTTCATTGTTTCTGTTTTTTCGTGTTACGATATATTAATTTCGTGCTACTATAGGATAAAAAAATTTACTAATCTACTGTGCTCATAGCCAGTTCCCCATGTTGTATCCCTTTTACAGCAATAAGCTTATCGGACAATTCCGTTAACCTTAAAGCTTTTCCTTTAATAGCAACAATTTCAAGGCATTTGTCATGGTCAAGATGAAAGTGTTGGGTTGAAAGAATTATATCATAATAATTGTGTTGAATATCAGTTAGTATTAATGTTAAATCACGCTTATGGTGATTATATATAAGAGTAATCACTCCTGCAACAACTTTATTGTGTTGCCATTTATTTTCAACCAGGTTTTTCGAAATAAGTTGTCGGAAAGCTTGAGAACGATTAGCAAATTGACTATCCCTTACATAATTATCGAGGGCTTCAAGTTGATCTTCTTGTAATGATACACCAAAACGTACAACTGCCATCGTGTTACGATTTATATATTTGTTAATATTTGACGAAGTAAAATAAATTTTCAGAAAATGCAAAAAAACCGATTATAATAATTAAAAATAGCATGCAGAAAATTTTAAGTTTTGAACCAATTTAAAATTAAGTGCAGCAAAATACCGGCACATCCCATCGGTCTGACCGAATGGAAGAATTTATTACAAAGTATTGAAGTTTTTTTTGGAACGGAACTGATTAGTAACTCTGCCAGAAATTTACACCACCTGACGGAGGTCGGGCAATCCAAAAATAATTTTATTGAAGTTGCTGCTTTTTAGGCTGCCAATTGCCGACTGAAGATTGCTGACTAATTTGTAGCCCCGACAAGAATCGAACGTATATATTTCATTATCTTTTATATGTTCTGTATTAACCATATAATATGTGCATTAAGAAGTTATTAAACAAGGAGTTTAGAAAGCAGAGTGAGAAAAAACCTGATAAAAACAAGTTTCTTATGGTTTTTAATGAATACGTCGAACACCTGAAAGACACGAAAAGCCCCTTAACTGTTAAAAAATTCGAGACACTTAATAAAAGGCTTATTGAGTTTTCTTCAGTTTTCAATTACCCTCTGACATTTGAAAGTATTGATCTCAATTTTTATGATAAGTTCAAGAAATATCTTCTTAACATTGATAATCCAACCAGGAAAAGGAAGGGATTATTAAATGATTCTATTGGAAAGTATATGGCTAACCTGAAAACGTTTATGCAATGGACCCTTGATCGAAATCACCATACCAATACTGCTTTTCATAAGAAACAATTCAAGGTTGATAAGAAAGCAAAACATGAAATCATAACTTCTTACTAAGGAGGAATTATTGAAAATCAAGAATTTGGATCTTTCTAAGAATCCTCGACTTGAAAGGGTTCGGGACCTTTTCTGTTTTTGTGTTTTTACCGGGCAGCGGTGGTCTGATGTCATTTCGTTTAGCAAAGATGATCTGCAAGATAATACCTGGGAGTTTGAATCTAAGAAAACAAAAGAATTAATGAAAATTCCATTAAAGGGATTTATCGCTCAATCACTTGATATACTTGAAAAGTATAATTATGTACTACCAAGAATAAGTCAACAGAATTTCAATATTGTTATTAAAGAGGTTGGAAAAAAGGCAGAGATCAAGTCAAGGGTTAAGATTCGGAGATACTCCGGGAATAAATTAATAGAGATATCAAAACCTAAATATAAGTTTATGACCTCTCACATGGGCAGAAGAACATTTGTGACTATTTTGCTACAAAAAGGTGTTCCTGCAACAACTATTATGAAGCTGACAGGACACAAAGATCTAAAGACGTTAATGAAGTATGAAAACACAAGCCAGGATGCACTTGTTGAAGCATTAGGAAATACATAATAAAGGATTAGACGTCATTCTCAGCAAAATCGAAGAAACTACTGTTGTGGAAATGGAATGTTTAGACTTAGCTCAAAATGATCGTTAGTGTAGAAAAACACCGGTATATTACATAGGTCTAACTGGTTGAAAGTATTCCAAACTCTCTATATCCATTATGCATTAGATTTGTACCAGGCAGGTACTTTACACTACCGGTCTGATCGATTTGTTTTCGATTCAAAGGGGTTAGATGAATCTTAACTAAATATGAAATAATCTCATAATATTTACGATTAATTTCTTTATATTAATGAAACATTTGTAAAGGAAAATATGTTTATTTGTTAATAACACAGTAAAATTTGTTAATAAAACATATATTTTTTATAGATTTGGCAAAAATTTTGTTTATATTTGGATGATATTGAAATAGTTAAAAATAATTCTTAAAAACCAAATATTTTTATTAACATTCATTAATATTTATTAATATTTATTAATTTTACACATGGTTAAAATTTAATTGTTATGAAAACGAACGAACATGGATTTAAAGATTTCAATGAAGTCAAGGATATTGAACAGCTTGATTTTAGAAATATTACGGGCTCCATTCGTCTGATTCTTAAGCGATTATTGTTAAAATCACAGTCGGAATTGATAGTAAAAAAATTCTTAAACTACAAGTTTAAGACTCTTGAATAAATCCTTTCTTAGATGCCAATTAAACCTGAAGATTACCTATCTTTTATACTGAAAGAAATAAGTCCTTTATATTTTAAGGTAAAAGAAATCATAATTGATGCTGAAACTTTTGACCCGCTAAAGTACTCATACATAGCCCCATTTAACGAAATTCGGAATACCATCGATCATTTAACATAGATTTTCACGGTAAACAACAGACCGTAAATTAAGAATAAGATGCGCCCTCAAAAATAATCTTTTTATTATCAAGCCAAGAATATTTTTGATTGGAAAAATTTTGCATTGACTCAAGAATGAGAGGAAGACTTCTTTTCTTTTTTAGTTTTACTGTAATGCTATTATTATCAATACAAATATCAGCACCATTGAGAACAAATTTTTCATACAGTCTTTGAACAGAGAGATTTGAATAACGATCAAATCCCAACGCTAGTAAACGATAAAGATTTTGTGCCAGAATTGACATAGTAAGGTCAAAATCAACTTTTATCACCATGGAAGAAGAAACGAGGTTTAAGTGAAAAAAATCAATCTGCTCAGCAATCGTTTTCTCAACATTCCAACGACGTGCGTATTTTCTGATTATTTTTTCAATTGACATATCAAAATCATTCGTAATAATCACAGCTGGTTTGATTTTTCCATTGCCAGTTATTATAATTTGCCTGATGTTCTTGTCGTATCCGTTAAGAAACACTTGTTCATCATACACACGCAGGGTTCTGTATTTATTTCCGGCACATTCAACTTTCACATTTTTCCATCCCGTTGCCGGTAAATTTGAAATTCTATCAAGCATCCGTTTTCCCCTTCGTCGGATCGTGATAAATTTGATGTTATCGTCATCTAATTTTCTCAGGTTCTGATAATTGGTAAACTTGCTATCAAAGACAATGTATCTGAGTTTACTATCTTTCTTTGTACTATTACTACGATAAAAATCCAAAAACTCAATAACTACAGCACTTTCATCTTTTTGCAAAATATTGACATCACCATAATCAATAAGCCCGCTATCAGGATCATGGGCAAGTACAGCCAACATGCTACCGAGAGCCTTGCCTCGTTTTCCTGACCAATTGTTTTCCAGATGACTATCATCTCCCCAATATGGAATTGTTGTAAAATCAAGGTTAGAGGTATCTCCCAGCAGATCATTCTTCATCCAAACCTGGTGGAGTTGTTTTAAAAAAGAGCGATTCATTTCACTGGTCACACGATCAGAATAGGACGTGTACCATGCGGTTTTTGGCAACACGTTAAGCCCGGCAAACAATCCCATACCTCTGTCCATACACCAGGTATCATCGGAAGAGTATCTGCGACGGTTGGATAATTTCAAAGCCAGAAAACTAAGAATAGATGAAGTCTTATCAATAAGGGATGTTTCCGGATATTTGGATTGGCTAATGACCTTGTCGATTTTATAGTGCTTTATTACTGCCAAAAACATAAGTATACCTGCATTTGAGCTTCTAAATATTTCCTGATCAAATGAGAGAGGAAATGATTTTTCGGCCGAAATCTGAACATTATCCAATTGTTGCTTGATAAGTTTTGTTCGTCTTGGCAGGCGGGAAAAACCCTCTTTGGATACAATATTATAGATATTTTTCTCTGAAATAGAATGACCTAATGCATCAAGCATTACCTTGATATCAGGAACGGAATAGTATTTCTTCCGCAAGTCAACAATGGTGGTTTTGATATGATTGGTTTGAGAAGAAATTTTTCTCCCAGGTTTATTTTCAGAAAACAGGAAAGAACCTGATGGATTATTACTTAACTTTTCTTTGAAATACGCGATCAGGGAGGTAAAGGCACGATAGGTGTAACCAAAGCGAACAGCCACTTCCGAAGCCGGCCTGTTTTCAACAAAGTACATTCGTAAAGCCTCATACTGCTTGTGTGTCACCAACTTTGGTGTAAGAAAAAATGATATCTCTTTCATAAATACTGTATATTAATACCATGATAAAGGTAATAAATAATCATTAAATTGGAATCACAAAACACACAAAATTTATTAACAATCTGAAATAAAATTGTTTATAAAATTAACATGGAGAAAGGAATTGAATGATAATGTGCCAATTACTGATATAGTTAAATTTTATATACAGTATATAAACAGACGGCAGTAATAACTAACAAATCGATATGTGTCTATATATCAGGACAAAAGTAGTAATAACGGGGTTAGCAACTAATGTCTAAGTACGGGTAATTAGCGACGTGAAAATCTATGTTGAATTTATATTATGAAGGGGATATTTCTTTTCAGCTAATTTAATTTTCAGTAAGGCAGGTTTCAAGTTTGAGCCACCTGCAATTTCCGATTTGATTAAATTCTGAATTGATTTAAACGGATTTGAAATCAAGGTCTTTGAATAATAAGTATCAAAGTCTTCTGACCACGTAATAATTTCTTCAAGTCTTAAATTTCAGAACTCCTGACCTCTCGCAGGCTGTAATGTCGCAGTTTTGAAAAGCAGCTTGAGATTTGTGCCTGGAAAGACCGCTTCGTAATCGTTTAACATCTCACATATCTCCCTTATCGCCATATTGTCTCTGGGTGTTGCCAGGCTGTTTAATCTGACCGTAAGAGTATTTGTCTGATAATCCGGGTATAAATCAGCCTTTGCAAATATAATACTCTTTACCAGGGCTCTTATTTCATTGGAACTTTTATTGTAATAAGAGGCAAGCAAATTGGCTATAGCTGTTTCGGCTCTGTAACAGATTATCTTAATAATATTCTGTAAATGTTTACTTTCTGTTTTCAGCTTATTATATCTCACATGTTCAGGCATTTCACCTATGCTTATCCTGTATGGATGTTGCTTTCTCTGGGCCAGGATTTCCTGTTCTTCTGCTTCAAGTAACTCTATATCTTGCCTGAAGTATAATTGTTTCTCAATATTCTTCCCGGTTTGCTCCATTTCCCCTTCAATGTTTTCTGTCACCAAGGCATAAAGTTTAGCCTGACGCCGGGCTTTTCTTTCTTTTAACTTCTTTAGGTTATAGGATAAATTACTGTACTCTCGATTAACCACCATAATGGACTGATCTAATTCATCTACACCATATTGTATTATCCTGTCTATATCGTATTCCTGCCTCATATACCTAAAAAAATTTTCCTGAGCCCATCTGGAGAACATATATAAAGCTATCAGAGCGGTTGGTATTTTATAGTTGGTGGTAATCACACTGGTTTGGTGACCGGTATCGGTGAGCTTACGTACTTCCCGCATCTTAACGCCATTGAGTTCCACCTGTTTTTCACATAAATACATGGTAGTCTCAACCTCGGTATCAACATCATAAGCAGAAAAATCTTCCTCATCCCATTTATCTTTTACATTTTTTCTGTAGGTGATCACTGCTATGCGGAACTCTTCCCATAGATGTTTGAAAAACGAGGGACTATAGGCTTCCCTGTCAAATACAAGGGTAAACCTGGGAAGCAGCTCATCCGTATAAAGCTTCTGTTGGCTGACCCTTCCATCAGTCAGCTCAAGCAACCGGGGAGCCAATTGGGTTGTGATCATCTCCTGCAGTTTCTCATTGACCTGGCCGGTCACATAGAAATAGGGCAGCCCATCAGCATTGTTTACCCAGAACTCCACCATGCCGGGAAGGCAAAGCTTTTGGCGACTCACATGTTTTTTGCCCAGATTGGCAAGGTGCCCATGATAAACCTGAACATGGCCGTCTATATAGTAGATACTCGTGTCCTCCTGATTTATCCATTCCTCTGAAAGGTAGGCATTCCACTCGGAGGCTCTTTCCTGCACACTTAACTCTTTGATCATCCCTCTCAGGCAGCGGGCCTCGGGGATCCTGTCCAGACCCAGTAACTTCCCCATTTCACCAGGGCTGCGGTGCTTGAGTTGTTCTACGCTTTTTATCCGGCTCAGGTACATGAATGCCACAGTGAGTAGCGTGCTGTCAAAATCATAGTATCCCGAATGCCTCTCTGAATAGTATTTTTTATAGCTCAACAGGCCGTTGGCTAAAAGGAAAGGAAGCAAAAACAGTAGGCCTCCATATTCAACGCTTTCGCACGCATCAAAAGAGATGTCTGATTTTTGTATGCCTATGGCCGCAAATATTCGGTCCTCAACCCGTGTAGCAGCTACACCGATCATGTCTGAAGCCAGAAAATCGGCAATATCTCGTTCCCGGGGAGTGGTGGCTGGTACCACCGGCAAATCATTTATTTTTTTTTTTAAAGTCCCGGCTTTTATATGGTAACGGATAGCACTTTCACTTACCCCAATGGCTTTTGCCGTGCCTTGTTGAGAATATCTAAGATCCAATAACTTTTGGGCCTCTTCAATCTTTTCCGGAGTAAATTTGTGACACTGTCCTCGTGTTTCCTTCCTGTTGAAAAAGTACGCCATACCATGATCGCGTAAACTCTTGGCGTATCTCTCTACATTTTTTTTCTGCACTCCTAACGCTTCACTTAACTCTTTTATACTACAAAACTTATTATTGACAAGGGTTGCCAAAACAAAACGGTAACCATTCTTATCGTCCTTTTCATGACAATACACCGGCATGCCGTTTACAAAGTAATGTACAAAGTCATCCTGCTGTTGGAAGCCAACTTGATAATTGACCATCTTTATATCATCAGGAAATAATGGGAGAATCTGCTGCATATCTGATTTTTTCTGGCTAATTTACGACATTTTGTGTCTGCGACATAAAACCGTAACTAACTGATTCCCTGAGATGGGATCAGGAGGTCTGAAATTAGACATAAATATTTTAAATTAGGTTAATTATTCAAATTTACAAATATCTTTTTATTTGATTTTACTATGTACGATAAATATTATTAACGCACCTGTCACCGCACCTATAAAAACAAAACTCCTATAAACAATACATTTACAGGAGATTAGTTTGTTAAATTGTAGCCCCGACAAGAATCGAACTTGTATCTATGGTTTAGGAAACCACTATTCTATCCGTTGAACTACGGGGCCGTACTACTACACCGAATTTTGGCGGGAACAAAGATAACGGATTTTAAACTTAAGGCAAAAACTCATTATGCTCCGTTAACAAAAAAAACGCCGGTTGCTATTAATACCAGCTTGCATTTGTTATTTTTGTTCAAAAAAAAGAATGAATTACATTGATCTTATAATTGCTATCCCTCTTGTATGGGGCGTTTTCGTTGGTTTTAAAAACGGACTTATAATTGAAGTGGCATCTCTTGCAGCCCTTTTATTGGGTATTTTTGGGGCTATTCATTTTTCTGACTTAACTGCAAATTTTCTTGTTACAAGTCTCAATGTAACAACGCAGTATATAAACCTTATAGCATTTGCAGTTACGTTTGTCGGGATAGTAATAGTAGTTCATTTGCTTGCTAAAATGATTGACAAACTGGTAAAAGCAGTTGCCCTGGGATTTGTAAACAGGCTCCTGGGTATGGTTTTTGGTCTGATTAAATATGCTTTTATTATAAGTATTATTCTTGTTATTATTAATGCCATTAATCGCAATGTGACGTTTATTTCGAAGGAAAAAATCGAAAATTCAATCCTTTATAAACCTTTATCCTCTTTTGCTCCGGGAATATTCCCATATCTTGATTTTCAGGAAATTAAAAAAGACATTAAGGATTTTAAGGATGATAAAAGTATTCCTATATAGTGTTTGTACATAGAGACGATAAGTTTTAGTTAAACTGAATATCGAACAAGGATTAACGATTTTAGATTTAAGATTTTCAACCACTTCGCAAATCGTTAATCGGTGTTCCTTGTTCTTAAATCTTTTTTTTCTTACTTTATAGACGGACTCGATATAGATGTTTAAATAGAAGGTGATAAGTAAAAAGTTTTATAAATGGATTTTATTAAAGAATTGAAATGGAGGGGCATGATCCATGATATTATGCCAGGCACAGAGGAGCAGTTAAAAAAGGAAATGACAACTGCCTATATTGGCTTCGATCCGTCATCTGATTCTCTGCATATAGGTAATCTTGTAGGAATTATGATCCTGCAACAATTCCAGCGTGCCGGACACAAACCGGTTGTGCTTATTGGTGGTGCAACAGGTATGATAGGCGATCCTTCCGGGAAGTCGAAGGAGAGAAACCTGCTTGATGAGAAAGAATTGCGTTTTAATCAGGAAGCTATAAGAAAACAACTTGAAAAATTCCTTGATTTTGATCCGGAAAAATCCAATGCCGCCGAAGTAGTGAATAACTATGACTGGATGAAAAAATTCAGCTTTTTGGAATTTATTCGTGATATAGGTAAGCATTTTACAGTTAATTATTTGATAGCAAAAGAATCAGTAAAGAAACGCCTTGATCCGGAAACCGGGTCGGGAATGTCTTTCACGGAATTCTCGTACCAGTTGGTACAAGGATATGATTTCCTGCATCTTTACAAGGAAAAGAACTGCAAACTGCAGATGGGAGGATCAGACCAGTGGGGAAATATTGTTACAGGGACTGAATTAATCCGGCGTAAGGAGCAAGGCGAAGCTTTTGCACTGACAAGTCCGCTTATTACAAAATCTGATGGAGGAAAATTTGGAAAAACAGAAGCGGGGAATGTATGGCTTGATCCGAAAAAAACCTCACCCTATAAGTTTTACCAGTTCTGGCTGAATGTGTCTGATGAAGATGCAGAAAAGTATATCAAGATATTTACTTTCCTGTCTAAAGATAAAGTTAATACCTTAATTGATGAACATAAAAAAGCTCCGCACGAACGGTTACTTCAAAAATCTCTTTCAAAAGAAGTGACAGTTATGGTTCATTCTGAAAAGGATTATGAAACTGCAATTGAGGCATCCGGTATTTTATTTGGTAAAGCTACCACTGAACAATTACAAAAACTGGATGAAGAAACATTTCTTTCTGTTTTTGAAGGAGTTTCAACATTTGATGTTAACAGTAAAGAAATAATTTCCGGAATTTGCCTCCTGGAACTTTTAACAGAAAAGGCACAGGTTTTTCAATCTAAGGGAGAAATGAAGCGGTTTATGAAAGGTGGAGGATTAAGTCTGAATAAGACCAAAATAGTAGATCCTGAAGTTGTTATCACACAATCAAACCTGATAAATAATAAATATTTGCTGGTGCAGAAAGGCAAAAAGAATTATTTCCTGCTTAAAGTCATTTCCTGAATATACTTTTTCGTGCTTTTGTTACGTTACTTCAAAACACTATGGCTGTCTTAAAAGAGGGTAAATTCAAAAAATATTTACAATGAAAAAGTCAACAGAAACAGATTTGAATTTCAATACTACCAATCTGCTTCTTTTCATGTACAGTAAAAGAAAACCACTTATTATAGTGTCAATTCTTGCCTTTGTAATATCGATACTGGTTTCTTTACTTATCACTCCGCGTTTTCGGTCAACAGTAATCTTTTTTCCTGCTTCCTCAACTTCTGTTTCTAATGCACTGATTTCAACATCAGGCAGTTATGGAGGAAAAGGAATTCTGCAATTCGGAGAGGAAGAAGAGACTGAAAAGCTTCTGCAGATCCTTTATTCGGATGAAATACGGGATTTTCTGATTGCAAAGTATGATCTGTTTAACCATTATGATATAGATCCCGGTTCAAAATACAGGTATACACAATTATTTAATATTATGAAAAATAATATCTCATTCAGAAAAACAGAATATATGTCTGTTGAGATAGAAGTATTAGATA
>Ga0208905_1001840_pt1 | contig 10465 bp, 13 predicted proteins | sample AntAceMetag02UKS_FD_184776 | JGI IMG/M metagenome (GOLD analysis project Ga0208905, IMG submission 184776) | Saline lake microbial communities from Ace Lake, Antarctica - Antarctic Ace Lake Metagenome 02UKS (SPAdes) (version 2) | ecosystem: Environmental > Aquatic > Non-marine Saline and...
GTGTCCAAGCGTAGCATTGGGTTTGCGTTTCCTCAAGAATCAGGGCCAGGCGTTCAAGAAAGGAAGTACGATCCTTATCGTCCCAAAAGATTTTTCGGCGTTCGATTCCCCGTGCCATTACATGTTGAAGGACACCGGGAGCATCAAGTCTGGCTTGGCGTGGCATAGGTTCTTTTATTGGACAGAATGTAGTCTAATTTTGAATTATTAATTTTGAATTTTGAATGAAAAAAGCTGTTGAACCGCGAAGACGCGAAGACGCTAAGGGTTATTTTATTTTATTGGACAGGATTGACATGATTTTACAGGATATTTTTCCCCTGCCCTGACGGCAGGCAAAAAGTACATCAGCCAAGGGCGGAAAAGTTATTTAAGTTCTTTCGGTTGGCGGTATTTACGTTTAACTTCGATACCCGACGGGCCAAAATTGACTATCTTCATACTTTTTTGACAGGATTAACCCTCCAGAGGCGGGCAAGCTGGATTGACCCTCCAGAGGCGGGCAAGCTGGATTATTTGGATTAGAACCGCTAAAAGCTTTTGAACCGCGGCGCTATGGCGCTAAGGGTTATATTTTGTTTCTGATCAGGCCCCCGGTTAAATTCGCTCCGCTCGTCTTCTGCGAAGAATTTAACAGGCATTGCGACCGATCAGAAAAAGAACCATGCCCTGACCCCGCTGGGCGGGATAAACTGGGCAGAAAAATAAATGCAAGTTAATTGTGAGCGTAATAGGGGATCCTACATATGAATGTTATGCCAGATATTAGCTTATAATTCAGGGCTACCCACTTAAAGTGGAACTAACTGTAAAATCAGAGGTGAACAGGCTATGACCAAATGTAACTTACTTTATACGCTCTCTGAGAATTTTATAAAAACTTTCCCTTTTAGCAATCATTAACACATTGACAATAAAATCGTTTTCTTCAAGCAGATATGCGATTCGATATTGCACTTTTCCAACTTTAATATGGTACGAACGAATACCAGATAAAGACCCAGTCAGTTCTTTTCCGTCATGTGGTTCCGATAATAGCTTTGGGAGGCATTTTTCTCAAATCTTTTTTAACTGCTGGATGATATTGCTCTTTATACATCGAACACTTCATCCCTTGACAGAAATTTGAAACCCTCCGCTTCCGCTTCTTTTTTCCGTCTTAGCAATTCATGCCCTTCATCATTAAGTAAAAGGCAAAGAGTCTCTATTTCTTTTACATCCATGCTATTAATCATACCTGCTATGTTCTCTACTGGAATGTTAATACTTACTTGTGCCATATCTCTTCTCCTTGAAGTTAATAAATCTACATAATGGGGGACCTCGGGGATGTCAATTGGTTTATTGGTTTCTCATTTTTGTTTTGGAACCGCGAAAAGCTTTTGAACCGCGAAGTCGCGAAGGACGCAAAGGTTTTTTTTATTAGACAGGATTGACGGGATATTACAGGATGTTTTATTTTTTAACATTGGGGTCGGGCCATGCTATCCTGTTGAAATATTGAGACCTTTGCAAAAGTCTCATTTTGGGTACTGGGTTGATGGGTTTTGAAACTTCATTTATGAGCAAATCCCCATGAAAATGACAGCCCGAATTCTTCTGCTCCACATAGCCGAACTGCTGCAAGGAAAGCTGCGGCACACCATTTTTTCATGCCTGCTTTGGTTCTCAGGTTGTTGTAGAAGTTGTCGTCTGCCTGTTTTCTTTCGATTTTATTTCCCGTGTCTCCATAAGCGTAGCAAAGATCATGGGGCAGGCAGCACTTGTATGTGATGTCCTTCCAGTCACAGCCTGTGAAAAATCCCATAACTTTATCTGGCAGGCCTGAGCAGCCGTCAAACTTCCAGTCTTTATATTTTTTGGGATCAGATTCAATACGGTTAATTAGATAGTCCAGGCTGAAATATCGGCATAATTCCAAGGCTTTTTGTAGGGTTATTATTTCGTTTATTTCTGGGGTCATATGTAATTTTGAATTCTTAATTTTGAATGGTTTTTTATTTGACAGGATTTACTGGATTTTCAGGATTATATATTATTTCTCCCCTTTCCGGAAGAAAGGGAAAAAGACAATCAGCCTCCCGCCCTCCATCCTTTTGACTCAGAAGAGGCGGGCAGGTCGGCTAAGGCTATTCAGCTTTCATGTTTGGCTTACAGTATTTGCGTTTTACTTCAACTCCTGATGGGCTAAAGTTGATTAATAGGAATATTTTTTTGACATAATAAGTTACGGGACGTTCTTCAGATTATAAGTTTCTCATTTTTTTGGACAGGATTGACATGATTTTACAGGATGTTTTATTTTTTATTTTCATAACTTTCCTCCTGCCCGCAATGCTTTTTTGCTTCAGCCGTCCAGCGGCAAGATCATTATTATCTATAATTATTGAAGTATTTTCATGCTTATATTTATCCACCTCTTTAGTGATAAATGTCACCTGATAATCATTCAGATATTCACCTGTGATTAATCCTGGCCTTACCTTCCAGCCGGATTTGTCGGTATACTCAAATTTGACCAGAGCAAGGGCGCCAATATCAGACATCAAATAACTCCTCTACTGTGGTATCATCATCCTTGCATGCACTCATCATGCCGGCTTTGTTGAATTCGTCGTCCGTCCAGTTATTTAATCTGTATGTAGTGCCATTCTCTGCCACACATTCAAAATATTCCGACGCATCCTTGTATTGCACATAGGATACAGGCAGAACAATGATCTCAACCTGTTTGCCAAAACTGGGAGGTACCGGCACTTTGATGAACCCATCCTGGTCCACGTTCATCCTTTTCTTTAACGCCTCCATGAGACACCTCCTTTATTAAATTTACAACTTAAGCATATAAGCATTGGAGTTTAAAGCTGAAAGCATTGGAGTTTAAAGCTGAAAGCTGAAAGATATAAGCATATAAGCTGAAAGCATTAAAGCATACAAGCATATAAGCTGAAAGATTAAAGCATTAAGCTGAAAGCGTATAAGCTGAAAGATTTAAGCATATAAGCTGAAAGCATGAAGCTGAAAGATTAAGGGATTATTTTTGGGATTTATAAATAGAATTGATAAGGCCCTTTATCATTGAAGCGATTTCTATTCCTTCTTTTTCAAGTTGTGAATATGCGGAATCAGTTATCCATTTTTTTCTGCGAAATATTTCCAGCAACGTCATGGTTTCATATAACGAACCACGTGCAATATAGCAATACTGTGTAAACTCCTTGCTGAAATTTCTCCCTTTGCCCTCCGCCAAGTTCATTGATACAGACATAGACGATGCTTCAATCTGCTCAAGAAGCCGATAATGTTTCCTTCCGGTATCAATTGTTTCGACAAGTTCAATAACCTTCACAGCAAAATCAACAGCCCGATTCCACACATCAAGATTTTCATAACCAAACTTTTTCATCTCATCCCTTTGAGCTTTGATCTGCTGACTTCAATGCTTTCAGCTTTCACCTTCTACGATTTCACCTTCTGGCTTTCATCTTACCTCTTTGCCCTTTCAGCTTTCCCCTTTGAGCTTCCATCTTTCAGCTTTCACCCTCTACGCTTTCCCCTTTCAGCTTCTACGCTTTCACCTTCTACGCTTTCACCTTCTGGCTTTCAGCTTACCTCTTTGCCCTTTCAGCTTCTGGCTTCTATGCTTTCAGCTTATATCTTTGAGCTATCTTTGCCTTCACCTTCTATCTTTGAGCTTTGAGCTTCCATCTTCCCTGCTTTCAGCTTTCAGCTTTCACCTTCCCTGCTTTCAGCTTTGAGCTTTCCCCTTTCAACTTATACGCTTTCAGCTTCATACTTCTATGCTTATACGCTCATATTCTCACACATAGCCTTCCTTTTTCATATCCTGGATAATCTTTTTAACTGTTTTTCCTTTAAATATCTTTTTGCGGAGTTCAGTATAATTGCCTTTGCCGCGATCATAATCCAGGATAAATTTTAAAGCGCTGGTCGGACCTAATTTTTCTGTCAAGGCTTCCCATCCTGCCCTTCTAACTTCAGCAGGAGTCAGTTCATTCAATAGCATATTCATGTCTTAAATACCTCCCTTGATACGAAATCAATTACATTATAAAATGCAATCCCTATGTTATCAATCCGTTTCAGCTTTTTAATGAGATTGTCATCACACGTTACAAAAAAATCGGCTTTTGCTTTTTCAGCACATGCTATATGTACGGCATCCATGCCCATCAGGCCATATTTCTCAAGCTCCAGAGATCTATCCAAAATGCCTTCATCACAGGATATATAATCTGTGGAATATCCCAACAAGTCTGATATTTTCAGCATGTTTTCGATGTTGGGATTCTTGCTGTTTTCATATTCCAACGCAAACGAATTGATCAGATCAAACCGATCTTCGGATATCATCGACAGTAGCATAATAAAAATCTGAGCTTCAAGCATTATCCTCGGCTGGCCCTGATCATCAAACGGCCTGTTATAAACACACATATCAAGATATAATCTCAACCTCTTCCACCTTTCAGCTTCTACGCTTCTACACTTTCACCTTTCCGCTTTGAGCTTTCAGCTTCTATGCTTCTACACTTTCAGCTTTCCGCTTTGAGCTTTCAGCTTCTATGCTTCTACACTTTCACCTTTCAGCTTCTATGCTTTGAGCTTTCAGCTTCTATGCTTCTACACTTTCCCCTTTCCGCTTCTATGCTTTGAGCTTTCAGCTCCTATGCTTCTACACTTTCCCCTTTCCGCTTTGAGCTTTCAGCTCCTATGCTTTCACCTTCGAGCTTATACGCTTTGAGCTTCCATCTTCCCTGCTTCCCTGCTTTCAGCTTTACCCTTTCAACTTATACGCTTTCACCTTCTGGCTTAAATACTTACCTCTTTGTAACTAACGGGACGTTCTTCAGATTATAAGTTTCTCGTTTTTGTTATTTATTAGACCCTCCAGAAAGATAGGCGGGCAGGCAGGATAGACATGATTTTACAGGATATTTTTCCCCTGCCCTGACGGCAGGCAAAAAGTACATCAGCCAAGGGCGGAAAAGTTATTTAAGTTCTTTCGGTTGGCGGTATTTGCGTTTAACATCGACACCCGACGGTCCGAAGTTGATTGGAAACCCGATATCCTTCTCACTCACCAACGTCACCTAAAAATTTGTTAATAACATTTCTGAGGAAAACAATAACTTCCTCTTCATTTGTTTTCTTCATCATTCTTTAAAAGATTTTTTATTTCACGATCAAAATCGGATATATTTTTTTTATCCTCAGTTTTTCTATATTTTTCGTATTCAATTTTTGCTTTATCAATTGCTTTTTTATGGCTGATTTTTCCTGCATTAGTAAGCAGTTCTTTTTCACTTATTTTTAAAAAATCATCGAGCTTTTGAATCCAGTCGTGCATTTTCATCAATCTGCCATTTGTTGCCTGTAGTTCAGCAAAATCAAGATACATTGATACAATAAGATTCAGTTGCCTTAATTCTTCTTCTGAAAGGTAGTTTTTGGCAATATTAATATCACGAGTGGTAATATATTTGCCTTTAAAATTTGTAAGCCCTAAAAATGGTTTATCCGCATCCACTCTTTCATTTATCATCTCCGCAGCAGTTTGACAGTGAATGGCATAGTGCATTTTATTTTGCACTGTTGCAAAAAACTCTTTTGTTAAAGTGTCATCGTTTTTGTAATCAATGCTGGTTGCGTAAATATCTGTTACTTTTTGGTAAAAGTTTCTTTCACTACTTCTGATGTCACGGATTCTTTGCAGAAGTTCTTCAAAATATCTTGATCTTGCTCCTTCCTGCTTCAATCGGTCATCATCCATTGTGAAGCCTTTTACAATGTATTCATGAATCCGCTTTGTTGCCCATTGGCGAAACTGTGTTCCCTGTTTGGATTTTATCCTGTAACCAACTGAAATAATTACATCAAGATTATAGTGATTTGGTGCTTTATGCTGAAATTCGGAAATTCCGAATTTCTTCAAGGTTTGGTTCTCTTCCAGCTCTTCTTCTGCATAAATATTTTTAATATGCTCATTTATGGTAGATTTTGCTTTTCCAAAGAGCATTGCCATTTGATCCTGGGTAAGCCAAACAGTTTCATTTTCTAACTGTACTTGTAGCTTTGTTGTTCCGTCCAGTGCTGTATAAATTATTATTTCTGAGTTTTGGATAATTTGATTCCTTTAATTCCACAAATGAAACTGCGGACGCCTTGGTGACGTCCATTGGTTTATTGGTTTCTCATTTTTGTTTTGGAACCGCTAAAAGCTTTTGAACCGCGAAGTCGCCCCAGTACCATCCTCCAGAGGCGGATAAATCTGCTGGAGCTACGGGGCAGGCGAAGGCGCGAAGGACGCTAAGGGTTTTATTTATTTCCAGATCGGAACGAACGATCAGGAAAAGAACCATGCCCTACGGGCAAATCAATGCTTCAGGTTGTTTACCAGAGAGCTTTGCATAACTCAAAATTTTGTTTGCGATTTTGCTTCACTACGTTGTAGGAGGGGACGCTGGCTAACTTTGTCAACTTATTCATCAAAAAGTCCCTGGTACCAGAGGGAACATCTTGATTAGCGCATTAAGTATGGGAATTCAGAACTTCTTAGGTAATCCTGCTTGCTTGAGGACAGCGTTGGCCGTATGCCGGGACTTAATTGAACTGTCAACCACAAATCTGATGCCGGTTACCGGTGAACCATATCTCGTGATCACCCTTACCTTGACGTTCGAAAGAGCATCCAGCGTCTCGCAAAAGTTGTTTTAATTTCGGCGTGAAAGAGGGCATCAGCAACTTCTGCGTTGCGTGATCTCAAAGCGACGGGTTAGGAGCTCGAAAGGCACCTCCCGTTCCCCTTCCGTTTCATTAACATCAAGAAGTTCCGGAATCATTACTTTCAGCTTTTCGATTAGTCCCTCTAAGTTATTCTCTTCAGTGGCCAGACCTGGTACATCGTCGCTGGTGGCCACCCAGACACGTGCAACTTCATCCCACTCGGCGTGCACAAACAATGGTTTTCCGTACATATCTTTACCTCTTTTTAAGTGAATTCAAATTGAAATAATGGGGGACGTTCGTTCCTAACGTGCATAGCTTGCTTCTAACTCAACTCTCAAGTCGAGACCTTTGCAAATCCTCCCCTTTTGCCCAATTACTGCGTCAGGTTTAAGAATAATTTTGAGTTTTTAATTAAAAGGCTGTTGAACCGCGAAGTCGCGAAGGACGCTAAGGGTTTTATTTATTTTCTGATCAGGACCCCGGTTAAATTCGCTCCGCTCGTCTTCTGCGAAGAATTTAACAGGGCAGGCGGACGATCAGAAAAAGAACCATGCCCTGCGGGCAGAAAAATGAGTGCAAGTTGTTGTGAGCGCCGATACCCGGCGGTCAGAATGTCTTTCTTGGCGTGCTTTGCGTCTTGAGCGCAGCGGGCGGTAAGAACTGCTGAACCGCTAAAAGCCTTTTGAACCGCGAAGGCGCCAAGGGTTATATTTATTTTATTAGACAGGATTAACATGATTTTACAGGATGTTTTATTTTTTATTTTGACAGTTTCCTCCTGCCCGCCATCGCGAGCCGCTCAGGCGAGGCGGGCGGGGAAGAAACTATCAAAGCTAAATCCGGTATGGCCGAAAAGGGCGTTAGTTTGACTTTAGCGGACAGGCGCTTAAGCTAAATTTTTTCAAGTTGTCGTTTTAATTCAGGGATGTCTTTCTGCACTGTATTCCAGACCTGATCAGAATCTACACCAAAATATTCATGAATGAGAATATTTCTCATAGCAATGATTTCATACCAAGGGATATTCGGAAATTTCTCGGTAAATTCGGATTCTAATTTATTGGCGGCCTCTCCAATAATTTCCAAGCGCCGACAGACTGCATCCTGAATTTGAGAATCATTTAAAAATTGCTCCCGGGAAACATCCTGGGTGTAGGCCTCAATTGCTTCAATCGATTCTCGAATATGGTCGATAAAGAGGTAGGGATCTTTTTTCATAATATACGAACCTGCTCATGTATTACTCTTTGTCGAATACGCTTGTTCAAGTACTTAAGTGAAACGAGGTCCACCTTTCGGCCTAATTTCTCCTCGAGCTTCCGCTTTAATACAACAACATCGAATAAACTTGTTCCTTCACTGTATTCAACTAAAAAATCAAGATCGCTTTCTAAGGTTTCTTCTGATCTTACAAAAGAGCCAAATAGCGCAGCATATGTCACGCCGTTTCGTTTAAGAATTGGTACAGAAAGTTGGGATACTTTATTGATTTTATCTTTAATGTTGGGATACATCTTATATTCCTCCAAGGAAACAGACTACAGGAGACTTACGTTCGCGCGGGGTGTGCATAACTCCATTTTTATAATTTTGAATAAAAAGGCTGTTGAACCGCGAAGGCGCTACGGCGCAAAGGGTTTTATTTTTTTTATTATAATTTACGGGACGTCCATAAATAAGTAAATAACTCTCTATCTAATTGATATTTATACTATTTTAAAACCTCTTTTTTTGGACAGGATTTACTGGATTTTCAGGATTGTTTTGTTTGCTTATTTTGACAGTTTCCGGAAGAAACTGTCAAAGCTAAATCCGGCATAGCCGGAAAGGGTGTCACTTTGACTTTAAAGGTTTTCGGTATTTACGTTTAACTTCGATACCCGACGGGCCAAAATTGACTATCTTCATACTTTTTTGACAGGATTAACCCTCCAGAGGCGGGCAAGCTGGATTTAACTGGATATTTTATTTTTTATTTTCATAACTTCCCTGATGAAAGTGATGAAGAATAATCCGCCAAGGGCGGAAAAGTTATTTAAGTTCTCTCGGTTGGCGGTATTTACGTTTAACTTCAACTCCTGATGGGCCAAAGTTTATTAAGAGACCTATTTCTTTTTCTAATCCATTCAGGTAGTTGACTAATTGGACCTCATGGGCCTTTGATAGATTTTCTACAGATTTCAGTTCAATCACTACCGCATCCTCTACAAAAATATCAATCGAGAAGTCTCCGATTACAATATCGTTATAGTAAACTTTTAGCGCTTTTTCAGACTCTACTTTTAACCCTGCTTTTTGGAGTTCAATCAACAGGGCTTTGTGGTAAATGCTTTCCAGAAAGCCGAATCCGAGCGCATTAAAGACTGTATAGGCACATCCGATTATTTTGTGAGTGATATCTTCTTTTTCCATTTTCATATTTTATTTGGACAGGATTCACAGGATTATTTGGATTATTTTTTTTGTATTTGAAATTCCCTGAAGAAATTTCAAATGAACAATCGGCTACGCCGAAAAGAGAAACTTAAAAGTGATAGAGGATGTTATTACCTTCTGACCTTATTTGATAGACTTGTCAGGATGTTAAGTATCTTCTAAGAAATGGGTGAGTTGCTTCTCTAACATAGTCTTTTAATTATTCTTTTGGCGAGCCCATCTTCTATTTCGGTATGCCTTGCTATAGGTTGACTTTTCCCTGTTTGAGGATTTTTAAAATAGGTGGGGACGCTTAAAATAGGTGGGGACGCTGGCAGGTTTGTAAGGTTATTCATTAAGAAGTCCCTGCATTTTTAACTGCATTCCCCTTCCTACTGCTTTCTTGACACCAACTCGACTGATTCCCAGAAATCTTGCAACCTCCGCCGATTATTTTGTGAGTGATATCTTCTTTTTCCATTTTTATTTTATTTGGACAGGATTGACAGGATTCTTTGGATTTTTTCATATTTGAAATTCCCTCCTGCCCGCAATGCTTCGCAACACGAGGCGGGCGGGGAAGAAATTTTAAATAAACAATCGGCTACGCCGAAACAGTAAAACTCTGGGCGGCGTGGTATAGGATAACGATTTCGAGTTTAGGATACAGTTAGATTTTCAATTGGTGGCTTTGTCCATGTCGGGACGGAAATGTCAATCATGGTCATTTCGACGCCAGGCTCAAAAGGCACTTCGGTATCCAGCATATCTTCAGCACCAACTCGTAACGATTCGATAAGCTTTGCTTTTGTTCTTTCCTGTGCATTTACTCCCTGCAGATCAATAAGCCAGCCAATCCACCATTCACCGGACTTTTTTATAACTGCTCTGTATTTCATATTATCACCTCAAAAATGGGGGTAAGAAGGTAAGAACTGCTAAACCGATAAAGGGTTTTGAACCGCAAAGTCGCGAAGGACGCTAAGGATTTTATTTATTTCCAGATCGGAACCCCGGTTAAATACGCTTCGCTGTCCTTCGGAATTTAACAGGGCAGGCGGACGATCTGAAAAAGAACCATGCCCTGCGGGCAAATCACTGCTTCAGGTTGTTTACCATTCGTTTTATGCCGTCCTTCATCAAGGGTACATTCCAGTTGAGAAGGAATCCGAGTTTAAGATTGGTAAGTTTAAGATAAGTCAGGAGTTGGGCCTGGTGGATCGGAAGGAGCTTTTCAACGGTTTTGTTTTCTATAATCACTGTTTTCTGGACCATCATATCCATTCGAAAGCCCATATCA
>Ga0208905_1001846_pt1 | contig 10423 bp, 6 predicted proteins | sample AntAceMetag02UKS_FD_184776 | JGI IMG/M metagenome (GOLD analysis project Ga0208905, IMG submission 184776) | Saline lake microbial communities from Ace Lake, Antarctica - Antarctic Ace Lake Metagenome 02UKS (SPAdes) (version 2) | ecosystem: Environmental > Aquatic > Non-marine Saline and Alkaline...
CCAGTGATGCTGAATATGCACATAGAATTATTCAACTGTTTGATGGACATATTGTAACCGAAAATATTAAACAAACATTGTAAGATTGGAATAAAGGGGATAGAGGGATTAGAAGGACTAGAGGGGAAGAATTGGAATGCTGGAATACTGGAAGATTGGAATAATGGAAGGAATTAAGAAGTTGAGGAGGGAAAAAGGTTATAGAGTTAAAGAGTTACCAGTGACCAGTAACCAGCAGCAAGGCAATTATATTATCCTGAAGAAATATGTTTTTTGATTTTTAATAAATACTTATCAGATGAGAGAATTATGTATTCCTATACCAGGTTTTAATTCAGATCAAAGTGCTGAAATAAAACTGAAGATGCAAGTTTTATTCAGGTTCTATATAGAAAGAAAATGAATTAGGATTTGAAATATTTGCCAGTTTAGGAATTATTATTGAATGGATTTGTAATTTCAAAAATTTGTGAGGTTATTTATGCACCAAAAAAGACTTAGTATATTGATGATACTTGTGATAACCGGATTATTATTATGTTCTGGTTTATCAGCTCAACCCTCTGTAAAGTCATGGACACTGAAGGAGTGTATTCAATATGCAATAGATAATAATATCCAGATAAAAAGACAGGAACTTCAAGGTAAAATCGCCGACAAAAATTATAATCAATCGAAGTTTGAATTATTGCCTAGTATGAATGCCGGGTTCGAGCATATATTTAGTTCCGGACGGGCACTAAACACAGAAATATATGAATGGGAAAACATGAAACTACAGCAAGGTAGCCTGGGAATACGAAGTGAGGTGACAGTTTTTAATGGATTGCAAAACCTTAATTCAATAAAACAACAAAAATATAATCTAAAAAGTGCAATTGAAGACGTTGAAAAGATAAAAAATGATATTTCAATTTATATTGCAACTGCATATCTTCAAATTCTATTTGATCAGGAATTATTAGATGTAGCTGAGGATCAATTTGAAGTTACAATGGTTCAGGTAGATAAGACTGAAACACTGATGAAAGTTGGAAGTGTTTCTAAAGGAACACTTCTTGAGATAAAGGCTCAGGCTGCAGGTGAAAAATTGATTATTATCCAAAGAAAAAACCAGCTTCGAATTTCAAAACTTACACTTGTGCAATTACTTGATCTGGAAAGTCCGGAGGGGTTTAGTATTGTTACTCCTGAAAACCTGACAATAGAAAACCAGCCAGTTGTAGTTTTAACCGATTCTGTTTTTAATTATGCCGTTATAAATATGCCAGAAGTAAAAAGTGCAGAATATATGTTGCAAAGCCAGAAAAAAGCTCTGGCTGTTACCCGTGGCAGGAGGAGTCCTGAACTTTATTTAAGCGGATTATATTATTCAAGGTATAACGAAAATGCAATAAACCCACTTGATCCCACTCTTAATTATTCTCTGGATGGTCAGTTAAAAGATAATCAATATAAGCAAATCACTCTTGGATTATCTATTCCGATCTTTAACAAGTTTAGGATACATAGAGATATTAGCATTGCAAAAGTTAATATGCTGGATGCACAATATAATTTGAAACAATCAAAACAAACTCTGTACAAGAATATACAGCAAGCTAATAGTGATGCAATTTCAGCACTTGAAAAATATTATTCTTCAATCGATGCTGTTGAATCAATGTTGGAAGCCTTCGAATATACAAGTGAAAAATTTGATGTTGGAATGGTTAGCTCAATCGATTACAATATTGCAAAAAATAATCTTTCTAAAACACAATCTGATTTGTTGCAGGCTAAGTATGAATATCTGCTGCGTCTTAAAATACTGGATTTCTACAACGGAGAGGAGATAACATTCTAGAAGAATCCTTCCAACATTCCAGGATAACTATGCTTTATCCTGAAGAATCATTCATTAAATTTTATATGCCTGATTAACAAATGATTGCAATTTTTTTGTTTTGGATAATACAAAACAGAAAAGAAAATGATATTTTTTGCGTTAGTAAAATAAAAAGACTATCATTAGCTTTATGAAAAGTCATAAAAGATTGTTTCTCCGCTGGTGGATTGAGCAAATCTGGATAATTCCGGGGATAATTATATTGTTATTCTCTTGTGAGAAGGAGAGATTTTTTACCGGTGATTCCGGAAGTCTGAGCTTTTCATGTGATACTGTTATGTTTGATACTGTATTTACTACAATTGGTTCAACAACAAAACATTTCCAGATAATCAATCCTTATAACAAAGCTTTAAAAATATCAGAAATTTATCTGGCAGGTAAAGAAAGTTCTAACTTCAGATTAAATATTGATGGTGTGAAAGCTTTACAGCTTGAAAATATTGAACTACCCGCCGGTGACAGCCTTTATATTTTTGTTGAAGTTACTGTTGATCCTCAAAATCAGAATAGTCCTTTGGTAGTTAAAGATTCGGTTGTATTTATTACAAACGGCAATTTTCAGGATATTGATCTGATTGCCTGGGGACAAGATGTCCATCTGATAAATGGGGAAATTATTCAGACTCAGACATGGATAAATGATAAACCTTACCTGGTTTATAACAGCATGTGGATTGATAGCATGCAAAAACTTACTTTGAATCCTGGTGTAAGGGTGCACTTCCATAGAAATTCGACAATGTATATCATGGGATCCATTGAGATACACGGAACAGTAGAAGAACCGGTTACTTTTCAGGGTGACCGGCTTGAAAGTGAATATGCTGAAATTCCGGGTCAGTGGGGTGGTTTATACTTTCTCAATGGCAGTGTTGGAAATATTATTGAATATCTGGAAATAAGGAATGGAACAACAGGTTTGCATCTGGGTAATTTTTATTCTGAGAAAGAACCACCCGATTTGACAATTTCAAATTCCATTATTACTCAAATGAATTTTGCCGGTATTTCAGCTATTAATGCAAAAATCGATGCTTCCAATTGTGTAATTGCAAATTGTGGTTTTTATGGAATTGCATTAACAACATGGGGTGAATACGAATTTAATCACTGTACTGTTTCAAATAATTGGAGATACTTTAACCGTTCAACACCAACTGTGCTAATTACAAATTATTATAATCTTAGTGATACAGTTCTTTTTACCGGTGAGTTAAAAATGGCTACTTTCGGGAATTGTATTATTTATGGTGACATGGAAACAGAGATCGGATTTGACAAAATTGGTGAAAATGAGGGTAGTTTTCAATACTATTTTGATCATTGTCTGATAAAGGTTGATTCCTCCGAAATAGACGTTCTTGATACAATGAGATATAATAATGTATTCATTAATAATGCCCCGGGTTTTATAGCGGCTGACAGTATGAATTTTCAGCTGGATTCATGCGCTTTCGTTTTGGATAAAGGCTCTCAGGAAATAGGAATGCGTTTCCCGAATGATATTTTAGGAAATAGCAGAATAAATGATTCAGGTCCGGATATTGGTGCATATGAAAGATTAGAAAATCAGTAATCAGCTTATGAGATTAGGTAAAGAAATTATTTTGTTTTTTATTCTATCTCTTATCCATACTCAATTAGCGTATGCACAGGATGATAAAAAATCTAATGAAGAAATTTCGCGTATTTTGTTTTATAATGTTGAAAATTTGTTTCATCCGTTGAACGATTCTCTTACTGATGACGATGAATTTACTCCTGATGCAATCCGGCACTGGAGCTTTTACAGATACAGGCAAAAGCTTATTAAGATATATAAGACTATCGCTGCTGCAGGAGGATGGCAAGGCTTTGATCTTGTAGGTTTATGCGAGATTGAAAACCGGCAGGTATTATCTGATCTTATAAAAAGTACTCCTCTTGTAAAACAAAATTACAGGATTCTTCATAAAGACTCAGAGGATAGCCGGGGAATAGATGTGGCACTTTTATACCGTGAAAAGAAATTTTTTCCGGTTGATGTAAAGTTTTACAGGGTTGTATCCCCTGATGATAAATTATTCAGAACCAGAAATATTTTATATACAAAAGGAATAATTTCAACAGACACATTGCATATATTTGTAAACCATTGGCCCTCAAGGTGGGGGGGTGTAATTAATACTCAGGTTTACCGCAATATTGCTGCTAAGATACTGCGCGAAGCGGTTGACTCAATTCTTAATGTATCTCCAGATGCAAAAGTAATTATAATGGGTGATTTTAATGATGAACCTGATGATGTGAGTTTATCACGAATATTGCAGGCTAAGACAGAAATTGATTCTGTTGTTGATAATAATCTTTGTAATTTGTCCGGGTTAGCTATAAGTGATCAGGAAATGGGAGCATATAAGTACAAAGGATTATGGGAAAATTTTGATCAATTTATTATATCTGCAAAATTGTTGAATGATAAAAATGGTTGGTACACCGGTAAAGACGATGTTAATATCTTCTGTCCTGAATTTTTGCTTGAGAATGAAAAATATATTCCTGGTAGAAAGCCTTTTCGAACATACAGCGGTTACAGGTATGTGGAAGGGTTCAGTGATCATTTACCTATTTGCCTCACTTTGCATAAAAATACTGATAACTAAGATTGTGTTTTGTTAATTGAGTTTTGTTAGAATGTGGTTATATATTACCATTTTATTGAAACATAATAATAAAGTTGATGTTATTCTTTGGGTTTCAGCCCCAGTTCTTTTCCTTTCTCAAGCATAAAACTATAAGCCGAATCATAATCATTTTGTACTTTCCCATCCATAATAGCTTCCTTAATAGCATTCTTTATAATACCTATCTCTTTACAGGGCATAAGTCCGAAGGTTTCCATAATAATATCCCCCGGAACGGGTGGCTGGAAATTACGTATTGCATCTTTCTCTTCGGTTTCTTTTAACTTTTCCCTGACAATTTCAAAATTCTTAAGATATAGTTTTACTCGTTTTTCATTTTTTGATGTAATATCAGCTTTGCAGAGCATCATTAAATCGTCAATATCATCACCGGCATCAAATAATAAGCGACGTAATGCCGAGTCAGTTACCTCTTCATGAATCAAAGCAATTGGTCGCAAATGTAGCCTTACAAGCTTTGCTACATACTTCATCCTATGGTTAAGAGGTAATCTCAATCTCCTGAAAATACCGGGGATCATTTTCGCACCCTGAAAATCATGTCCATGAAAAGTCCAGCCGATTTTTGCATCAAGCTTTTTCGTCCTGGGTTTCGCAATATCATGCAATATTGCTGCCCATCTGAGCCACAGATCATCTGATTTACTTGCTACATTATCTAATACTCCCAGTGTGTGATAGAAATTATCTTTATGTTGCTTCCCGCTTACTTCTTCTACTCCTTTAAGACTATGTAATTCCGGGAAAATATGGGGAAGAAGACCTGTCTTGTCTAATAATCTGAATCCAGTTGATGGTGAATCGGATAAAATAATTTTATTTAACTCGGAAATGATACGTTCGGGGGATACAATTTTTATTCTTTCTTTGTTTTTAGAGATGGCCAGTAGTGTTTCTTTCGCTATCCCGAATTTTAACCGGGTGGCAAAACGAATAGCACGCATCATACGTAAAGGATCATCCGAGAAGGTTTTGTCCGGTTCCATTGGTGTTCGTATGGTTTTGTCCATCAAGTCGTCCAGTCCGTTAAATGGATCGACAAACTTACCATAGGATTCTCCGTTAAGACTTATAGCCATTGCATTGATTGTAAAATCCCTTCTTTTCTGATCATCTTCAAGTGTGCCATTTTCAACAGAAGGTTTTCTTGAATCATGCCGGTATGATTCTTTTCTGGCGCCTACAAAATCAATCTCATGATTCTTATAGCGGAACATTGCTGTTCCAAAATTCTTAAAAACAGCAACTTTTATTTTCGGATCAATTTTTTTCGCTATTTTTTTCGCTATTTTAACACCGCTGCCAATTACAACAATATCAATATCTCTGTCAGAGGACATTCGATTCAATAGAAAATCCCTGACATATCCACCAATAACATATGTTTCAACATTTTCGTTTGTGACAACTTCAGATATTATTCTGAAAATGGGGTTATTAAGACATTTCTTCATATGTATATATGACAATTAGAACTAAATTCATGACAAAATTACAATTTATGGAACAGAAACAGAAGATTTTTTCAATTTTGATTTATGGTATGCCTTTTGATAAGAAATGTTATATCTTTGAAATTATTTATTAATCGTAAAATATGACTGTAATGGCTGAATTTTTAACAAAGGAAACATTTAAAGAGAAAGTTTTTAATTTTGAAAAGAATAAAGAGTGGAAGTTTGAAGGCGATATTCCCTGTATGATTGATTTTTATGCTGACTGGTGTCAACCATGCAAAATAGTTATTCCGATTCTTGAGGAGCTTGCTGAGGAATATAAAGGCAAAATTAATATCTATAGGGTAGATACTGAACAAGAACAAGAACTGGCTGGTATGTTTGGAATCAGAAGTATTCCTTCATTATTATTTGTCCCCAAAGATGCTCAACCACAAATGGCTGTGGGAGCTTTACCTAAAGATTCCTTCGAAAAGGCAATCTCAGAGGTTCTGAAAGTGGAAAAGAATTAAAAATCAGTCCACAGTCGGCAGTCGGCAAAAAAGTAAATAATAATCAATTACCTAAATTCAAATTAACCAAACAGTTACGAAATTTGTCAGTACTTCGGTGCGCAGGTGTTATTAACCATTTATCTGCCCCGTAAGGAAGTTTACCCTGTGAAATTGCGGAGCAATACATAACAAGGAATGACTGTACCGGTGGTTCCATAATTCAAAATTTGCTTGACTTTATGGACTAATAATAAATGATCCGGTCTTCAAATTGCCGACTGAAGACTGAAGACTGCCGACTTCATAATGCAAAGTATAATAAGATTTGCTGTTTTTAAGGAATTCTAACCTTAAGACACTGAATTGTTACCTTTTTTTCTTTACCTTTGTAATAATTATGGGGGTGCCTTAATATTACGGGCTGAGATCAAACCCTTTGAACCTGATCCGGGTAGTGCCGGTGTAGGGAATTAACCCCCTTAACAGTATCAAATTTAAACAAACGTTACTATGAAAAGAGTAATGCTATTATTGGTGTTCTTCTGTTCTTCGTTTGTAGTTTTCGGGCAATTTCAGGTGAGTGGAATTGTAGAAGATACAAATGGAACTTCTTTAATCGGAGCTAATGTTATTTTGGAAGGTACTTATCTGGGAACTTCTACCGGTCTGTCGGGGAAATTTGTTCTTAGCAATGTGAATAATGGAAGCTATACTTTAAAAGTTTCATATATGGGTTATGAAACAAAGAGGGAGGAAATTAATGTACAGAAAGAATTGCAAGTAAAAATTACACTGGAAAAGTCAGCTTATTTGGCAGATGAGGTTATTATCTCAACAATCAGAGCAAGTGAAACTATGCCTGTTGCATCAACTACTGTATCTAAAAGCGAAATCAGGGAAAAGGATTTTGTTCAGGATGTTCCGTACCTTTTAAGATTTACTCCTTCACTTGTTACTTCTTCTGATGCCGGGACCGGTGTGGGTTATACAAGTTTCAGGATCAGGGGAACTGACCTTACAAGAATAAATATTACCGTTAACGGAATACCTTTAAATGATTCTGAATCGCATGGTGTATGGTGGGTTGATTTACCTGATTTTACATCATCAGTTGATAATATTCAGATACAGCGTGGAGTAGGTACATCAACGAATGGAGCAGGTGCTTTTGGAGCAACTGTAAATTTGAAAACATTTACATTTTCAAAGAAGCCATTTACTGAGATAAATTCAATTGCAGGTTCGTTCAATACTTTAAAAAATAATATAAAAATCGGTTCAGGTTTTATTGATAATAAATTTTCTTTTGAAGCCAGGATGTCGAAGATCAGTTCTGATGGCTATATTGACAGGGCCACAGCTGATTTGAAATCTTTTGCAGTGTCAGGGGCATATTTTGGAGAGAAAGATATGGTCAGGGTAAATATCATCTCGGGTAAAGAAAAAACTTATCAGGCCTGGGATGGAGTACCTTCAACTATTCTGGATAATAACCGTACTTATAACGGTATGGGTCAGTATTCGGATGAAATGGGAAAAACAAAATACTATGATAATGAAACAGACAATTATTGGCAGGATCATTTTCAATTATTGTATTCAAGAGAGATCAAACAGGATATTTATCTGAATCTTTGCTTGCATTATTCTGGTGGAAAAGGATATTATGAACAATATAAGGAAGACGAGGACTATTCTGATTATCAGATGGATAATATACTGATAGGTTCAGACCTAATTGATGAAACAGATCTTATTCGCAGAAAATGGCTTGATAATGATTTTTATGGAGTTACATATTCTTTAAAATACAAAAGAGATAAATGGGATGCATCCGTAGGAGGGGCATGGAACAAATATTTCGGAGATCATTTCGGAAAAGTTGTCTGGGCACGGTATGCCGGTTATTCAGAATTAAATCATGAATGGTATAATAGTGATGCTACCAAGGCGGATATCAATCTCTATGGTAAAATAAATTACTATCTCTCTACTAAGCTTAACCTCTATGCAGATATACAAACAAGGTATATTGATTATATAATTGATGGGATTGATGACGATTTACGAAATATTACACAAAAGCATACTTATACCTTTTTTAATCCTAAACTGGGGACATTTTTAAAGCTAAGTAAAAACCAGTCAGCTTATTTTTCCTTTGGCATTGCACATCGTGAACCTAACAGACATAATTTCGTTGATGCTGACCCTGCAGGACCTGTTCCTGTTCCTGAGATGTTAAAGGATTATGAGTTAGGATATAATATAAAATTGTCTGATTTCCGCTTTACAGGGAATATTTACTTTATGGATTATGATGATCAACTTGTGCTTACAGGAGAAATTAACGATGTCGGTTCTCCGGTTATGACTAATGTTGAAAAAAGTTACAGGGCAGGTATTGAACTTCAGACGGCAATTAAAATAGCAGATAAGATAGAATGGGAAATGAATACTACTTTAAGCCGTAATAAAATAAAGAATTTTACAGAACATGTTGATAATTGGGATACCTGGAGCCAGGTTTCCACAAATCTTGGCGAGACAGATATTTCCTTTTCACCTGCAATTATTATAGGAAGTAATTTCCGGTTTAACCTGTTTGAAAATTTTGAGATCAGAATATTTTCAAAATATGTTGGTAAACAATATATAGATAACACATCCGGCGAAAGCCGGATTCTTAATCCATGGTTTGTTAATGATATTAATTTTCAATACTCATTTAGCCAAAAATGGGTTGATCAGATTAGTGTTAAGCTTCAGATTAATAATCTGTTCAATGAGGAATATGAAACAAATGCATGGGTTTACCGATATATTATAGATGGAGAAGACAAAATAATGGATGGATATTTTCCACAGGCTTCAAGGAATTTTCTTGTGGGTCTTACTTTCCGGTTCTAAACGAAAAATGTGAGTAATCAGTTGGTAGTTAACAGCCCACAGTCGACAGCAACCCGCCAAGCGGTTCCAAACCGCTAGGCGGGTGCAGCCTGGAGCAGTCGAAGCGAAGACGATGAATAGATGCAAAAACAGAATAGTTAGAAAAAAATAAAATTATTTCTAAATTTTTGTAACAAAATATTTTTGTTTACGTTTACTTAAATGAAGACTGAGGGTAATAGAACAAATTTCTCGGTTAAGAATTAAAACAAGTGAAATTTGTGGTTTTTAGGTTAAATTTTTAGGGTTGAAAGACCGGGATGTAAATCCCGGTTTTTTCTTTTAATTTTGTTTGGTTTTAAAAAAGGTAAAAAAGGGCTAATAGCTGGTTATTGACTAAAAAAAAATATAAATGAAAAAGAAAAAAATAATTGAATTTATAAGAGGGATAGAACTCTTTAAGGGATTAGAAGAAAGCGATCTGCAACTGCTGGCAGAGAATATTGAAGAGAAATCATATTCTGAAGGGTCTTTTTTATTCATGGAAAATGAACCCCGTGAAAATATTTACATTATTTACACAGGTGAAGTTAAGTTATGCAAAACAACTGTATCAGGAATTAAGAAGGAGTTAGCCTTTTTTAGTGCCGGTGATTTTCTTGGTGAAGGTTCATTGAATGATAATTCTCCGCACTCAACCTCGGCACGTGTAATTATGCCTGCTGATGTTTTATGCATTAAAAAAGAATTCTTTAAGAAGTATGGAGAAACATCAATTAAGGTATTCTCAAATATTGCCAGAGTTATTTCAAGAAGAATGCGACATGCTAATAACAGGTTGATTAACAGGGCAGCTCAGTATGAGTCCGGTAAAACCCGGCTTGAGCATGATTTGTTAGGTGAACGGGAGGTGCCATATGAATATTGTCATCCTAATACCCATATTAATTTATCACAATCTACAAACGATACATATCCAACTGCGGTTAAAATAGCCTTGATTAAAAG
>Ga0208905_1001853_pt1 | contig 10406 bp, 8 predicted proteins | sample AntAceMetag02UKS_FD_184776 | JGI IMG/M metagenome (GOLD analysis project Ga0208905, IMG submission 184776) | Saline lake microbial communities from Ace Lake, Antarctica - Antarctic Ace Lake Metagenome 02UKS (SPAdes) (version 2) | ecosystem: Environmental > Aquatic > Non-marine Saline and Alkaline...
CCTCTGCTGCTCCGGTGAGTGCCGCCTCTACAAGTTGAAGTGTGTTACTGTTTTTTTTATGGGGGCTTGCGTTCATTGCAAGGATCTTCATAAAAGGACTGAAGAGGAGAACCAATAAAAATATTTGGGTTTGTTCCGGACTGAGAAATTCCGGGTTGTAATGGTGATATACTGATCTTTCATTTCCTGATGGAATGATCAGGTTTTTTGACTGTTTTCGACAATTTGTTGACTTTTTCGACTTTCACTCAACTATTTTCTTTTGTCTCTCTTCCCTGGACAATAAAGAGGCACGGGGGTGTTGCATATTGAGGGTTAATCCGACAGGTGCAAAAAAGTGATTGCAGAAGAATATTGATTATTGGGGAAAGGCAAACTCTTCCCTGATTTTTGGGTGTTACGCCGTCTATTCGGTGTCTGCTTTTACTACAATGTAATAATCTTCATCGCAGTTACCAAACAGTTGTGAGACGTATGAAAGGGACTCGCCGGGGTTAACACGCTGCAGAGATTTACTGTCAACATATTCTCTATTTCCATCTGCCACACGAATGAGATATGAACGGATGAGAACATTCATTTCGGGGGTGTCTCCTGTATTCGAGACGTGAATTCGCCCTTCCCAGTAACATGTTCCGTCTGGTTTCCAGTGCTGAACGAAATCCGGCACATCAATGACGAGATTTCCGTACACCTGTTCGCCGATTGATGAAGTGGGGGTAACAGTGTTTGGTATAACAATAATGTCATTGTCTGTGATATCAATAGGTGCAGAATCAGTGCATCCAGCGCATACTGTCAGAAATATCGCACAGGCAATGGCAATTGAGAATCGGAGATACTCTCCTTTTTTGTGCATCATTATAATAAATTCATGGTTACAGGATGAATATAGATATTGGTGTGTTATGGAGATGTTGATTTGAATATTTCGGCTCTGTAGAAATTCTTACATCTTTTTTAAATCCGACTTTCCGCAGCAATTTATTCAAGTGTAATATTTTTCATATTCCGCACCCAAAAGTCCCAATATCTTCCTGAATTCTTCATTCAGATTTGCAATACGATTTATTCTCCTTCCACCCTCAACAAAAGAAAATTCTCTCACCCTTCTGAATCGGAAGAAGATCCACTTCATCGTAGGTCTCTGTGTCTGTCTCTTTGTCTGACTGGTGACCGTTTCACCGGATCGTTCCAGTTCTCTACGTAGCCGGAACTCGGTCATTGAATAAATAAAAAGACAAAGAACCATGATCATTGCCAATGCCTGGATGCGTGATGGTTTCTTTAAAAAGACCTCTGCTACACGGAACGATTTGTCTTTCAGGAATCTGAATCCTCTCTCAACATTCCCCTGTGCTTTATAATTCGTCAGCAGTTCATCAGCAGACATCTCAGTATCATTCGTTGCCAGAACAAAACGCCCGAGTTTCTGTTGTTCCTGCTCAACACCAGCTTCATTGTATTCGATATCTCCTCCAATCTTATACATCTGAACCAACTGTTCACCAGCCTTTGGCCGCCCACGTTTTTTCTCTGCTTTTCGTTGAATCGTGAGGATTTTGCATTCACTGAACTGAAACTTCGGATGTTTTTCCATCCAGTTCTCAGCTGCATTCAGTGCATCTGGTTCACAGGCAAATTCCTTTGCACAGACTTTTCGGAGAGATGTCTTCGCTTTTTCCAGGTTTTTCCCGAGGTTTTTTTCAAATGTCTTCTTCTGCTGTTCATGCATCGGTGCTGAATGGTATAGGACCCATTTCTGTCTGATATCGGCATAGTCGCTGAAATATTCGCTATATGAATACCGCTCATCAGCGGATTGCAAGAACGTACAATCTGATTTTATCAGTTCTTTAGCGTCTTTGATGGTAACCGGCACACGGCTGATCCAGAATGTATGCTGACCTACGCTCCAGAGATTCTTTTCGGTATAAAATGCAGCATCAGCCACATGGTAAACTTTTTCGTTGGATTTCAGATTGTTCTGAAGATTTTCAATAATGATTCAAAGCGTCTCTTTATCTGATTCATCCCCTGAAAACGTCTGAATAAAGAGCGGTATACCATGCTGGTTTGATGCCATCCCCAGGACAAATCGTTTGAGATCCCAGCGGCCATCCTTTGGATGGCCATAGGTGATCTGGATTTCTTCAGTGCCAAAGTCCGGTTCATATTCCCCGGTGACACTGAAGTTGGTGGTATCAACATGAATACAATGTGAGCCAAATTCTGTCGGAATGAGGCAGTTTGCAACGATTTCATTGAATAATTCGGTGGGACCATACTCTGCGATGGCATCCAGTGTCCTTCCAAGAACATCATCATTGATTTGTTCTGTGGTTATTCCTTCGCCAAGGAGACGGTCTACAGCAATATCGTCGAAGAATTCCGGAAAAAGATACAGACGGTGTTCGATAAATCCCAGGCCATTGAGAGCCATTAGCTTAACGACCTGAGAATGACTGAGATTATGATGGCGTGTTTTTGGAATTGCGGTATCGATTATATTCGCTATTCCAAGAGAATCGTAGGCACCGGCAACAATACCTAGGTGACCGACAGAAAGGATTGATTCGTCATCGAATCCGTCAATGAAGGACATATTGTAGATATTTGCTTAAGCGTACATAGATCTTTTGGTGGATTATTGTTTCAAGGGTGGATTTTTAATGCGGATGATCGGATAACGTCCTTATTCTAGCAATTTATCCAAGCAAGGCTCCTGGAGTTTATCACATTGTCCCACGGGCTTCACACAATCCCGTTGCCAGGAATGCATGCCATGGTAGAATCATGCCGAAAGGATGGCATGGCGTGCCGCAATCCATGATTTAGCTTTACATGTCGCACCATGGGTTCTTAGTTTTGTTTGCATTTGATCAATTCAAACATGGCTAAGAACTCCCTTATTTTTTTCAACTGGCAAACTTAGGATACAGGTCTAAAATGAGATCTGTTGCGGCTTCTGGATCGGTCAGAACAAACTGCAATATCTGTTCCCGATTGGGAGGCACATTCATTGAAAGTTAATATGTAGGCATTATATTTTGATCTAACGGTTAATTGTTGCTAAAAATGGCTGTGGGGGGTGAATAGTTACTATTATTGAAGATAATTAACCATATTTTTCAGCAGATTTCACCAGTGAATTAACGGTAGTTAAGTTGATTTTTTCATATTCTTCCAATGCTAATGCAAGAACAAGTATCCTGAATAGATAATGATCTTTTTGAACAGGAAATTTTAATTTCATTCTTTGAATGAGGAATGATTTAACATGAGATCCAATATACTGGTTAATATTAATTACATCATTTAACCACCTAATTATATTGTACCTTTTTTTGGTCGGTTCGGAATAACTTTTAGTATTGTTAATGATATCCTCTATCCATAATTCTAAATTTTCTTTCTCAAAAATTTGATTGAATAATTCAGGAGGATTGTCAATTAATGTTTTTCTAATGAATTTTTTAATTTCATCATCTTCGTAAATTATTTCAAATCTATTCTTATAGCCCATATATGGTGTTGCCATATTTTCTTCATAAAATAGATCTGGATATCTCTCTTTGATGGCTTTTATATAATAACCCTTCCTCATACGGGATTTGCCTGGTATTTCTTTAATTAATTCAATGGTGTTGTCCATAGTAAACGGAGTAATATTATTTATGAAAACACTTCTATAATATCGCATATTTTGCAGTAATCTGGCTTCACGGTGCCTCCAATATAAATAATCCTTTAAATCATTAGGTTTCACAGAAGAGGAACCATACTCTTTTATCAATTCTTCCCGCAACTGAGATAAATAATTAATCCCTTTCTTATATGATTCGTCCTTAAGCAATATTTTTGGATGAGGTATTTCGTTCAAATTAAACAAAAGAGCTGAAACGTAAGCCATTTGATAATTTGAAACCCTATCACCCCACCCCCACACTTCATCCCCTCTTATTAAACAATCATACTCACTGCTAATACGCTGATAAAAATCGTCACCCAAAAAACAATCTTGTCCTATAACAGTGTCAGATTCTCCCCCTGAAATAATAATTCCATTTTTAATATTTTTGATAATTTTCAAAGGTTCTATATCCGGTTTGTAATAATCAATATCTTTCCCTATTTCATTACCCAGCTGTAATGCAACATCATAGTCAAGTTTTTTAGAGGTTTCTCCAAATGAATATGTAATAATATCAAATTTGATTTGATTTTCAATTAAAAGACCAAGTAGACCTCGAGAATCATAACCTCCCGATAGTGTCAAAAGGGGATTATTAGTAATACATTTATTCAAATCCAAATTTATCGCATTAAATAGGTTTTGAGCGATCTTATTTTCTTTAAGATTATTATTGAAAACCATTTTCCAATAAGAATGTGTCTCAATATTGAAACCATCATAAATAATGTAGCTTCCCGGACCTACTCTTTTTACATCTTTCCAAAATGTACCATCTCCCCATAGATGCCCAGAGCCTAGAAATTCATAAATAGCCTCTTCTCTTAATTTACCTTCCCATCCAAATTTTTTTAACGATCGAAACGAGAGAGGTTCTGGAGAAAAAATAAGTGAATTCTTCACAATTGTATAATAAATCGGACAACTGCTAACCTTATCCGCGATAATATAAATTTTATTATCTAAAATAACTACTAAAGAAAAATGACCGGAAATTTTATTTAAAGCATCTTCAATATTTGTTTCTAGATCCTTTAATAAATATTTTGTATTTTCCCTATTTAATGGAACTTCCAAATAAAACGGTTTACCAAACCATGCCACCATATTATTCCCAATTTGTTCCGCGCCATATGTTGTTTCATTTAAGTAAGTTATATTCAGTAAACAAATATCGCTGGACAATTTTTGATTATTATTAAATAAAAAATCAGATTGGTTTTTAATTAAAAAATTAAATATATCACCATTATTTTTAGGGAAATTTACTGAATGCATTCCACAAATTCCTACCATGATGGTCAATTATCATAATGTAATATATAATATTTGGGTTTGACAATCCAAAATATCCTACCTTCATCTCTGTTTTTCGCATTAATTATGTGAAAAATATTCCTGATTTTAAAAAAGGCCCACAAATGTCAACATGCAAAATAAAACTATGATTCACTCACCATCAAAATCATCATTATACCTTACAATATCATCTTCACCAACATATTCCCCGTTCTAAACCTCAATTGCTTCAAATGGGATCAATCCCGAATTCTCCAGCCAGTGTTTGATGCCTGCAGGGACAAAGGTGCTCTCTCCTGTCCGGACAAAGAATTCATTGCCGTTATTTGCTACCAGAGCCGTTCCCACTGACAACGACCCAGTGCTCACTCATGTGGTGATGAAGATGCAGACTGATGCACCACCCGGTGTTTCGATGATCGTGAGATCAGACGAACCCCAATATTATTCCTAACAAATGATGAAATAGAATGCCAATCCAGGACGGATACCTGCCAGTCCACCTGACACATAGTATTCCTGCAATGATAGCGATGGCAATGGAGTAGAACAGGTGCTCAGGGAGCGGGGCACAGAACATGAATGAACCATATCTATTTATAATAGGTCCTGGGGTGGGAGTTCCAAACAGATGAGATTCAAGGATTTAATTTTGTTGCAGATAATAATTTAATCTCGCTTACAGGCAGAATAAGAAGTTAAAATGTGGCAAGGGAGGATCTTTGGAGATTTCTTTTTTTTTTGAATGAGAGAAATCATTTTATAACAATACATACATCCTACCCACAACATGATTAATCTCACCATTTACATCAAAATGGTAGTAAATTTCACTCATAATTAATGAAAAGGGGGGAATGCATGCTTCAGACACAGGATCCAGCAGTAAAGAAATCGACTACAACCAGCACATATTCCGTACATAACAAAAAAGACCTATCTGCCATTATTCCTGCATACAATGAAGCCTTGTCAATTGGCAGTCTTGTCCTGCAGACAAAGCGGTACGTTGATCAGGTCGTAGTCATTGATGACGGTTCAGAGGACAAAACAGCACATATTGCCAGGCTCGCCGGTGCAACAGTAATCCAGCTTGAAAAAAATCAGGGGAAAGCACATGCCGTGATGGTTGGATTTGAACTGTTAAAAAAAGAGGGATATACAGCAGTAATAATGATTGACGGGGATGGACAACATAACCCTGACGACATTCCTGCCATCGCTGAACCCGTCCTCAGGGATGGGGCTGACCTTGTTATTGGTTCCCGGTACCTTGAAAAGAAATCCAATATTCCTGCCTATCGGATGATCGGGCAGAAAACACTGGATGCCTTCACAAATTTTGGATCAAAGACAAAAACAACCGACTCGGCATCTGGTTTCAGGGCATTGAGCAGTACAGCCTTGGAAAATCTTGATTTCAGATCCGATGGCTACAGTATCGAATTTGATATGATCAACCACTTCGCCTCACGAAATTTACGGATCGCCGAAGTCCCCATAGAGGTCTCATACAGTGATCCGAACATTCATAAGAGAAACCCATTTGCACAAATTTTTGGACCTCTCTGCGATCTCATGGGGACCATTGGATATAAGCGTCCGATGGCGGCTTTTGTAATTCCAGGCGCATTCATTGCTTTATTTGGAGTGCTGGCAGGATACATGGTCTTTCCCATGGAATTCCCCTTCATTCTGTCCATGCTGAGCGTTATAACGATACTCCTTGGATTCCTCCTCATATCATCGGGACTTGTACTCAATTCACTCGTCCAAATTATGAAAATCTACAGGCAATGAAGGTGAGAGACTATGAAAGAGACAGACTATGAAAGAGAGGTCATATGATCGCAGTAATACTCGGCACCCGCCCTGAAATCATCAAAATGTCACCCATTATCCGGGAATGCGAACGACAGAATATCAATTATTTCATTCTCCATACGGGACAGCACTACTCCTATGAAATGGACAGAACATTCTTTGAAGAACTCGGGTTACCTGAACCAACATATAATCTCGATGTCGGTTCCGGCACCCACGCTGAGCAGACCGGGAAAATCCTTGCTGGTGTTGAAAAGGCACTGATGAGAGAAAAACCGGATGTTGTCCTGGTACAAGGCGATACGAACACTGTTCTTGCCGGAGCTCTCGCAGCAGCCAAACTTCACATCAAGGTGGGTCATGTGGAGGCTGGATTGCGGAGTCTTGACAGGAGGATGCCAGAGGAGATCAATCGGGTGATGACAGACCACATCTCCGATTACCTCTTCGCCCCCACAGGTGAAGCAAGGCAAAATCTGATGAGAGAGGGCATCGATGAGAAGAAGATCTTCATTACAGGAAATACCATCGTCGATGCAGTATATCAGAACCTGGAGATCTCCCGGAGAAAAGGAAATGTCCTCAAAGAGTTTGGACTGAAACCGAAGGACTATTTTCTTGTCACCTCTCACCGGGCAGAGAATGTTGATTCAAAGGAGCGATTAAAGGAGATCTTAAAGGGGCTCAACTTAATCCAGAAAGAATTTTCACTCCCCGTCATCTTCCCGGCGCATCCCAGGACGGTGAAGCGTATTGATGAGTTTGGCCTGTCCCTGAGCAATATCAGGAAGACGGAACCCCTTGGGTTCATGGATTTCCTTCAGCTGGAAGCGAATGCGAAACTTGTCCTGACCGATTCCGGGGGAGTGCAGGAAGAGACATGCATCCTTGGTGTTCCCTGCGTCACATTGCGAAACAATACGGAGAGACCGGAAACACTGGAGGTTGGATCGAATATCCTTGTCGGAACCGATTCCAACCGGATGTTGATGGCAACACATGAGATGATGGCTAGGAATACCGGCTGGGCAAATCCATTTGGGGATGCAAATGCAGGAAAACAGATCGTTGAACTGTCTAACAATGGGGGAAGTTGAATGACAAAAATATGCGTACTTGGTTTGGGGTATATTGGGTTACCGACCGCATTGCTGTTTGCACAGGGTGGATTTACAGTAGTTGGAATAGATATAAACGAAAAAATTGTCCAGGCATTAAATAATGGGGAACTTCCCCTGAATGAACCCGGGCTGGATGATCTCTTTCTAAATGCCCGCAGTAACTTCACGGCACAGACAGAAATGCCGGAAGCGGATGTCTTCCTCATTGCCGTACCCACACCATTAAAGCGATCGATACGGGTTTCAGACCTTGATTATGTGCGTTCAGCAGCGGAGATGATCTCTTTGCGCCTTCGAAAGGGAAATCTTGTCATTCTTGAGTCAACGGTGCCACCGGGAACTTGTGAAAATTTTGTTCTTCCTATTCTTGAAAAAAGCGGGCTGAAGCGGGGGGACTTTTTCTGTGCACACTGTCCTGAACGGGCAATACCAGGAAAGACGCTCCACGAAATGATCAACAATGACAGAATTGTTGGAGGTATTGACAAAAAATCTGTAGATCTTACAAAGGAGATCTATTCATCTTTTGTGAAGGGCAGGATCTTTACAACCGATGCAAAGACAGCAGAATTTGTAAAACTGATTGAAAATACCTCAAGAGATGTAAATATCGCGCTTGCAAACGAACTGGCGCAGATCGCCGACAATTGCGGCATTGACGTATGGGAAGCCATCGGGCTGGCAAATAAACATCCCCGCGTACAAATTCTCCAGCCGGGCCCCGGGGTGGGAGGACACTGCATCGCTATCGATCCTCTGTTTTTGACAGAAAATTCAACACAGACGCGAATTATCCATATTGCCAGGGATATCAATGAATCCATGCCAAATTATGTCATCCACAATATTCGGGACTATTTATACGGACTCAAGGATCCAACAATCTCCGTCTTTGGCGTCAGCTATAAAGGGGACATAGAAGATACCCGGGAAACCCCTGCCCTGAAATTTATTCAACTGGCAAGAAATGAAGGATATCAGGTGAAGTGCCATGACCCCTGTGCAAAAAAGTTTGAGTATGAACTCCTGGAGATGGATAAGGCAACAGAGGACAGTGACTGCATCGTTCTGATTACAGATCACAAGGCATTCAGACACATCGATCCCTCCATGCTTAATATGAGGAATCGAAACCTGATCGATACCAGAAATTTCCTGGACCATGATAAATGGAGAGATTGCGGTTTTAATGTCAAAATTTTAGGAAATGGGCTTGATACAGGCCATTCACATCAAAAGTAAAGCATCCATTCGAGAGAACAATGCGAAAAATGAGGGCGAATACATGAAAAGGGTACTCATCGTATCACAACATTTTCCTCCAGAACGGTCTGGATGTGCTTCACGAATACACGATATGGCTGTGCACTTATCCTCAATGGGAATTGACGTATCCGTGATCTCCCCACACCCCACATTCCCCTACGGAGAGTTCAGAAGGACGTGGACCCCGTCCACCACCCAGAGTATTGAGGGAATCACACTGGTAAACCTCTGGTCGATGCAGCCAACCTCAAAAGACCCGGGATTTATAAGCAGAACACTCTATTTCCTTATCTTTCCTCTGCATGTTGCGGTGTGGACACTATTTCATTTGCGGACATTTGATGTGATCATTACCTCTGATCCGCCCATATTCACGCATATCCCCGGTATCATAATGAAGAAACTGTTCAAAAAGAGCTGGATTATTGAAGTTCGTGACCTGTGGATTGACGCGTCCATAAGCCTTGGGTTTCTTAAAAAGGGGAGCCTCTACGAAAAAATGGCCAGAAAATTTGTAAATATCTGCCTCAGGAATGCCGACCAGATCGGGGTGACCACCCATGAGCTGGGCAAAAGGCTCTCTCATGATGAGGCTATTCAGAAGAAAATTGTCTGGCTGCCAAATGGCGTGGACACCGAGCGTTTCCATCCATTCAACAATGCAAAGAAAGACCAGATCATCTATGCGGGCAATGTGGGCCATGCACAGGACCTGGAAAAGGTGATTCTTGCCATCAAGGAAGTGAACAAAAAATTCTCTTTACGGTTCAACATTGTGGGCGATGGTGACATCAATGAAAGATTAAAGGACCTCGTCAAGTCAGAAGGAATTGAGGATGTGGTCATCTTTACCGGCGTTATTGCAAGGGAAAAGATTCCCATGATGCTCTCTGAATCACTCATTGGGGTGGCGCCATTAAAAAAACTGGAGACCCTTGAGTATGCCGCCCCCACAAAGGTATATGAGTACATGGCATGCGGCATCCCCTTCCTCGGATGCGGAAATGGCGAGATTGCAAACATTGCACAGGAATCAGGAGCGGGAGTTATTGCTGATAACACACCCAATTCCATCGCATATGCACTCCAGGATCTTCTCAATGACCCACAGAAGATGGAGGTTATGGGACAGCATGGACGGGAATATGTTCAAAAGTATTATGACCGCAGGGCAATCGCAGCAAAACTAAAAGAAAACATTC